>Ga0224535_1000166_pt1 | contig 20530 bp, 22 predicted proteins | sample 714E13034metaG_FD_179898 | JGI IMG/M metagenome (GOLD analysis project Ga0224535, IMG submission 179898) | Peat soil microbial communities from Stordalen Mire, Sweden - 717 E1 30-34 | ecosystem: Environmental > Terrestrial > Soil > Wetlands > Peat | place: Sweden: Norrbotten County, Stordalen... | reverse complement strand
CAACTGCCTCACGGCATGCCGTGACCGCCAGACACCCACGTTACCTTCAGTACTTCGTAATTAGCATCTCGCGGTACCCGTAAGTCGGCTCTTGTTCATAGGCCGCTACTACGACCCCTACTCGCTTGGCCTGTCTCCGCTCTGACGACCAGACCATGCGGAGACTGGCCAAGCACGACCTACAGGCTCAGAATAGTATCTCATAAGCCCCTATATCATCGATCCGAGCGAACCCATACTTAGATGGCTCAACGCCGCAACCTGACACCCCTAGAGCTACAAGTTCCCCGACATCTATCACGAGCGCCCAAGCAAGCTCGGTCCGATAGAGCATTCCTATTTGGGTCGTCTGGTCGACCCTGACGGTCAGCTGCAGCCACTCCTTTGAGTCCAGATTCGCACTCAACCTATCTGCGCGTTCGCTCAACTCATTCAGGAACGCTTGCTGATCCTCCCCAGGATACTGAAAGCCTGCCAACTCAGATAGCCCGAACAAGGCGGCTGAAGCCGCAGCCTGAAGAGGCGCTGGATGTTTCCAGTCAGCAAGTCTCTTACATATCGTCGATACCTTCACTACCATTGCGGGTCGACCCGGCTGTCCGCTCTGAACCGTTCCCACCGAGTGCAGCAGTTGCACTCGAAATACTGGTAGGACGATGTCCTTTTCCTGTGACGTCGCCTGCCTTCGATCCCACAGACCAAGGCCGCGAGAGCCAACAAAGCCTGAGGACAGTCCGTAAACTGGAAAGCTGACAGCAGGTAAGGCAGGCACGAGACTGCTATTCCTCCGTGAAGTGTGAATACAGGGTGCTTGCGGCAGCACCATCTTTTTATAGGAGTTCGATTATAGGCTCACATCCGACAAAGAGCGGTTCAGAGCGGTATGCAGCAGAATTGGTATTCAAGACCCACGGCCCAGCTGGGCCGCGATGGCGCTTCATCAGATATACATTTATGCTGAGATAGTTGTTGCACACCATCGTCTCATAATAGTTAGCTTCACCGCCATTGCTTTGGTGGGCAAGCACCGCGAGGCCGAAGTCGTGCCACTGATCAATGGGTCCTGTCGCGACGACACCATGGTAGTTTACGTACGCCGTACCTACAGTCCCGTTCGGCCAAATAGTGGTCAGGTTTAAGACCACGACGTGAATAGTATATAGGGTAGGACCCGATCCTGATTCTTCTGGGGTGGTGTGAATTCTAATGTACGGGCATCGCTTGCCTCCCGGTTCATTAGCTTCACAGGCTTTCAAGCCACTGGGATCCTTCTCATTGACAGGACTGTCGTAGGCATAGGCGTACGGCTCACCCGTGCGTCCTACCATCGGGCCCACGCTCAGTAACTGGCCCGTGCCGGGGTCGTAGTAGCGCCCAACTGAGCAGTCCACCGAGAGGCTGCGATGCAGGTCGTAGCTCACATGGCGCGACCTGGGCGAACAGCCCGGAAACTGGGTGCCAAGGCCTACGTTTGAGGAAAATCGCGCGAACGCGTGTTTCCGGCATCTAGTTGACGGCGGACGCCGGGCGGTCGGAGAGTCCGCCGAGCACGGCGTTTGCTCGGTGGTCACCACGGTCATTGACCGGCCGCCCGCAGGATCTCGATCGCGGCGCGTGGGCTGACGATCCTTGCGTCGTCGAGATCGGTCAGGTCCTTGTCGCCGGAGACGAGCAAGTCGGCAGAAGAGCCGAGCAGGGCGACGAGGTAATCGTCGTCGCGGTCACGCGTCGCGGAGGGAACCTGCGTCGGGTTCGCCACCGAAGTAGCCAGGCGTGCGATCGCCTCGACGTAGCGGATCGAGTCCTCGATGCTCAGGTAAGAGCGGAAGCGCTCGCGCCGAAGGACGCGGCCGAGCTCATCGATAAGGGCCGGGCAGGCCACCAGCTCGAAGGAGCCCTCACGCGCTTCAGCGAGAATCTGTGCGGACGGCCCTTTCGACGACAGAGCGGCGGAGACCAGTACGTTCGGATCGAGCACGATCCTCACGGCGCCGCGCCGGGCTCAAGATGCCTTGTGCTCGGAACGCAGCGCCCGCAGCTCGGAGGTGGCGATCTCCATGGCCTCGGCCTCCGAGAGGTGGTTGCGGGACCAGAGCTCGTCGAGCACCTCCAGGCCGACAAAGCGCCGGAGGGCCTGCTCGATGACCTCGTCGTCAGACAGCCCGGAGCGCTGCGCGGTCTCGTGTACTTCTGTCATGAGCTTCTCGTCGAGGCTCACGGTGGTGGTTCTCCTGGTCACGATCCCATTCTCGCATGCGAAGGGACGTAAAGCCTGGCGTCTTTCGGCTCAGCCGGTCTGGCCCCCGCCCGCCGGATGGGTGGCGGCGTGCACCGCGCGCAGCTTTGCGATCGAGACCCGGGTGTAGATCGCGGTCGTCTCCAACTTGGCATGGCCGAGCATCTCGCCCACATATCTGATGTCGGCCCCGCCTTCCAACATGAGTGTCGCCGCTGTATGGCGGAACATGTGGCAGCTGCCGGGCTTTTTAGGAGCACCGGCTGAGATGTAGGCGGTGACGGTGCGCGAGAGCCAGTCGGGACAAAGCGGTGCGCCCGACGCGGACAGGAACAAGGTGTCGGTCTTGCCGACGACCAGTCTCGGGCGGACGAGCTCCAGGTAGCGGTCCACCCAGGAAAGCGCCCTCGGGCCGATCGGGGTATAACGGTCCCGTCCGCCCTTTCCCTGTCGGACGAACACCGTGCCCCGTTCGTGGTCGATGTCCCAGAGTTTGAGCGCGATGAGCTCGGCCCGGCGTATCGCGGTCGAGTAGAACACCTCCATCACGGCTCTGTCCCTCAAGCCGAGCGCCGTGGTCACATCGGGCCCTGAGAGAACCGTGTCGGCTTCTTCGGCGCTCAAGGTCGCCTCCGGCAAGCGGTGCTCGGCCTTGGGCAACACGATGCCAGAGGCGGGGTCCAAGGCGATGAGGCCGTGGCTCGTCATCCAGGAGAAGAACCCCTTCGCCCCGATGATGCGCTGGGCCTGGGTGCGAAACGACAGCGGTGCGCCGTCGCGCTTTTTGTGGTGGAACAGGTGGCGCTGGTAGGACTCGAGGGCAGTGAAGCTGACCGCTTTCGGTTCGGCCATGTCACGCTCGGCGAGGAACTCGACGAGGTCGTCCAGGTGGTGCCGGCGGTTGGCGACCGTCGTCTGGGCATAGCCGTGGCTCGATAGCCACATGAGGTAGTCCTCAGCCGCGCGCCCGAGCGCCGTCGGCCTCATCGAAGATCCCCGTTCCGACCTACGCCTACGCCTACGAATTCCTCGCCGCCATGCCCGATCGCGTCGCATGGCTCCGCGGGGTCGGCTGTTTCTCCAGCTCGGGGGCGCATAACACCTAGCGAGCCGGGCTCGGGCACCTCTCGCGGGGCCCCGCGGGGTTGGCGGGGTTCTGCGAGACGGTAGCGGTGGTGTCGTCCCGGACCGCCCGGCGCGACGAGAAGGTACTCCAGCGCGACGAGACGCTCGAGCCCGACGCGGACCTGGTGCTCGGACCAGCCGAGCAGCTCGCGGATCTCCCGGCGGGTAAAGGCGATCTTCGAGACCGGCGTCGAGCCGATATCGGCCCGCTCTGAGACATGGGCCTCACAGGCGGCCAGGAGGCGCCTTGTCTGGGGGGCGAGCTCGTCGGCGCCCTGCAGCACCGCCTCAGCGAGGCGCAGTCCGAGCGCCACGTCGCTCGCGTCGGCCTGCAGGTAGTCGACGACAGTCCCGTCGACCTCGACGGTGGCATGGGTGCGCTGGTGCTGGTGCAACAGGGCCGAGGCGCCGATGAGCGACAAGAGCTTTAGGTGGTCGCGCCGGTGACGGGTGGCGTGGTCGGGAAAGCTCAGCTCTTCTGCGCCGGAGATGACAACGGGCAGGGCTTCCAACAGTCGCTGGGCGTTGCGGTGCCTCAAGACGAGGTCGGCGGAGCCGACCGCGAGCGCTGTCGGTCGGACGAACGACCATCTACGAGCTGATGGCCAGTGGTGAGCTCCAGTCGGTCAACATCGGCCGCTGCAGGCGTGTGCCGGTGAGCTCGCTGTCGTTGTTCGTCAACAGGTTGATCGGCGACGCCGTCGTCGGACAATCGCGCTCCGTTGCATCAATAGAACCAGCGCCGGGCATCCGAAACAGTCTGGCGTAGCCTGACGAAGCGCCTCCCATTCAGCCAAGTGCGAAGGCTGAAGGTGTTGCCCGCACGAGGTGTTTGGCCAGGCGATGGCCGCAGTGGGAACGATCAACCAGGCCATTGGCTTCCAGCATGATCAGCCAGACAGTCTGGCGGTCCCAATCGGCTCCGTCATCGAGGAGCCCGACAAGTGAATCAACGACTCCCGGACAAGCTCGCCGAGATCGTCACGAACCTTGCAAAGGGCACGTCGTTCTCGATCACGGTCGGGACCAGCGTTACGGTGACAGTCAACTTCCCGCCGATCGGTCACGAGTAGCGACCGGCCGCTGGGCCAGCCCGCCGTGCTCGCCGAGTCGAAGATCTACAGCCGCGGCGTAGCGTCTTGGTCGTGGCGCAGATTGTCTACCGAGTCAGCGGCAGGGATGGTGACCGTCGTGTCACCAAGGCCTTCCGCAACACCGACCAGGGGCGTCAGGCTGCGTTGGCCTTCAAGCGGGAGCTGTCGGATTCTCGTACCCGTTACGACGTCCGCACCCGGATCGGTGGCCGTGTGGTCACGCGCACGTTTGCGAGCAAGAAGGAGGCGGACGCCTATGCCGCCACGACCGAGGCTGACCGGCTCCGCGGGGTGATGTTCGATCCAGGCCGTGGCCGCGTAACGGTGAGAGAGTTGGGCGCTGAGTGGCTGGCTTCCAACCCGGCAAAGCGCGCCGACACGCGGGCCACTGATGAGTATCACCTCAGGACCCATATCTTTCCTGCGCTTGGCGATCGTCGAATCGACTCGGTCGTGCAGACCGACGTTCAGTCGTTGGTCAATCACCTTTCCGCACGTTTGGCCCCGAGGACGGTGAGGCGCGCGCACGGCGTTCTCAGGTCGCTCTGTGCGTACGCGGAAATGACCGACCGAATAGGACGCAGTCCGTGTCGGAACGTGAAGCTCCCTCGGGTCCAGCCACTCGAACGATCCATGCCTCTTCCTGAGGATCTTGCTCGTCTGGTAGCGGCGATGGACGAGAGCAACCGGCCCATGGTCTACCTCGGGGCTGTGCTGGGCCTGCGGTTCTCGGAGGTCGCCGGACTGCGTGTCGGACGTATGGATTTAGGCAGCGGTTCGGTGTCGGTCAATGAGACCATCACCCGAGATTCCCAGGGGCGCCCGGTATTCGATGCACCAAAGTCGGCTGCCTCTCGCCGAACCATTGCGTTGCCAGCGCCATTGCGGGAACCCGAGGCCGATAGCGACGCGCTCGTGTTCGTCTCGCCCGAAGGAGGACCCCTCCGTTACGCAAACTGGCGCAATCGCGTTTGGTCGCCCGCTCGTGAGGCGGCAGGTCTTCCGAATCTGGGCTTTCACGACCTTCGGCGCGCGATGGCGACGGCGCTCGTGGAGGATCGGACAGATATGAAGACAACGCAGGTTCGCATGGGCCACTCCGATTCGCGACTGACCTTGGCTCTTTACGCTCAGGCTGTGCCTGAGGCTGACCAGGCTGCAGCGGATCGTCTTAGCGGCCGGTTCATACCCGGCTCGCGCGATGAACGCGCGATGGGCGGAAAGCAGCAAAATCCAGCAGGTGACGAAGATGGCCTTTGACCAGGGAAAATACCGGTGGAGGTGAGCGGACTCGAACCGCCGACTTCCACGTTGCGAAGGTGTTCATGGCGGCTGGCGGCGGACTCTGGTGAACCATCAGGGCAGGTCAGCGAGTTGGCCAGACGTGGGCGAACCCTCGTGAACAGCAGCGCCCGCGGGATGGCCGCGGGATGGATCTCCGTGGCGGTTGAGCGGCGTGGTTAGTAGGTGTCGGCTCGGGCCGCGACTCGTCGCGGCATCTCGCGCCGAGCCCGAGCGCGTGTTGCCAGGGCCGCCGACCCTCGCCGTTGGTCGGCGCGTCCGGAGACTCTAGCGCTGTTGCACTTATCATAACTCCAGCTATAATTCAAGTATGGACAAGCCGTCGGACGTCTTTGACCGCGACCGCGAGTGGGCAAGCTTGGAACGCTTCGTCGCGGCCGATCGCAGAGGCGCCACGCTTGGGCTCGTGTACGGCCGGCGGCGGCAAGGAAAGACCTACCTGTTGCAGGCTCTAGTTGAGGCGGCCAGCGGCACGTACGTGACAAGCCTCCAGCAATCGGCCGAGCAGAACCTTGCGCGCTTTGCCGCCGGCTACCAGGTAGCGACGGGCGCCCGTGGGCGGGTGGCCTTTTCCAACTGGGAGGAGGCGTTCTCAGCCCTGCTCTCTTTAGGCGAAGGTGCAAAGACGCCGGTGCTGGTGGTAGTCGACGAGTTTCCATATCTGCTGGTCTCCAACCCTGAGATCCCCTCACTGCTGCAGGCACTGCTGAGCCCGCGCGGCGTACCCGCGAGACACCACCTCACGAGGCTCGTGCTGTGCGGATCGGCCTTGTCAACCATGCGTGGGCTTCTCACCGGAACCGCCCCTCTGCGGGGGCGGGCCTCGCTCGAGCTCATGGTTCACCCGTTCTCCTATCGCGAGGCGGCCGACTTCTGGGGCACCGCCGGCGACCCGAAGTTGTCGGTGATGCTGCACGCTCTGGTCGGAGGAACCCCGGCGTACCTTGACATGAGTGGAACGAGTGGGCCGGGCGCGGTCGGTGAACTCGACGACTGGGTGGTGTCGGCGTTGCTCAATCCCGGATCGGCGATGTTTCGGGAGGGCAATATCCTGTTGGCCCAAGAACAAGGAGTCACGGACGCGGCGGGCTATCTCTCCGTGCTCGCAGCGATTAGCCAGGGAGCAACACGGCGCGGTCAGATCGCCGCAGCCGTCGGGCGAGCCGAAGGAGCCCTGGCCCACCCCTTGTCCGTGCTCACCGAGGCGCAGCTGATCACACCGCTTGCCGATGCGCTGAAGCAGCGGCGGACGACATTCCAGGTCGCCGAACCGGTCCTCCGCTTGCATCAGCTCGTGGTCGCTCCGAACGAGGCACGCCTCGTTCGTCATCAGGGGTCGAAGGTGTGGTCGGAGGTCGCCGACACCGTCGCTGCCCGGATCTACGGGCCACACTTCGAATACCTGGCTCGGACTTGGTGCGCTGAGTATGCGTCCGACGACACCCTGGGCGGCACTGCCAGCCGGGTCGCACCGACTGTCATCGCGTGTCGGGAGCATCGAGAGAACCACGAGGTTGACGTTGTGGTCATCGGGACCTTGCCGAACAAAGCCGACCGAATCATCGCTCTAGGGGAAGCGAAGTGGCGATCGCATGCGGTTGGGGTCGAGCAACTCGAGCGACTGCGCCACATTCGCGACCTGCTGGGTGCTGACGAAGCGAAGCTCTTGTGTTTTTCGAAGGAAGGCTTCACGCCCGAGCTCCTCGGCCGATGCAAGGCGTATGGGGATGTCGAGTTGATCGATCCGTCCCGGCTCTACGGCGGCGACTGAGTCCTACGTAGGAGACTTTCTTGCCCTGACAGGCCCTAACGGCACCGTCGAGTACGGGCTGAGGTTGCAGCGGGACCCTGGACAGGTCTCTGCGCCGATCACGATCTCAGCTCCAATGAAAACGGTGACCCGTCCATCAGCAACTTGTCGCCCTGGTGAGCGGGCCATGGCGTTCTGCGAGGACCTTCGCGACGACCTCCGATCCCGACTTCCGCGACCGCCAAGAACAGGGTGGGGACGCCTGCATAGATGTTTCGGCTCCAATCAGCCTGCAGGTGAGGGCTGGTCTTGGACCTGCTGCGGTACATGGCCGATCTAGTTGCTGGTCGAGCCGTGATGAGTACTTTCGCGACTACCACGCTCCGTCGCATCCGCGGGATGAACCACGGGATGATGTCATTCATACTGCCAATACACTGATAACCAAGGTCTGTGACCTGGACTTGTCCGAGTGGAGGTGAGCGGACTCGAACCGCCGACTTCCACGTTGCGAACGTGGCGCTCTACCAGCTGAGCTACACCCCCGGGGTGACCGGTGACGGACCATCGGCGAGAATCCTTTGGAGCGACCCGGCCGAGTCCGGCCAACGACTCAGGTTAGCGGAGCCGGGCCAGACACTCCTAGAAGGGCATCGGGTGACCCAACGACTCCCTAACCGCTCAGCGACCGCCAGCCACAATCTCGTCGTAGTCGAGCCCGAACGCGGGGCCGAGCAGATCGTTGGCGGACCAGTCGATCTCGTCTGACTCCCGGCGAACGAGCATGACGGTGTTCGCAGACGCATCGACTCTTTGGCTGCTGAGACGTTCCTGGATATCGACGACTTTGACCTCGCGCTCCACGGCGCTCCGGTGGACATGGATGAGAAGTGCCAGGTAGCAGGCTGTGGCGGCGAACGCCAGTAGCGACAGGTCCCACAGGACATTCAAAGCGGGGATCAACCCGAGCAGGAAGAACCCGAGCATCGCCGCGACTAGGACGAGCAGGACACGGCGACGGCGCACTGACAGTGGCGCGGGTCGACGCGCGCGCCGGTCAGCTGACTCGGATTGCTGCACCCTGGAGGCGGTTCCGAATGACGCCCGGGCACTCGTGTCCGTCATCTGTGCCACAGAGAGCGCCATTTCCGGGTCGGCGGCACTCGCTGCTAGCCGTGGGTACGCGCGCCGCATGCCCCGAAGCTGACGGTGGAAAGAGTCAACGGAGTTCGAGAACCGGCGCTCAGAGAGCTTGCGTAGCATCATCGGCGTCAGAGCGATCACCCAAATGACTGCCAGCACCGCTATGACCACCAGGCTCACGCTCCTAGGACCGTCCTTACATTGTCGGAAACGCTAATCAACGTGCTCAGCCGAATGGTGGATGTTGCTCTGACCGGGCTCGCGCTCCCGGCGCCAGACACCTGAGCGGCCCCCGGTCTTCTCCCAAAGGCACAGTTCCTCGACGACCATGCTCCGATCCGCGGACTTGCACATGTCGTAGATCGTGAGGGCCGCGACCGCACAAGCAGTCATGGCTTCCATCTCCACGCCAGTTCTGTCGACGGCCTCTACTTGTGTCTCGACCTCGACGAAGTCATCCCCGATCGTGAAATTCAAGGCAACTGAGCCGACCAGCAACGGGTGGCAGAGGGGGATGAGCTCGGCGGTGCGCTTTGCCGCCTGAATGCCGGCGATCCGCGCAGCACCGAGGACGTCGCCTTTGTTTATCGCATTGCTGGCGATTTTCACTGTCGTCTCGGGGAGCATCCGGACCTTGCAGCGGGCGATCGCCCGGCGATGAGTCGGCTCCTTCGGAGTGACATCCACCATTCGAGCCCGGCCAAGTGGGTCGACATGGGTCAAACCTCGGTTCGGCATTGGCAACAAGTCTATGTCCTGAGCAGCCAGCGCGCCCTGAATCGCCTCTGGCATCGGGAAGACTCCTGATGCCGTCACCGGGCATCCTGGACTACGCGTTCGCTTCCCGCCCTTACTCGAGCGTGCCCGTGAGCAGTATCTGCACGTCGCTTCCCGTGGTGACTCCGACGCCGTCTGGGATCAGCGCCAGAGCGTTGGCGGCTGCCAAAGCTGCAAGTTGGTGAGAGCCTTGCTGACCGGCCGAACGGATGATGATGCGACCGTCCGCGCCCATGGCAGCGACGACGCGCAGCAGATGCAGCTTCCCATCCGGGCGTCGCTCGAAGTCATCGGCCGCTACGGCGGGGATTCGGCGGGAGAGCGGCGAGCGATGACCAGCGAGCTTTCTGAGCGCCGGCAAAGCGACGACCTGATAGCTGACCATCGAGGAGACGGGGTTGCCCGGTAGACCGAAGACGGGGATCGAGCGCCCGTCCGGCCTGACGACTGCCGCGTACGACAATGGCTTCGCGGGCTTGATCGCAACCTTGAACTGGTAGGCCTGACCACCGGACTCGGCCACGAGTGCCTGCAGAGCCACTTTCACGAAGTCGAACTCGCCCATGCTCACTCCACCGGAGGTGAGCAATGCATCGCAGCGCTCGATCCCCTCGCGAAGCCCGGCCGAGATCGCGTCCATGTCGTCGCGGCGCACACCGAGGTCGATCCCGATGAAACCGTCCCGCTGCAATGCGGCCAGCAGGCCCTGCCGGTTGGAGTCTCGGATCTGTCCCAACTCGAGTGGCACGGTGCCGCTCACGAGCTCGTCTCCGGTCGAAAGGACACCGACTCTCGGCCGTGCGTGGACCGTGATCCGTGACGCGTCGACACTCGCCAGCAGGCTGACGTGACCAGGGCAGACGACGGTGCCGGCAGCGGCGACCAGATCCCCGCGCCGCAGGTCGCTCCCGGCTGCGCGGACGTAGGCACCCGACGAGACTCGATCGAGGATCCGGACCCTGCCAGGTGATGAACCCGGTTCGGTTCGCTCCACGATCGCGATCGCGTCGGCACCTGGAGGGATCGGGGCTCCCGTCATGATCTGGACCGCCGTTCCGGGCTCGACAGCCCGGGTGGGCGCAGTCCCGGCCGCTATGACACCGATGACCGATAGCTCAACCGGCGCGTTGATCGTGTCGTCAGCACGTACCGCATAGCCATCCATCGCCGTGTTGGAGAACGCCGGAAGGTCCTCTGCTGCATGCAGGTCCTCGGCAAGGACATAGCCAAGGGCGTCACTTAGCCCGATCTCAACCAGACCGAGTGGCTGGCACGAGCTGAGCACGACCCGCTGAACCTGTTCGAGGGCGACGAGCTCCTCACCAATGTCTCGGTCCATCACGATCCTCCCGGGGGATTCGAGCCGTGGAGCCACGATATACTTGGCACTCAAAGAGCGTGAGTGCCAACGCCAGGCCGTCGGCGGGACGGTGATCCCGGCTGAGGCGAAGGACAGAAGGGATCCATGCCGACCTACGAGTACGCGTGCAAGTCATGTGGAGAGCACCTCGAGGTCGTGCAGTCGTTCAAGGATGACGCCCTCACCGTGTGCCCCAACTGCGGCGGTGAGCTGAAGAAGGTCTTCGGGAACATCGGGATCGTGTTCAAGGGAAGCGGCTTCTACAAGAACGACAGCCGCTCCGGGCGATCCGGCTTGAAGCCTGCCGCGGCCAGCGCGAGTGGCGGCTCGGAGAGCTCGACCTCTCCCTCCGGCACGGAACCGAGCAAGCCGGCGGCCGCGGATGTCGCCGCGCCCTCAAAGCCATCCGCACCAGTTGCGCCTGCGGTTTCGACGCCAGCGGCGTCTTCCAGCGAGCGTTCCTCGAAAGCCGAAGCGGCTTCCTGACCGGCGGGCCGTTTCTGGCCTAGCTCAAGATCCGCTCATGGCGATCTCGTCGATCGCGATCGTCACTCCCGTCGCGGCACCGGGCAACCATTCAACGTCGCATCCGATAGCTACGACGTGCTGCAGCATTCGTTGAATCGTCGAGGCGATGGTCACCTCGCGGACTGGTTCTGCGAGCTGACCACCGCGGATCATCAGGCCCTCGGCACCGACGGAAAAGTCGCCACTCACCGGATTGACCCCCGAGTGGACACCGCTGATCGATTGCACGAGGAAACCTTCGCCGACTTCAGCGATGATCTCTGCCTGGTCAAGTCGCCCGGGATCGAGTGCCAGAGCCTGTGAGCCGACACCTGGAGTTGTCCGAAACCCGCCTCGAACAGCTGAGCCGGTTGAGGCGGTTCCAGCGAGACGTCCGGCGTAGGTGTCGTACAGGAAGCCCTTAAGTTCGCCTCCCGAGATCAGCGAGTTGCACCGGCAGGCCAGCCCCTCAGCGTCGTAGCGAGAGGCCCCGTAAGCGAGTGGGTTCGTCGGGTCGTCGATTAGAGTCAGCTCGCCGACGCCGACTTGTTCGCCGATGCGACCGGCAAAAAGGGAGCGACCCTTCACGACCTCCTCACCCGACAGCGTGCCGGAGAGGATCCCGAGCAGCGTGGCTGTCACCCGGCGGTCGAGAACGGCGGTCAGCTTCGAACTCCTCGCCTTCTTCGCCCCGAGAAGACGCGTCGCGCGGTCTACGGCATCGGCCGCGGCTTCTTCCAGGTCGAGCTCGCTAGGGGCGCGCCCCACCGAGTAACCGAAGCCCGTCTGGGTGTCGTCGCCATCGCCGGCGACAGCGTGAACGAAGAGATAGCAGCCGGTCTGTCGATCCGTTACCTCTATCCCGCGTGACGTCGCGATCGCCGTCTCGCCGAATCCGTCGACGTAGTCCGAGGAGACGACCTGGCGGATACGGGAGTCTCCAGCCCGAACACGGCGCTCGAGCTCGAGGGCAAGCGCGACTCTGTCATCGGTCGGGAACGAGACAAGCTCCTCGCGCCAGAGATCGAGCAGGGGCGGTTCCACACCGTCGGGCGAAGCGAGTCCAGCGTGTTCGTCGACAGTAGCGAACATGGCGTTGTCGCGCGCCTCGACGAGTGCCTCTCTCGCGGCCGACTCGTCGAGCGCGCCAACGTAGGAGAAGCCCTGCCTTCCTCCCGAGATCACCCGCACTCCGACGCCTGCAGACTCAGCGGTCTCGAGCTGCTCGATGGCACCCTCGAAGACCCGGACCGAGGTCTCCCTGCCGTGAGAGACATAGACCTCGACCTCTTCATCAGCCGTGGCGTGCTCGAGGACTCTGCGCGCCAAGTCGAGGAGATCAGACACCTGCGGTACCGCCGATCGTGATGCCCGTCACGCGAAGCGTCGGCTGTCCACAGCCAACTGAAACGCTCTGGCCGTCCTTTCCGCAAGTTCCGGGAGACATGTCGAAGTCGTTTCCGATGGCGTCGATCTTGGAGAGCACGTCGGGCCCGTTGCCGATCAAGTTCGCGTTGCGCAAGGGCTCTGTGATGCGGCCGTTTTCGATCAGATAGGCCTCAGTCATCCCGAACACGAAATCTCCGGTCGCGGTGTTCACCTGCCCTCCACCCAGCTGAGCCACGTACACGCCGTTCGGCGTCTGCGACACGATTTCATCCGGGTCCTCCTTTCCGGCGAGGAGGAAGGTATTGGTCATCCGCACCATGGGCAGGTCCTGATAGCTCTGGCGACGGCCGTTACCCGAGGAGGTTCGTCCCTCCTTGCGTGCCCGGAGGTAGTCCCACATGTAGTCCGTCAGGACTCCGTCTCGGATCAGGACATTTCGTTGCGTGGGTCGGCCTTCGTCGTCTATCACGAGGGTGCCCCAGTTCGGTCCGAGCGTGCCATCGTCGACGAGGGTAACGCCCGGGCTGGCGACCATTTGGCCCACGCGTCCTGTGTACGCGGAGCTGTCCTTCAAGATGTGGTCGGCCTCAAGGCCATGCCCACACGCCTCGTGAAAGAGGATTCCGCCGCTTCCGCTCTTCAGCACCACGGGCAGGACGCCCGAAGGTGCCGGGCGCGCGTGGAGCTTGGTGAGGGCCCGCCGGGCTGCCTGCTCCGCGACCTCCTCGACGGGGTGCTCGCCGAACACCTCGTAACCGAGGGTGTAGGCGATGCTGTGAGAGCCCGTCTGTAGGCCACCGTCTCCGGACGCGACGCACGTCACGAACAATCGCGTGCGGACGCGGTCGTCATCTGCCAGCAAACCGTCGGAGTTCGCGATCAGGATGCGACGCTGGCTGTCGCCATAGCCGGCGCTCACCTGGACGATGGCTCCCCCCGCCGAGCGGGAAGCATCGTCGGCACGGAGCAGCAGGTCGACCTTGGTTGACTTCGACACAGTGCTCGGCAGCGTCGTCACATGCTGGTGTTCCAACGCCTGGCGCGCCAGGGCGGTCTTGCGGACGCCGCCGCCACCTTCCCGTGCTACCGCGGCCGCCGCCTGGGCGGCAGACAACAGACCACTCTCCGACAAGTCCGCAGTATGGGCGAACCCCGTTGTTTCGCCGACAATGACTCTGATCCCAGCCCCTCGGTCGCGCCCACTCGAGAGTTCCTCGACCTTTCGGTCGTCGAGGAAGATCGAAGAGCTCGCGCGGTCCTCGACGAAGACCTCTGCGAAGTCGCCTCCTCGTCGGAGCGCCTCGTGAAGCACTCTTTCGAGGACAGGTGCTTCGACGAGATCGGCGAGTGGGTCGTTGGTGACTGTCACGGCGTGTGTCAGAACTTCCGGCCGATCATGCCGCCAAGCACTCCGCCTGCCATGCCGGCGCCCGCAGCGCTCTCGTTGTGCTCCCCGCCCAAATAGGGCGAGAGCGCGTGCGCAAGAATTGGGAGCGGCATGCTCTGGAGCCAGACGGTGCCCGGTCCAGTGAGCACGACGACGTGGTGCCCGTCCTTGCCGAACATGCGGTTTGCGATCCCTGGCAGGCGTGTCGTCTGGAAGCTCACGGTTGCCTGAAAGGCTCCAACGTGCCCGGGGTGCACGCACAGGCTTTGGCCTGCAGCGAGCTCGTAGGTTGAGATCTCTCCTGAAAGTTCGAGCCAGGCGGTCCCCTGTCCCTCAAGTCGCTGAAGCAAGAAGCCCTCACCGCCGAAGATGGCTCCGCCGAAAGTCTGCTGCAAAGCGACGGTAGGTGTCACGCCCGGCGTGCCGCACAGCCACCCATGCCGGTGCACGATGTGCTCAGATCCGGGCGCGATCTCGACGGAAAAGATTCGTCCAGGGAGCTTTGCCGCGAGGACCAGCATTCCAGGCCCGCCCGTGGGCTCATATCGGGTGAGGAAGATCCCGGTTCCGCTGGCGACCCGTTTCAGGCCCGCCATTAGACCGCCGCCACCACCACCGGTGTTCGTGGTCTGGCTGAGCTGCATGTTCGCGGACATCCAGGCCAGGTCGCCGTGGGTCGAGATGACAGCTTCGCCGGGATCGAGCAACAGCTCGAGCACCGGGAGTGTGGATCCCTTCACGTCGGCTTTCATTGAGAAACCCCCTTGTCGTCTCGTGGGTCTCCGGAACCGGTCCGGTCGACGGCCTCAGTCTGCCCTCTGTGGAGGCCGCCGTCGAGAAGCCGCAACGGTTGGCCTTCACGCGGACTTTGGCATGCGGGCATCCCCGTCTTAGGAGCGGTGGATCGGTAGCATCCGCACAGGGGAGTGTGGAGGGCACATGGACGAGAATGAGGCAGTCGCAGAGCAGCAGTTGGCCACGCCGATCTTCAACGTCTACCGGCGCGGATACGACCCGGAGCAGGTCGACCGATACGTGGCGGACCAGCAGCGGCGACTTGACGACGCGCTTAGACGCGCCTCTGAGTCGGAGCGCCGCCTCGCTGCAGCCGTCGGACAACTCCGGGAGCTGCATCGTCGCGTGGCCGTGTATGAGAGTGAAACTCGCACTACCCAGCCGCCTTCGCTGGACACTCTGGGTGAGCGGGTTCAGCGTATTCTTCAAGAGGCGTGGGAGGGGGCCTACACCCTGCGTCAGGAGGCCGAACGTGAAGTCAACGAGCTTCGCGAGACCGTCGCCGAAGAAGTGAGCGAACTGCGTGAGGTGGCGAGTCGTGAGGCGGCCGATATCGTCGACCAGGCCACCAGACGGGCTCTCGCGATCCGGGATGAAACCGAGCGTCGTCGTCACGCCTATCTGCAGCGCGTCGAGCAGGATCGCGAGCGTGCCGTCTCGCAGATCACCTATCTGTACGACCAGCGCCAGGACGCTATCGCCGAGCTAGCTCGGCTGCAGACCACTGTTCAGGCGATCGTCGAGGAGATGGCCCGCAGCCCTCTCGGACGCCCTGCGCCAGGCGTTGCCATCGCGGCGGCATCGCCTGCGATGACCGATGGCAGTCCGACGCTTCCGCCTGAAGACGACATGCGCCTCCGTCCCGATCGCGCTCTGGACAGGTTGGTTGCTCCCGCGTCGGCCGGGGCGCTCGACCAGCCCGCTGGTGCTTCCCGCACCGGTGAGCGAGCAGGGCGACACGGCATGTCCTCAGACTCAGAGCTTTCGCCCGAGTACGACAGGCATAGCCTCACCGGAGTCGGCGACTTGAGGGCTCGGGCCGAGATGCATCAGACGGCGGAACAGCTTGCGCCGCAGACGCGTCGATCCGAGAGCCTGTTCGACGCCGATGTGCCCGCGGAGGAGGTTCCAGAGGCGACTCGCTCGAGCAGGAGACGCACTGGCCTCTTCGATGCCGAGAAGGAGGGCTGGACCTGAGTAGCGCCTCGCGGACAGCAACCCGGGTTCCGCCTCGCCGCTCGCGGCCGAAGTGAAATCGCCAGGTTTGGTTCCGAGACCGTCGCAAGACGAGGAAGAAGAGGTACTTTCCCGTCTCCGATCGGCCGGAGATCGTGTGACCACGCCACGACGCCTCCTCGTCCGGTGCCTGTTCGAGGCGTCAGGGCATCGCACGGCCGAGGAACTTGCTGCGGAGATCCAAGCTCACGCTCCCGACGTGTCAATCTCAACGGTGTACCGGAACCTCGAGGAGCTCGAGCGCCTTGGTGTCGTGGTGCACTCCCATCTCGGACACGGGCCGGCTACCTATCACCTCGCGACCGCGGCACATGGTCACCTTGTTTGTCGCAAGTGCCAAACCCAGGTCGAGATCGCGGACGGTTTCTTCGCGGACCTCAGGCGACGGGCAATCGCCGATTTCGGATTCGCGATCGACCCGCGACATTTCGCTGTGATCGGGCTCTGCGCGCGATGTCAAGCAGAAGCCGAGGAGCTCGGGGACTTCACCGTTAGCTGAAGACCACGCCCACCCTCCGTGGCCACCCGGAAGACCGAGTGGCCACGATGTGAGGGGTTCTAGTAACGCTTTGTTTCTTATGCGATCTCGTAACCTCATCGTTACGAGATCGTCATATTATGGCATCGTCACTTGCCTCTGTCCAGAGGTTGGCTGCAGAATTGTTACGGTCGAGACCCAATTTCGTCAGAGGTGAGGGAGGCTATTTCGGCCGGCGCGGTGGCCCTGTATGACTTCGTTCGTCGCGTGCAAGGATGGTCCTCCTAGCTTCAGGGATTGTGGTGATTGCCAGGAGGGCCGCTAGCTCATCGGGTAGAGCAGGGGACTTTTAATCCCAAGGTGCCGGGTTCGAGCCCCGGGCGGCCCACCAGTTCAAAGCATATGTATGACGCCTGACCGCTCTTCGATAGGCTCAGTCCCAACACCGGTCCCAACAACTGTTGGGACCGGTGAATCGAGGGAGGTGGGGTCGTGGCTGGAAGCATTCGCAAACGTCCCGACAAGGGTGCAGACGCATTCGAGCTGAGGGTGTTCCTCGGTCGCGACGCGAACGGTCGCGTCCAACACAGAAGCCGACTCTTTCATGGCACCCAGCGCGCGGCTGAACGCGCGTTGGCGCGTCTCATCACGACTCAAGAGGCGACACCGGCAATCGTGCCGAACGAGGCTTCGCGAGCGTGGGGGCCAACAACAACGATCAACAACGCGATCACCGGCTGGAAAGCGAACGGCTGGGATGATCTCAGTCCGAGTACGACTCGGCGTTATGACTCCATCTGGACGACACATATCAAGAACTCGATTGGTCGGCGCAAAATTGCCTCGCTGAGTCCCTACGACGTCGAGGTCTACTTTCGCTCGCTGAAGAACGCTGGACTGTCCGAGGCGAGCGTTCGACAAGCTCGTGCCATGTTGCATCGGGCTTGTCGGCTCGCGCGCAAGTGGAGCGGTAATGAGTTGCAAAATCCAATCGCCGACACGGAACTGCCCACCTGGAAAGTCAGCGATCAAACGAACGATGTGCGCGCACCATCGATCGAAGAAGTTCGCTCTCTCCTCATCTCCGCGAAGCGCCTCGGCGCCCGCATCTACGCCTACATCTTGCTCATCGCCGCGACTGGCATCCGACGTGGCGAGGCCTGCGCGATCCGCTGGGGCGACATCGACTTTGAAAACGAAGTAATCCAGATCGACGAGTCGATCGTGATGGTGGAGGGCGGCGTTCTCGTTAAGGGTCCGAAATCCAAAGCAGGCATTCGCCGTCTCGCGGTGGACACCGCGACTATCGAAAGTCTGCGAGTACTGCGCGATCAATGCGCTGATCTTGCCGACATCGCCGAGGTGGCGTTGACCGATTTGCACTTCGTCTTTGCCAGCGATCCGACCGAAGATGTCCCGCCCTATCCGGATTCGATGAGCCACGCCTTTGCGCGCATTCGCGATGACGCCGGTGTGGCTTCGGATGTTCACCTGCACTCGCTGCGCCACTTCCATGCGACTGCGCTCGACCCGGTGATATCCGAAGCGCAGAAGCAAGCCCGCCTCGGATGGTCGACGGTGCACATGGCCCGCCATTACACCGACGTGATCGAGGAGGAGGACCGCCGCGCGGCGGAGCACATCGGGTGCCTCCTCGCGGGCAAGGAGAGCGGCGAGCCGCAGACGGGACAGGTGTCAGCTCCCGGCGCGGCCTGAGCCGGCTGGCCGAAGGTCGCAGCGTCGCCAGCGATGAGCCGCTCGACGGCGCGTCTCGGCACGCGCAGCCGCCCGTTGATCGTCACGACTGGGATCGGGAAGTCGCCCCGTTCGATCGAGCGGTAACAGGTCGAGCGGTGCTCACCGAGGAGCGCGGCGACCTCCTGGACGCTTAGGAACGCCCGAGTTGTTGTCGCATTCGTCTTTGTCCGCGTCATCGCGTCACCTCCGCGGATTCGTCCTGGAGAATGTTGTGAGTGCATGGGTCATCGACCCGGAGGTGTGCAGGCACACGAGGCCGCGATTCGTCAGCGACGCCCTCACGGCTGGGGTTGGTCTTTCGCTTCGTTCCGTTCCTTGTCGGCTTCGGCGCGAATCCGGGCGCGCTCCTCGGCAAGCATCGCCTCGACGTCCTCGTCGGAGTCGAGGTGTACCTTGCCCCGGTCCTCGGGCCGCAGGCCGTAGTCGGGATCGTTCATCGTCGAGGAGACGAAGCCCCTCAACCCCGCCTGGCGAAGACGGTCGACGATCGTCCCGAGCTCCTCGACCGACTTGTCGAAGTCGTCGGAGTACTGCTCCAAGAGGGCGATGAGGAGGTCCTTGCGTCGCGTGCGGTAGTCCCACATCGAACGCTGCGTACGCCCGCTCGTGAGCCGCTCCCAGGCGAGATCGGCGTCGGTCGGCTCTTGGATGCCCAATTCGCGAAAGCGCGTGTAGAGGAGATCGAGCTGGTCCTCCCGACCGAGCAGCAATGCGTAGAGGCCGTTCACTTGATCGCTCGTCCCGCGGAGGTGCCGGTGGTCTCCGGGGGGAGGGATGAAGAACCAGATGAGCGGGACGTCGAAGCAGCAGGCGAAGGCCAACAGCTCCTGCGCGTCGAACTCGCGGTGCCGACCCCTGTAGCCGCGCTCGATTCCGGAGATCGAGGCCTGCGGCAGACGCACGCCGAGGAAGCGCTCGAGGCGGTCGGCGACCTCATCTTGGGTCCAGCCGTACAGGTCGCGGGCGCGCTTGAAGTTGTAGGCGACGACCTCGTTCAGATCGGCGCTGTCCGGGTCCCGACCACCCTCTGGGTCCCCGACGACTCCTCGCCCCGACTCTTGCTCGTCCTGCCATCTCCGTCGCACCATCCCCTCATCCTAAGCGCGTATGCGCTTCTCATCACGTCCCCAATCAATATACTCTCTCGACGTGGTACCACGTACACAGCAACTCGACACCACTGCATCGACGATGCGGGGAGTCACCGGGGCGTCGCTCCAATGATGAGCCTCACGCCGATGGCGCCCTCGGCCTGGCGCTACTACGCCGAGGAGATCGCGCAGGGACGCGAGGACTATTACGCACGGAGCGCCGAGCGTCCTGGCCGCTTTGTCGGTCGTGGCGCAAAGTCCCTCGGGGTCTCGGGCAGAGAGGCTGACGCCGTCGCGCTGGAGCGTCTCTTCGGCCACGGCACCGATCCCCGCGACGGCGCTCCGCTCGGGCGCAGCTTCTCGCCGGAGGACTCGCGCGCAGTCGCGGGCTTCGCCCTCACGTTCTCACCACCAAAGAGTGTCTCGGGGCTATGGGCGCTCGCGGAGCAACAGACTGCCGATCAAGTTCTGGCCGCGCACGAGGCAGCGGTCTCCACAGCGTTCGCTTTCGTCGACGAGCACGCGTCGTTCACCCGTCGTGGACACAACGGTGTCTTGCAGGTCGACACCGATGGGCTCATCGCCGCGAGCTTCGTCCATCGCACCTCGCGAGCCGCCGACCCACAGCTGCACACCCATCTCCTCGTCGCGAACAAGGTCCGCGCGGCAGACGCCAAGTGGCTCTCGCTCGACGGGCGTGAGCTGTTCGAGACGCAGAAGGCCGCAGGGATGCTGTACAAGGCGGCACTCCGCTCGGAACTGTCGACGCGTCTCGGCGTCTCATGGACGCCAGTCGACAAAGACGGTGTCGCGGAGGTCGCGGGCGTCCCGCAGGCGCTCATCGAGCAGTGGTCGGCGCGCCGTCACGAGCTAAAGGCGGTTGGCGACGAGCTGATCGCGAACCGCGAGGTGGAGCTTGGACGGACGCTTACTCCGAACGAGCGAACCGAGTGCTTCCAGATCGCCGCCTACCGCACCCGCACGCCGAAGCTCGACGCTGACACCCCGACCGCGGAGCTGCGCGCTCACTGGCGAACCGAGGCAGACGCGTGGTTCCTCGGTCCCGAACGATGGCTCGGGGACACCACCAACCGACCTACGC
>Ga0224535_1000164_pt1 | contig 20532 bp, 20 predicted proteins | sample 714E13034metaG_FD_179898 | JGI IMG/M metagenome (GOLD analysis project Ga0224535, IMG submission 179898) | Peat soil microbial communities from Stordalen Mire, Sweden - 717 E1 30-34 | ecosystem: Environmental > Terrestrial > Soil > Wetlands > Peat | place: Sweden: Norrbotten County, Stordalen... | reverse complement strand
AAATATCGATTTGTGATGAAATAGTATATGAAAATAAAAAAAAAAATAGATAATCGAATTATAAGTTTTTTTTATTTTTTAATTTTATGAACTGAATAATTTTGGAGGTTATAATAACGAGTTAACTAGCTTCACCTATTATTCAATAACGATGTTAAACGGGAGGATGTTGAATTTGTTATTAAAAGAACAAATACGCCAAATCATTGGCGAACCAGAGGTAAAAATTAGGGATAATTTCACAAATATGGAAGATCTATCCCAAAGGGAAGATATTAATAAATTAAGAGAATATCTCAAACAATTCCCATAAATAATAACAGAATTGAAAATGGTGAAAATTGAGATATTGTAATTTCCATTATTAATAATATTCAAAACAAAAAGAAATCCAAAATCAAAGTAATTGGTGATTAATTGAAGTAAGTCAAAAATAGTTTGATTATTGGAACAAATCAAATACTACGTCGAAAATAACCTACTAACAACTTACACATTCAAATTTATTTTTAATTAATGATGTTTAGGCATAAAAAAGATAATATTAATAATAAAATTTATATAATAAGAGGTTATTAAAATGTCGAACCAACTGTTATCAGAGGTAATAGAATATTTACTTGATGCTACTTTCGCTATTGATCTTAATGGTAAAGTTATTGCCTGGAATAGTGCTATTGGAGAGATGACAGACACGCTTAAAGACGATATCTTAGGTGAAGGGAGTTATGTTTATTGTAAATTATTTTATGAGGAGCATCGTCCATGTTTAATAGAGTTAATTGGAGATGAGAATTCGAAGCTAATTTCAAATTATGATTTTATCCACAGAGAAGGTAATAAATTGTATGCCGAGGTATTTTTGCCTTCATTTTATAATGGTAAGGGTGCTTATCTTGAGATTACAGCTTCACCACTTTTAGATGGTAAAGGACTCCGATACGGTGCCATTGAGTCTATTCGTGATATTACTGAACGTAAAAAAGAGGAAATTCAGCTTAAATCATCCCTTAATGAAAAAGAAGTTCTTTTAAGGGAAATTCATCATCGTGTGAAGAACAATTTACAGATAATTTCAAGTTTGTTGAATTTACAAGAATTTTATGTTAAAGAAGATCCTATAGCGGTTAATGTTTTAAAGGAAAGTAAAAATAGAGTTTTAGCAATGGCTATGATCCATGAAATGCTTTATCAATCCACGAACTTAAGCCATATTAACATTCCTAATTATATTATGAATTTGGTTTCTAATTTAGTATATAGTTACGGTTATGATTCTAATTTTAAAACTGTACTTAATGTTGAAGAGATAATGTTAAATATTGAAACATCAATCCCTGTTGGATTAATAATAGGTGAACTAGTCTCAAATAGTTTGAGACACGCATTTCCAAATAAGCAAGAAGGTAAAATAACATTATCATTAAAATACTGTAATAAAGGATATAATTTAGTAATTAGTGATGATGGAGTTGGTTTACCTCCAAAATTTGATTTTAGAAATATAGAATCAACCTTAGGACTTAAACTAGTAAATTCACTTGTAGAACAACTTGATGGTTCAATAGAACTCGACAAGAATCATGGAACTCAATTCACAATCAAATTCAAAGAACAACGTTATAAAGAAAGAATCTAATAATACATTTTTAAGTTCAAATAAATCATTTTTATGGCCCTATTGGAGATCTGGGTAAGGTACTTGAAGTGGCTTTTTTGATAAGCCTAATATGGGACTTAGTATCGATTCATAACGTTACTAAGTCGAACTCAAATGAATCAAAATCCTGCATCAATCACCGCTTTCATAATTTATTATATATTTTTTTTATTTTATTTTCCTGCAATTTGGGTATGATTTTGGTGTAAATTATGAATGAATGATGTATGAATTGCGTATAATGCTTTATATGCTATTTATTCATAGTGAGTGTTATGTCATTTTTATCGCTGGTGGTGAAAAATCCATTCAGAAACAAAACAAGAAGTTCACTTGCTATTGTAGGAATAGCAATTGGAATAATGGTCATAGTGGCCCTTGGTATGATAACGGGAGGACTTGAGAACTCAACGCAGAGTACCCTCAAAGCCGGCGCGGCTGAAATAACAGTAAGTCAAGCAGGTTCAACCGGTATCGAATCAATTGGATCCATTAATCAAACATATGCTACTGATATACTTTCATTAAGCGGTGTTAAAAGCACAGCTGGAATTTTAAGGGCAAGCAATACCACAACAGCAACTACAAGTCCAAATAGTACTCAAGGCGGTTTTGGTGGAGGTCTCTCTATAACAGGTATAGACTCAGATAAATTAAGTTTAATGGGTGTTGACAGTGTCAATGGAACTACTTTTACAAACGACAGTACAAATCAAGTTATAATAGGGAAAACTGAAGCTCAAAGTCTTAATAAAACAGTTGGAGACACAATAAATCTTTATGGTCAAAACTTTACAATAACTGGAACATTTGAAACAGGTAATTTCATGACAGACAATGGGATTATGATGCCGCTTTCAACATTGCAAGATCTAACCACCAATCAAAACAAGGTCAGTGACGTACTTGTAAAAGTAACCGACAATGCCAATGTAACCACAGTAAGTAATACAATTACAAATGCTTATCCAAATCAACTTACTACTTCTACGGCTGCAGATTCAGCTAACAGGATTAACCAGGGATTAGGATTTATAAGCACAGCTAGTTGGGCAATATCACTTTTAGCTATATTTATCGGTGCAGTTGGAGTTATAAACACCATGGTAATGACAGTTTATGAAAGAACTAGAGAAATAGGAGTATTAAAAGCGGTAGGATGGAAAAACAGTAGAATACTAGGAATGATACTTGGAGAATCAATCGTACTCACACTCATCGCCTTCGTTGTAGGAACAGTCATAGCAGTAGTAGGAGTAGAAGTTCTATTAACACTAGTTCCATCAGTAGGAAATGCAATTACACCCTCCTTCTCAATCTACATATTCCTCAGAGCCTTTGGTATTGCCTTACTCGTAGGTGTCATCGGAGGATTATATCCAGCTTACAGGGCAAGTAGATTATCTCCAACGGAGGCACTGCGCTATGAATAACAATCAAAACATCATCGAAATAAAAGATTTGAAAAAAGGCTATGATAATGGAAAAATAAAAGCTCTAAACGGAATGAACTTGGAAGTGAAAAAGGGCGAATTCATATCTATAATGGGTCCATCAGGTTCTGGAAAATCATCATTACTTAACATGATAGGTGGATTAGACATAGCAGATGAAGGAACCATAAAAGTTGCAGGAATTGACATGATGACGACCAAAAATCTAAACAAATTTCGATCAAAAGAAATAGGATTCGTCTTCCAGATGCACAACCTGATACCCAACCTCAGCGTAGTTGAGAATGTAGAAATCCCAATGTATGAAACTAATACCTCATCTAAAGATATGAGAAAAAGAGCGTTGGATCTTTTAAAATCAGTTAACCTGGGAGATAAAATCGATCAGAAACCAACAAAACTATCTGGAGGTGAAAGACAGAGAGTAGCAATTGCAAGAGCCCTAGTGAACAATCCATCAATAATACTAGCAGATGAACCTACAGGATCTTTAGATTCTAAAACAGGCGAAGTTATACTCGACTTGTTGAAAGATCTTCACAAAAAAGAGAACGTAACATTAGTCATGGTAACACACGAACCATACGTAGGAAACATGGCCGAAAGAATTATCACAGTATTAGATGGAAAATGTTTAACCGATAACAAGACAACAAATTCAAAATAAATAAAAATTCCTTTTTATTTATTTTTTGGGTACTCTTTAATATGAAATTAATCAAAATAATTAAGAAATAATCTTTTGTAGAAATGAAAATCTAATCTTAGAGTTAACTTCATATTAATATTAGATGGTGGTAAATGATTGGGTAGATAAATTCTAAAAATGTTCAGTAAGATATTATTTTTATTTTTATAATTTTATTAATGGAGTAAAATAATGGATAAACTGATTTGGTGGATATTTGCAGGTACTTCAGGAGGACCTAATCGTGCTAGAATTGTTAAAGCATTAAATAAAAGACCTTACAATGCTAATCAACTTGCAGAAAAACTCAATCTTAATTATTCGACTATACGTCATCATCTGAAAATATTAACAGACAATCAAATGATCACGTCTTCTGGAGAAAACAAATATGGAAATATGTATTTCCTTTCAGCTAAAATGGAAGAAAATTACAATATTTTAAGTGAAATTTTAAAGGAATTATCTTAAATATTGAAAACATTTAAAATTGAATATTATTATTTAAGAGGATAAAAAAAATGGTAGTAGAAGAAATAGGACCAACAGTTATGATATTAATTTACATAGCATTTGCAATAGGCCTTGCAAATGTTTGTTTATTATTAGGACTTCTTAATTCATATTGGAAAACATATAAAGATATAAAATCTCAATTCACCATAGGTCTCTTGTATTTTGCATCTTTTCTACTTGTTCAAAATATTTTAGTTACACTAGCATCGGTGATTCCATTAGTAATTCATGTAGTACCGTTTAGAATATCCAATACCGAATTTGGACCTCAAATTGTATTCATCTTAGTCAACATGATCCAATTAGTAGCACTCAGTATCCTTTACAAAATAACCCGAGAATAATTCGTTTATAGTTCTCAAACACTCTATACTATGGGAACTATTCATCTGATTATTATGGCTACTTTTTGGAATTTAGACTAGATACTTACTTTGATTGTAATTATGAGGAATTATGTGAAAACTTTGTGAAAAAGTTTAGCTTATATGGAGAGGAATATGGTTAGTATTGCTTTGTATCAAATATTTGATAAGCCATTCATAGTTTATTTGGGTGTTGTGACTATAATTTCATTTCTTGTAACTGCAATTTTTGGTCTTAGTTTTTATCGAGGATTGTTAAGATTTAAATGGCATCCTATAATGGTGGTAGTTTCATTTTTTTTGGCAATAATCATGACTATAATCGGGCCATCAGTTGGTAAGCCTTCTATTGGTATTTTAGGTCTTTTTACTTTATTTTCATTTTTTATAACTGCATTGATTGGTCTTAGTATTCATCAGCGATGGTTGAACATTCGATTTATATGGCATCCTATAATGGTGATAATTTCATTTATTCTTGCAATTATCCATGGCCTATTGGGGATATTAACATTTAACTAGAAAATAAGATAGAATCAACTGATTCTGATAAGAATCACAAATGGGGACCTATGAATAACCATAAAATATAAACTATTGACTTGTAGGTAGTATTTTGCCTGCATACTAAGTCTTGAATAACTTAAATTATTATATCTAGTTACTTAATTTACTATTTTGGGAGTTAAAATTAGATTATATGATAATTTAACTCTTAATTGGCCCCACATATTGTTATATGACGAAGTTCATAGAAACGGCCAAAAAAATAAACTCAAATGATTAAAAAATAAAAATCAAAAAAGTTTATAGTTATTTTCTTGATTTTTGTAATTAATTTTTATTTAATTTTTTTACTTTTATTGTGCCCAAAATACTGGTCTATCATTTCTAACAGCTTTTTATCCTGAGCAGCAGAGTGAACATCAGCAGAGTGAGCGGAATAAGCTGCGTAAGCAGAATAATAAGCATCAGCAGCCGTATCTACAGGGGTAATATTGTGGGCAGCAGTAACAGCAGCGGCATGGGCAGCAGCACCAGCACCAGCAGCTATATGGGCAAAGGTAGCAGCAGTATCGGCTGTTAAAGCAGCTGCTGCAACAGAAGCAACATTTCGAGCAGCATCATGAGCATCAACAGATGCCATAGAAGCATCAATAGCATCTGCCGCAGTATGAGTGGCATAAGCAGCGGCAGCGGCAGCATTAGCCCAACTAGCAGTATTAACTGCAGTAATAGACATAGAAGCAGAAATAACAGCTGCAACAGCACGACCAGCAGCACCACTAGCAACACCCGTAGCACCGTAGGCAGTTTTTTGCTTTTTGATTAGTTCATTCACTTTGATTTTTCCATCAAGATAATCTTTGGCTGCTTGGATACAATTAATTGCTCTCGTGTCTTTTGGATATTTCTTTTCGTAGTATTTTAGACTACCATAAGCACACCATATTGCAAATCTTTGAAGAACTGTTTTTGGTATCTCTTCAACTATCCTCATTTCACTTGCAGCGAATTTATTATCTTGCTTAACAATTTCTTCACGTGCCTCTGAAATGAACCATCTTTGTCCATAGACATTTCTGAGTGAATCTCTTGGCGTCAATGCGGCATGAAGCCCATTAGAACAGCAAACAATTTTACCACTTACTCTGTTCCATTCTCCGATTTTCCAAGACAATTCTCCATTTTCGGAGGACAAGTCATCTCGCACAAATCTGTAGCATTTTATTGTATTCTGCATGTATTTACCTCTTTCTTTATCATTTTCAAACTTATTACTCATTGTTCTTAAGTCAAGTAAATAAAAATTCTCTTCTATTTAAATTTCTCCTGGAGCATCTTCGTAGCCTATTTCTTCATCCATTTCGTTGCTCATATGTAAATCTTTTAGGAAGAAGCATAGTACGAATCCAATTATGTTCATTATTACTGCTATAATGAATACATTGTGAATGGCTGTGACTAGTAGGGATGATGAGATATGTACACTGGCATTTTCTAAATTAAGTTTCAGAGTCATATTTACAAATAGCTCCAAGAACAGCTAAACCAATTAATCCTCCCAGAAATCTGAAATACATTGTTGATGATGTTACCACACCTAAATCCCTTTTTGTCACGGCATTTTGAGCTGCAAGAGTGAATATTGGTATTGCCAAACCTGCACTGGATGTTTAATTAAAAATCTACTTTGGGGACATGTTTTATGGAGATAGCAAGAGGGGCGAGTGAAGGGAGAAGATTAGGTTTTGTTATCAGTTAGTTTGTAGGGTGGTATGAATTGTGATATTATTATTCCAATGAATAACATAATTGCTATTGCATAGAATGCGTTAGTTATGCCTCCAATTAATTTCAAGACGGATAAAGCATTATAAGTGCCCATCAGTAAAATCAGTCCTAATATGGCTGTTCCCATGGATGTGGATAGATTATTAAGAGTATTCATTGCTGCTGATGCATCTGGTTGTTTATCGCGACTAATGTTAGTGAAAAGAAGGTAGGATGAGGAAGGGAAGATAATTCCCACTCCAAATCCGATTGAAGCCATTCCTAATACCAGCTGTAATATAGTAGTATGTGTACTGAATGTACTGATTAAGTAAATAGATCCTATTAAAGCTATTAAGAATCCAAAGGATATGATGTAGCGTGGTTGGAATCTTTTTGAAAGGAAACCTGTGGCATAAGCCATTATAAACCTTGGTGCAGCTAATGCTGCAAATAATAAGCCCGTGGTTAAGGCACTGAACCCTAATACTGTTTGTACAAATACTGGTACAATAAAAATAATACCACCACTTATTAAACTAATTATAATTCTAGTCATATTGCCTAAGTCGAATCTATAATCTTGGAAGATTCTAACATCGATTAGAGGATGTTCATCATTCTTTATCCTATTTCTCTGGTTAAGATAGAATACTATAAGGAGAATAATTCCGGTTATGATAAAATAAGGTGATAAATATTGGGTTGTAGGGTTGTTAAGAAGTATAAATCCATAAACAAATAAGAGTATTCCTATTGCTGAGTTTAAAGCGCCAACAATATTTATATCCCTCCAGGTCAATGTTTTAGGGAATGATACTATTGATCTCGAGAATAACAGTATAATTAAGATTATAACGAATTCTAATCCAAATGCATAACGCCAGGTGAAGTAAGTAGTTAAAAAACCGCCTACAAAAGGCCCTAATACTGCAGCACCGGCTGACATAGAGCTGAGTAAGCCTAAAGCGTAAGCTCTTCTCTCGCCTGAATAACTACCTACCACTATGGATGATGCACTTACCATCATTAAGGCAGCGCCGATACCCTCTAATATAGACCAGCCCAGAAGCAGCATCGTACTATTAATACTTAAAGCAGCAATAAGAGTTCCAATACCAAAGATAACAGCACCTATAAGAAATGTTCTCTTTCGGCCGAAAACTTTCTGCAACTCACCGCAGAGGAGAGTTAAACTCGCTAAAACCAAGGTATAAACAATAATTATATTTTGTATAGAGACAAAATTAGTATGCAAATCATGAACTAAATTTGTAATCGCTACATTCAAAAAACTGATATCGATAGATAAAATAAAAACACCTAAAGAAACGAGTATTAAGGTCCACCAACCCGTATTTGACTCATTATCTACCTTTTCATTCATCTTTTGACCCCATAATTTTTATAGTAACTTTTTTAATTGTTTCTATACTTTTATAAAGTTCTTCAAATTCTTCAGTTGTTAATGAAGATAATTTTTGGTTCCAATGTTTTTTAAAAACCTCTAAATATTTTTCCCTCATTTTCCGCCCCTCAGCGGTGAGGACAACTCTATTTATTCTACGATCTTTTTCATCAGTAACACGCATTACCATCCCTTTTTTAACCAGCACTTCTATGATAAAAGTTATTTGTGATCTTGATAATTTCATCTGCTCAGCTATTACATACATAGGCTGATTTTCATAATATCCAATGTCAATTAAACCTTTTAATTCAAACGGAAATCCTGCTTTGAAATCTCTATCTAAAGTTCTCATTTCACCCCAAAAACGATGATAGTAACTTATAAAATCATCAATCATTTTATTCGTATTATCTTCTCCCATAAATAATCACAACTCCATAAGTATAATTCAGAATGATTCGGTTTTAAAATAATTCGGTTTGTAAATGATATTAATAGTGAACTATTATTTAAAACTGTTGATCACTATGCGAAGAGCATCTACTCTTAAAAAACAAAATAAAACCTCGATAAAAAAAATATAAAACTCATAATTAATTTAATTCAGCATTCAGTGCCACAAAAATCTTGATTATTTGCATTGCTACCATATCTATTATCATTTTCTAAATTGATATTGCAAGAAGTCTTATACTAAATACAATATTTTAATTAATGAATCATTGATCCTAAAATGAGTAAACGTTTCTCCATTGCAATTTTTACTTGCTATAAAGATCCGACTAGTTGAAATATGCTATAAATGATTAAATATTCTCATTCACCTTTAATAACATAAAAATGAGTAATCAAGCTAGCGGGAAACTAAGCAATCGATAATAAAATAACATGTAGATATCAATAAAAACTTTGATAGATAGATGATATACTGCGAAAAATGATTTGAGAGAGATATGATAGTTTAATTCTAAAATTGTGGTCTATGAATAGTCGAAAAATACAGCCCATTGACTTTTAAATTGTATCTTGTCTGCATATTTACATGAATTAATAAAATCAAAAATAATAATTTTATCCGAAAAGTTATGTTAAGAATGACCCTAAAATATAGTTATTAATCTGATGATACCCAATATTGTCATTTTAGCTCTTCATTAGCATTCTAATAATTAACTGTTATTAAACTTAATATTATTTCTGAATATTCCTTTAATCTGAATATAATATGTTTGTCATCTAATAAATTATTTTTAAATAATTGGATTATAAATTTCCAACCTTTTTAAATGAAACTATGACGAAGTTATTTTGGATTGGTATTGTGGAGTTAGGGCATAATTTTATTATATAATGTATTAATATAACATAATTTAAGAATTATTTATAGAAATTACTATTTTATGGGCACATGGAGGTAAAAATTGAAGGAAACAAAAGTAAGTTGTTCAGAGATATCTTCACTCAACCTCCCCGAGGGATGGTCATGTATAAAAACTGAAGGCCCTGGACCTTTTGTAACAAGAGCAATTCTAAGACATCCTAAAGGTACTCAAGTCAATTGGGATTCTAGAGACCATCGTAAACACTACAATCTTTTGGATAGAGGAAATAAATCCACATGGTGGGCTCCAGGAGCAATTGGATGGTGGATAGGTATACTCTTCGCATTTGGTTCTATTTGTTTTGCAGCTGGTGCTGCACCAGGTTATGTGGATTGGGTTGGCAATCAAATAGATGGAATGACATTTTTCATTGGCTCAATTTTTTTTACAACAGCTGCCTTCTCGCAGTACATTGAAACTGTAAACACACGTCAAACCCCTAAAGGTTTATTATTAAATGAGAAAAAACGTTTTTTTACTTGGGAACCCCGTAGGATTGATTGGCTTGCTAGTGTTGTACAGTTAATTGGTACACTTTTTTTTAATATAAGCACTTTCTACGCTCTGAACAGTACTCTAACCATTCAACAGATAAACCACCATGTTTGGGGGCCTGATGTATATGGATCAGTCTGTTTTTTGATTGCAAGTGGGCTGGTGTGGATGGAGGTAGGACACTCCTTATTCTCATGGAAAATAGGAAATCTTTCATGGCAAATAGCATTATTAAACCTATTAGGGTCAATTGCTTTTGGTGTTTCCGCAATTGCTGCTTTTGTTCTACCATTAACTGGACAGCCAATTAATTTAACACTAGTGAATCTAGGAACATTTACAGGAGGTATATGCTTTTTTATTGGTGCTGTATTGTTACTTCCTGAACGTACACATCCAGATTAATTGTTAACAAAATAACACCATATCCATGAAAACATATGAAAAGAAAAAATAAAAAAATTAATTGATGAGAAGAATATAATTTAACGTAATACTTTTCATATAGCTTTTATGTTAAAAATAGTTATAAAGTGGAGTTATTAATCTGATGATACCTAGTATCATAATAATTACTCCATTAGGTTTTCAACTTAAATTATTACTTTACAATATCATTTTTAGTAATAAACACATAAAAGACTTATTTTTTTTGTAATTAGACTATAATATTTTAATTTATGTATAATGTTCATTGAATAAATTTATGTGAAATCTATTAATTTACTAAATATTTCAAAAGAGAATTCAAATAATGGATCTCCATTAATTACAAAGAAAAAAAAGCCAATTTCAAAAAAAATAGAAATATAAATGGGGATATTTAGAATTAATCCTCAAACTATTCAGATAGATTCGTCTTCATCCATAGCTAGTCTCATGGTGTCAGGATCTTGTGGCATGCGATCTAAGAAGTCCTGTGCCGAGCGACGCACATCCCTTGAACCGATGATGTATCTACCAACGACTATTATATCTGCTTTACTATCAAGGGCTTTATCAACACGATCTGGAGTTACTCCTCCAGCAACAGCAACAAGTTTACCTTCACCAAGAATCTCTTTGATCTGGTTTATATTACCCCATTCAGTAACTTCTGCAAGTTTTTCTCCTCTTTCAGCTTGTTTAGTTTCTAGATCAACGTTTCTATGGAGTAAAACAATATCTGGGTTATGTTCAAGTACTTGAAGTTTTTCAACGATGTTTTCCACATTCATCATATCCAAAATTGAGTATATTCCCTGTTTTTGTGCCTCATGAATAGCCTTTTCAATTGATTCTATTGTACCAAGTCCTGAAATGGCTATAGCATCTGCAGTCTCATCAGCAGCCATTTTAACTTCAATACGTCCAACATCTAAAGTTTTTAGATCTGCTATTATAAATGCATCATTTTTAAGATCTCTTATTTTTCCAATGATTCCAACACCAAACTTCTTAACTAGTGGTGTTCCGGCTTCAATGAGTATTCTTTCTCTGTTAGGAAGTGTATTAATTATACGTTCCATATCGTCCATGTTGTCTAAGTCTAGAGCAACCTGAAGATAAGGAGGACTCCATAGTCTGGTTACTTTGAATCCCATTACTGGATGTGTTCCACGATCTTTTTCTGCTAAAACTTTTTTCACAGACGGATAATCCTCCATTGCTCTTTGTAGTGCTAACTTAGTTGCACCATAGTTGTACTGGTAGATTTTACGGTAATTCTCTGCACCAGGATGTATGAATATTCCTGCAATTATTACAATGTCTTCTACATCTTCTTTTGGTATTATTCCTTCAGCTACTGCATCTGCTACAGCCCGACCAACAGCAGTTTGTGCAGGTCCAAAGATCTTATCTGCATCTTTTAAGTCTCTTACAGTTACTTTTGGTACTATAAGCGTAGCAGGTTTGGTTAGCAAGTTAGGTCTTATAACAGATAAAAGTGGTGTGTGTCCTATTGACATGTTAGCCATGTTATTCACGAATGCGGCACCGACAGGGCCATTTTTATCTCCTATTACTAAATCAACGTGAGCTATTTCATTGCCATTTCCTATCAAGGCTTCCCCTATTTGATACATAACTATTATCCTCCATTATTATCTAATTAATCATATAGATCGAATCATATAAATAAATATTTCAAATATTAATAAAATATCTTAAATTCAATTAGAATTAAAATAGATTAGTTTTTACTGATATTTAAAATTTGAATTATTTTTTTAAAGTTTTATTAAAATCAGATTATTAATTTAATAAAATATTAATCCAATGAAATATGATTATTTCTAAAAAAAAATAAATTAAGGGATATTATTGGGTTAAATGGCCCTCTAAAAAGTCATCATATCCCTGAAGATCGAGTAAACCATGTCCTGAAAAGCTTATAAATATATTTTTTGCTTCTCCAGTTTTTCTACATTTTATTGCTTCGTCCATTCCAACTTTAATTGCATGACAAGTTTCAGGTGCAGGAATAACTCCTTCTGCATTAGCAAATATTTTTCCTGTTTCGAAAAGTTCTGTCTGGTTAACTATTCTTCCCTCTACTAAACCTTGGTTTACGAGTAAAGCGACTAATGGTGACATTCCATGATATCTTAAACCACCTGCATGTACTGAAGGAGGTACAAATTCGTGTCCAAGTGTGTACATTTTCATTAATGGTGTTAAACCTGCTGTATCACCGTAGTCGTATCTATATTCGCCTTGTGTTAATGTTGGGCAAGATGAAGGTTCTGCAGCTAAGAATTGACAATCAAGATCTCCCGAAATTTTGTCTTTCATGAAGGGGAATGCTGCTCCTCCAAAATTACTTCCTCCTCCGACGCAGCCAACCATTACATCTGGAGTTTCATCTATGATTTCGAATTGTTTCTTAGCTTCTAGACCTATAACAGTTTGATGTAGGAGAACATGATTCAATACACTTCCAAGTGCGTAGAATACCTTATCATCTGTTAAAGCATCTTCAATTGCTTCTGATATTGCTATTCCAAGTGATCCTGGATGATTAGGATCTTCTTTACGTATTTTTCTTCCAAACTCTGTTCTCTCACTTGGTGAAGGGATTACTTCTCCATTATAAAGATGCATAACAGTTTTACGATATGGTTTTTGTTTGAATGAAACATTCACCATATAAACTGTACATTCAAGATCTAAAAGGGAACATGCAAGAGATAAAGCTGATCCCCATTGTCCTGCCCCAGTTTCTGTTGTTAATCTTTCAGCACCAGCTTTTTTAGCGTAATATGCTTGTGCTATTGCTGTGTTCAGTTTATGACTGCCTACTGGAGACATATCCTCTCGTTTGTAATAGATCTTGGCAGGTGTGTCCAAATATTTTTCTAGTCCTGTTGCTCTAAAAAGTGGAGTAGGTCTTCCAACCTGTTTATAAACATTTCTAACTTCTTTTGGAATATCTATCCATCTCTCTTGACTCATCTCTTGTTCAAGAACGTATTTTGAGAATATTTTGGGTAGATTTTCAAGTTGATGGCCTTCTTCTGTTTGTGATGGTGCTGGAAGTTCAACTGGAAGATCTGCAGCTATATTATACCATTGTTTTGGAGTATCCTTTTCTGGTAGTGTTATTTTATACATTTAATCACCTTAAACAAATTTTTTTTATATTATATTTAAATAAGATACAATCATACATCCTATTTGAATTTTATGTATTCTTAGGATACCTACATTTTAAGTTTAATGTATAAATTAAATTTATATTTATGTACTACTTAAACCTTTGTTGTACATATTTGTACATTATTTATTTTTTGATAATTTAATATGAATCAAAAAACAGATGTAAAAATATGAAGATACTAGCTGTTGATATTGGAGTTGGAACTCAGGATATAATGCTTTACAATACAGATGAACCAATCGAAAATTCTGTTAAAATTGTAATGCCTGCACCTACCAAAATAATTGCAAATAGAATAAGAGGACATCATAATGATCTATTAATTAAAGGAGTTACAATGGGAGGAGGACCAGTAAACAATGCAGTAAAGAACCATTTAGCAAGGGGTTATAATGTTCTAATGACCGAAAGTTCTGCAAGAACTATAAGGGATGATATAAACCGAGTAAGGTCTTTGGGAATAAAAATTGTCCCTAATAATGAAAATCATCCGGAACTAGGCAATATCGAACTTAAGGATATTGATTTAAATGCTATTCGAGATGCTTTATTACAATTTGATGTAACATTAGATTTTGATTATATCGGTGTGGCAGTTCAGGATCATGGCTATATGGAGGGAATGGGAGATCGTAATTTTCGTTTCATGAAAATAAAGGAAAAATTAGATGTTGCAAGAGGTCCTGAAGAATTTGCTTATTATAATGAAGTTCCTGAATATTTTACCAGGATGAATGGTGTTTTAAATACTTTAAAAGGATATAAAACTACTATTATGGATTCTAAATTTGCTTCCGTTTGTGGAGCAACTTGCGATAATTATGTTAAAAATATTAATAGTTACATAGTTATGGACATTGGAAATGGTCATACCCTAGCAGCATCGTTTGAAAATAACAAAATATTAGGAGTTTTTGAACATCATACCCGGGCTTTAGATCCAGAAAAGATCGTACATCTACTTGGAAAACTTGAAAATGGTACCATTACTCATGAAGAAGTACATGAAGATGAGGGACATGGTGCATGGGTCACAGCACCTATGAATGGTGTTGAATGTATTGTTGCAACAGGTCCAATGAGAAAAATATTAGAAAAAACAGACTTAAATGTTCATTACGCTGCACCTGCAGGAGATGTAATGATGGCAGGTCCGGTTGGTCTTATAAAAACTATAATATCTCAACATACACATTAAATATTAAAATAATCCAGAAATAATTTCATAATAAAACAAATCTCAAGAATTAACTAATAATACTAAGAGGAAATTTAAAATGATATTGGATCCACATATACATAGCACACATTCAAATGATTCTACTGCATCTCCTAAAGATATAGTAAAGAAAGCAAGAGCAATAGGATTAGATGCTATTGCCGTTGCTGATCATAACACGATTAAAGGATCAATGGCTACTATAAAAGAGGCTAAAGACTTTAAAGATTTTGTTGTAGTACCTGCAATGGAAATAAGCTCGAGCAAGGGACATATTGTAGCTTTAGGAATAAATGAGGATGTTAAAAAAGGATTGTCTCCTGAAGAAACAGTTGAAAATATTCGTGATCTTGGAGGAATAGCAGTTGCTGCTCATCCATTTGTAAGATACAGAGAAGGACTATGTGATAATGTTAGGGATTTGGATATTGATGCAATAGAAACCATGAATTCAAGATATGTTTTTGGTTATTCAAACTGGCGTGCAAAAAATCTTGCTATCAAAAGGAACATCCCAGAAATAGGATCAAGTGATGCTCACTTTTTAGAAGCCATAGGAAGTTGTGTAACAGAATTAGATGCAGATTTTTCGTATGAAAATATAATTGAGGTTATATTATCAGGAAAAACGAACGTATATGGTGATAGAACGCCTTTACCACTCATATTGAAAGAAGTGATCAACAAAAAAATTAAAAGAATAGGTTAGAGTATATTTCTAATATAATTAATTTTTAGACATAATTTTTTTTTATGATTCTTAACAAATTTACCATAATTTTAAACTGTTGAGATCTATATTAAAATCATGATATTTGATTTTTTTCAGGGAATACTTGAATACATTCGGCAAAACTTCATTTACCTCCATCCGGGATATACCATTCTTAACACCATAGTATTTGGTATAATATTGGGTATTATTATCCTTGTAATAATTAAAATGTTTAAATATATCAAAAAAGACCCTGCCGAGCTTATGATCCCACTTATTCCATTCATATTTTTTGGATCGAGTACTAGGGCTCTTGTTGATAATAATATTTATCCACTTACCTATCTTCTAGTAACTCCGGGTATTTATCTTTTAACGGGATCAATGGCAATTGTTACTGTTCTAGCAGCAGTATTAATAGAAAAGAGAACAAAGTTTGATTATAGGTACTTCATATTTATTGTTGGTGCTGTTCTTTGTGTTCCTAATATTCTATTTATGGGTCCAATTAACCCAATTGCAACTATCCAAGTTGTAGGAGTATGGGCTATTATATCTGGAATATTTGTACTCTTAAGAAAGAAATGGTCTTTATTAAATAATAAATTTAATTTAAGCGTATTAACTGCTCATCTATTTGATGCATCATCAACGTTTATTGCTGTGGATTACTATGGATACTATGAGCAGCATGTACTTCCCAGTGCATTAACAGCTGTTTTTGGTACTGCTGCAATAATGTTCCCACTTAAAATAGGCGTAATATTAGGTGCTCTTTATGTTATTGACACATATATAGAAGATAGAACAATAGCAAACATGTTGAAATTAGCCATTTTTATCTTGGGACTTGCTCCGGGACTTAGAAACTTCCTTAGCTTGATTATGGGTACTTGAAACTAAATATTGATTTAATAGTTCAATTAATTGTTTTGTTAATAATTAATGCCAAATTTTTTTAAAGTAAAAACTAATACCAATATTATATAAACTCAAATCATACGGGGTCTGTCTAATGTATATAGAAACTGTGAAAAAGACTATGAATTTACCTAATAGTGTAAGAATATTTGATACCACTTTAAGAGATGGTGAACAAACTCCAGGTGTAGCAATAACAGTCGATGAAAAGATAAGAATTGCAAAAAAATTAGATAAACTTGGTGTTGATACAATGGAAGTTGGATTTCCAGCTTCATCTCCTGGTGAGATGAGAGCAGCACGGGAAATCTTAAAACTTGGACTCAACTCTAAAATATGTGGTTTGGCAAGACCTTTAAATAACGATCTTAACGCTGCAATCGACTGTGGAGTCGATTATATACACACATTTATAGGAACATCTCCTCTTCACAGGAAATATAAACTCAAAATGAGCCAAGAAGAAATCCTCAGTAAATCAGTCGATGCAATTGAATATATAAAGGATCATGGAATAATCGCTGAGTTTTCAGCAGAAGATGCCACCAGAACCGAATTTGACTTTCTCAAAGAGATATATACTGCTGTTGAAGATGCAGGTGTGGATTACATAAATGTACCAGACACTGTAGGTGTTATGATACCATTATCAATGAAATACTTGATATCTGAACTTAAAAAAATATTATCTACCCCCATTAGTGTGCACTGTCATGATGATTTTGGACTTGCTGCTGCAAACTCCCTCAGTGCAGTTGAAGCGGGAGCAGTCCAAGCACATGTAACTATTAATGGATTAGGTGAGAGAGCAGGTAATGCATCCTTAGAAGAAGTTGTAATGGCATTAACATCTCAATATAACATAAAGACCAATATTAATACTCCACTTTTAGTAGATACCTCCGAGTTCGTATCAAGGATCACTGGTATTAAAATGCCACCAAACAAAGCTATTGTCGGTGATAATGCTTTTGCTCATGAGGCTGGAATACATGTGCACGGAGTTCTTCAAAAAGCCGAAACATATGAGCCTATAACTCCTGAAATGGTAGGACATAAACGTAGAATTGTATTGGGGAAACATACAGGTGCTAATGCAATTAAATCTAAACTTGAAGAATATGGAATAGACTTAAATAAAAATCAATTTGAAAAAGTCTTTGATCAGATAAAAAAACTTGGCGATAAAGGGAAATGTGTTACAGATGCTGATCTAAAAGCAATGTCAGAAACTGTACTTGGAAAAGCTCATATTGAAATTGTTAAGCTTGAAGGATTCTCGGTTATGACTGGCGATAATGTTATGCCTACCGCAACAGTAAAACTGAACATTGAGGGTAAAATTAAAACTACAGCAAAAACTGGAGTTGGCCCTGTAGATGCGGCTATAAATGCAATACAGAGTCTTGTAGGGGAAACTGCTGATATTGAACTCAAGGAATATAATATAGAAGCCATCACTGGAGGTACAAATGCCCTTGCAGAGGTTTTTGTAGTAATGGGGGATAAAAGTGGAAATAGTGCAACAGGAAGATCTACTACAGATGATGTTGTATTAGCAAGTGTAGAAGCAGTTTTAGACTCTATTAATAAGATACTTATTGAACGTTAGATAAATCAAAATTATTGGAGATCGTTTGGGGGATAAAATGAATGGGATCAAAGATTTTGGTTGTTGAAGATGAAAGAATCACTGCAGAAGATATTAAGAGTGGTCTGGAAAATGCAGGATATAGGGTTCCTGCCATGGTTTCTACTGGGGAGGATGCAGTAGACAAGGCAGGAAAACTTAGACCGGATTTAGTATTGATGGATATTAGATTAAAAGGTAAAATGGACGGTATAGAAGCAGCAGGACAGATAAAATTGCGTTATAATATTCCTGTGATTTATTTAACTGCATACTCGGATGAATACACAATAAAACGTGCTAAAATAACTGAACCTTCGGGATATATAGTTAAGGATGAAACTGGACTTGTGAAAAAACCATTTGAAGAAAGTGAACTTCATAAAGTTATTGAAATAACATTACATCGCCATAAAATGGAGAAGGATCATGATATGCTCCTATCAGCAATGCTTAAAAACATTAATTATGCCGTGATATCAACCAATGCTTATGGAAAAATAATATTGATGAATTCACTTGCCGAATCTTTAACTGGTTGGGATTTAAATGATGCAAGTGGGAAAGAATTAGGGGAAGTATTCACACCCTTAGATAAACAGTATAAATCACTACACGATTTTTATAAAAAAAATGAACTCTTGAAAGATAATGTTATCTTAAAGAATAAGCAAGGGGAAGATATTCCAGTTAAATGTAATCTAAAGATAATTAGAGACAATGATTATAGTATTAGTGGATTTATGCTTGTTTTTAACCATTAAACTACTATTTTCCGGGAGGCATTAAATGGATGCTAAAATTTTGGTTGTTGAGGATGAGAGGATTACTGCAGATGATATTAAAAAAAGTCTAGAAAAAGCAGGATATAAAGTTCCTGCAATTGTTTCTACTGGTGAAGATGCAGTAAAATTTAGTGAAAAATATAAACCAGATCTAGTCCTTATGGACATTGTATTAGAGGGTAAAATTGATGGTATTGAAGCTGCTGAAACCATAAGAACCAAATTTGACATACCAGTTATTTATCTCACAGCTTATTCTGATAAAAGTACAGTTGAACGGGCTAAAACTACCCATCCTTCAGCATTCATACTTAAAGAGCCATTTGGATTCCTTCACAAGCCATTTGAGGAAAATGAACTTTACACAGCTATAGATATACTCCTCAACAGAAACGAAGAAGAAATATTAAAAAATTATGATAAAGTGATCTTTTCTTTATTGAAATCAATTAGTGATGGTGTAATAGCTATAGATTCTAAAGAAAGGATAAAATATATGAATTCTGCAGCTGAGAAGCTCATAAGTTGTAATAAAGAATCGTCTATAGGAAAAAATATTTATGAAATATTTAATAATCTCGAACTAAAAATTGATGTTTCTTATGAAAATAATCTTGATGATAAAAATGGAGCAGTCCTAATTACATCTAAAACTAATGTTAAAACAATGATTGAGGGTACAATAATTCCTATAAACGATAAAAATGGGATTAGTGAGAGTAAAATAATCATATTCCGTAAAAAAAATCCATAATATGTTGATTTATTATTTAATTACAATTACCTACATTGAGTTATTAAGATCCAAAATAATCCACTAATTTTTCAATTCATTCATGATTTTATTAGTGGATTATAACATTCAAGGTTGTGTGGGTTCCTATATTCCTTTATTTATAGCAGAACATATGCAATGGCCATACATAAAATTTATATATTAATTTATATATTCTAATCAATCAGTGTAAGAATTTGGAGGATAAAACGATGACAGAGGAAAATGTAGTATATGTAGGAAACAAACCAGTAATGAACTATGTTTTAGCAGTAGTAACTCAGATGAATGGCGGAATTTCAGAAGTCAGCATCAAAGCGAGGGGAAGAGCAATAAGCAGGGCTGTTGATGTAGCTGAAATAGTAAGAAACCGGTTTATAACAGATGCAGAATTAGGAGATATAAATATTCGAACAGAAGAAATTTTAAATAATGAGGGTATTTCAACAAACGTCTCAGCAATAGAAATTCAGCTTTCGCAAGAAATAGTCTAATATCAATATACTTATTGAACATTAAATGATCAATAGTTTAAATTTGATAATTTTAAAAAAAATATTATTTTGATTTAAATAAAAAAAAGGAATTATTTATTAATTCTC
>Ga0224535_1000163_pt1 | contig 20768 bp, 17 predicted proteins | sample 714E13034metaG_FD_179898 | JGI IMG/M metagenome (GOLD analysis project Ga0224535, IMG submission 179898) | Peat soil microbial communities from Stordalen Mire, Sweden - 717 E1 30-34 | ecosystem: Environmental > Terrestrial > Soil > Wetlands > Peat | place: Sweden: Norrbotten County, Stordalen... | reverse complement strand
CAGGTCAGTTTCAATCACGGGGTCGTAACCACCAGTAAGAGTCGACCTTAGCCTTCCTCCTTCTATATGTATTAGATTATATCAATAACCATAAATACACCAAAGGGCTGAGGAACGACAATTTTTTCATTCTCCTTTGTGACTGAATGCTGTCATGTATGTTTCAATCCGGAATCAATACAATTGTCCGACAAACATCAAATCCACACCTCACATTTTGTGGCCAAGATTTCCTTGACATACAGATACACGTTTTTTATAACTCAACTATGAATAAGGAATGTCTTATTAAATAAAAGCTTATAAATATAAGGATACCATATAAATTATTTGTTTCGGTAATCCTTTCTTTACCTAGTGTCCTCCTCCGGCACCTCCAGGACCTGCATGACCTCTGGGACCTTCGGAACCTTCAGGACCTCCAGGTACACCACCTCTGTCATGTCCTTCATCCCTTTCATGTCCGCCATCTCTGCCACCTTCATGCCACCATGACCAACATCCTTCAATAGATACAAGCATCATCACTAAAGCCATTGCCACCATAATGATTCTCTTCATAGCTCTCTCCTTTGGTAAGAACTTGTTTTTTGTTTATATGACATTTTCTAACTTCACTTTGCTCTTCAATTTCTTTAAATTTTACAAATAATTATTGAAAAGATCAATTCATAAAAATGCGTGTAATTTACGATTAAGCCAAATTATTTTATTGATGATTTCAAATGGTAAGTTTCACCGTTCATGGCTTGTTGATTCTAATATTTTGTAGGTAAGAAATAATCGACTTCTTCTGTAAGTTATCTTTGCAATAAATTATACTTTTACCTGACAAAAGGGAAAGAAAATAATTTAAAATAAGCGACATGATTGATGTATAATTTTTATTGGCGGAAACGATAAAATATTGTAAACAACGCAAAATATTTAGAAAGCCATTAACAAATGATTGGTTGGAAGAAGAAGCATGAAATTTAAATTGATTTATCCGAAGTGGGAAAAGTTAGACAGACAAACGCAATTTACATTGCCGCCGCATGGGCCGGTTGTTTTTGCCGCCGCTCTGCCTGATTATGTGGATGTGGAATTTATTGATGAAAACATACAGGAAATCGACTTCGATCAGGTGGCGGATTTTGTCGGCATTTCCGTTATGCTGACCGCTCAAATAAAACGCGGCTGGGAAATAGCCGATACCTTCCGCAAAAAAGGCATCAAGGTTATGTTTGGCGGTATCGCCACAATGCTACACGCCGAAGAAACGGGGCAGCATGCCGATTGTGTTTTTCTGGGAGAGGCCGAGGGCCGGATGGAGCAGGTATTTACTGATTTTAAAGCAGGCAAACTGCAAAGCGTTTATAACTATATGCAGGATTTCCCGGCAATTGATAGTGTGGGCACAGCAAGGCGCAGTATTTTAAAACGCGAGATGTATAATTACCGCGGCGTGCAGATGGTCGATCTGGTGCACGCATCGCGCGGCTGCCGGTTCAATTGTTACCCCTGCTGTGTTAATTTTCTGGGCGGCCGAAATTTCCGTCCCCGCCCTTTTGATAAAGTAGTTGAAGAAATGGCCGGCATTGACAATAATAGGCTTTTCATCGTCGATAATTCGCTGGCGCAGGATAAAAAATGGGAAATGGATTTGTTTAAAGAAATGATTCCTTTGAAAAAGAAGTGGTGCTGCCATCCCATTGAAGACGACGATAAGGTGCTGGATCTGGCCGCTCAGGCCGGCGCGTGGTTTGTGTATCAGGCGATTTTCGATTCGTCTGATTTCATCCGTGACCGCATTAAACGCTATCACGATTACGGCATTGCTGTGGAAGGCAGTATTCTGCTTGGGCTTGATTATCACACTGAAGATTACATAAAAAAGCTGGTTGATTTTCTACTGGAGGTTGATCTGGATATGGCGGAATTTACGGTGCTCACTCCTTTTCCGCACACTCGAACTTTTGACGATTTGCATAATGAGAAAAGAATATTTACTTATGATTGGAATAATTACACTTGCGGAAAAGTTGTTTTTCAGCCCAAGCTATTGACGCCCGAAAAATTACAGGAGCTTTATTATTACGCCTGGGATAAATTTTATGAGGAAGAGCCGCAAAATTATAAAATGTTCAAGATGTTGAAAAAAGTGATGGATAAAGAGAAGCTCGACGGCACATACAAGCCGCGCGTGCGCCAGTGAGTAAAGCAGGAAAGGGAATATAATGAAAAAAAACAGAAGCAAGGCCGCCGTGATTATCGACGGCAGCAATGTCAGTTTTGATGATATTATCGCCGTAGCGCGATACGGAGAACCTGTGCAAATAAGTAAAGCCGGCAAGTTCGTAAAGATGATGGAAAAAACACAGAAGATGCTCATGGAATCCATGCACAAGGGGGTTCCCGTTTATGGTGTGACAACCGGTTACGGCAAATCATGCGGCAAACGCATGCCTCTGGATATCGCCCTGAAAAACGGCGTAAACATTTTCCGTTTTCACGGTTGCGGCACGGGAGAACCCATCGGCATTGAAGAAACGAGGGCAGCCATGTTGTGCCGTATTATTTGTCTGGCCCGAGGTTATTCCGGTGTGTCAGTTGCCATGCTTCAGCATTTGGCCGATTTCTTAAATCATGGCATAACGCCGATAGTTCCCTGCGAAGGTTCGGTAGGCGCGTCCGGCGATTTGACGCCGATGTCTTATATCGGATCCTGTTTAATGGGCGAGCGTGAAGTGTTTTATAGTGGTGAAATAATGCCCGCGGCAAAGGCCTTAAAAAAGACGGGGCTCAAGCCTTACCGGTATTTGCCAAAAGAGCCGCTGGCGATGGTTAACGGCACAACTACGATGACAGGAATAGCCGCGCTGGCTGTCGAGAGAGCCTGGCGCATTTTATCCGCCGCTGTTTACGCCACATCTCTTTCCATTCACGCTCTGAAGGGGAACGCTCAGCATTATCATCCGGTAATCTCGGAGGCAAAACCCTTCCCCGGCCAGGCGTTTGTTGCCGCCCAGATTCTTCAGCTTTTACAAACCAAAATATCGGCGCGTAAATTGGAAGACGATGCTCTGGAGACGCTGCAGGATCCTTACTCACTGCGCTGCGCTCCGCAGGTGATAGGTGTTTTATATGACGGCCTGAACTGGATAAAGAAATGGGTGGAGATTGAAGCCAATAGTTCCAACGATAATCCCATTTTCGATCCCGCGACAGGCGAAGTTCTTATGGGCGGTAATTTTTACGGCGGACATATCGCTTTTGCCATGGACGGACTGAAAGCCGCGCTGGCTTCTGTTGCCGATATGTGCGACCGCCAGATAATGCTTTTGGTTAATCCGAATTTAAGCAGGGGATTGCCCGGCGATCTGGTAAGAACATCGGATAAAAAAATGGGCCTGCATCATGGATTCAAAGCCATGTCCATTTCCGCATCTGCCTTAACGGCGGAAGCTCTGAAGGCAACCATGCCGGCGGCTTCATTTTCACGCTCTACCGAATCCCATAATCAGGACAAGGTCAGCATGGGAACAATCGCGGCGCGGGACGCTGAACGGATTTGCACCCTGACGGAGCGCGTTATAGCCATTCATCTGCTGGCGGCAGCTCAGGCTTGCGACATAAGAAACAATATCGGTGTGAGGCCGCTTCTGGCCAGGCTCATGAAAAACATCAGAGTTGTAAGCTCGCCCGTTGTGGAAGACAGGGCAATGGATAAAGATATTGAAAATATATGCACGGCGATTAAATACTCCGATTTTTTTGGAATTAAATAATGAAGGAAAAACAAAAAAGTTTTGAAGTAAAAATACGGGTGCCTTTTTTTGACCTCGACCCCATGCAAATAGTCTGGCATGCTAATTACTTGAACTATTTTGAAATCGCGCGCGCGGCACTTTTTGAAAATAACGGCGTCGATCTTTATTCCTTCTACGAAAAGCAGCAGTTAATTTTTCCCATCATCAAGACTTCGACCAAACATATTTTGCCATTGCGTCACCGTGATGAGATTATCTGCAAAGCGACACTAGTCGACGCGCACATAAAATTGGTCGTTGATTTTGAAATTCGAAAAGTTAAAGATGGCAACGTCTGCACCCGCGGCCGCACGGAGCAGGTGACAGTGAAAGTTCCGGAAATGGAAACTATATTCAGCATTCCTGAAGAAATTCGCCACGCTTTTGGTTTCTAAAATGGAGGAATTTTTGCAAAAATCTTTTATCGCCGGACTGGAACGTCTTGCCGCCCGGGCGGGTCTGCTTGATTCCATCAATGTGTTTCCGGTTGCCGATGGAGACACCGGAAGAAATCTTTCCATCAGTCTCATTCCACTGCGCGAAATTGATCAGCCTAAAGAAAAATTTATTCATCAGCTTCTTTTATCGGCACGCGGCAATTCCGGCAATATCGCCTCGCAATTTTTTTCCTCTTTTTGCGCCGCGGAAAGTGTTGCTGAACTGGCCGAACGCGCCAGGGAAGGAACTACAAAAGCATGGCAGGCAGTGAGCAATCCTAGGGCGGGCACAATGTTGAACGTCTTTGACGCTCTTGTTGATGTTCTGCCGCAGAGAATAAATCCTGATAAACAAACCGTAGATACGATCATCGGCCGCCTGGAAAAAGCCGTCCATGAAACTTATGAACAACTGCCCCGTCTGAAAGAGGCCGGCGTTGTTGACGCGGGCGCTCTGGGCATGTATATTTTTTTCGAAGGATTTTTTTACGCGCTCGCCGGCATTCCTGATGATTGCCGTCCGGTCACGGAAACATTTAAAAATCGATTACAGATATTGCCGTCATTTAAAGAAAACACGGAATCAGGCTATTGCGTTGATTTTGTCATCAAAGCTCCTTATTATTCCCCGGATGAATTAAAGATAATCACCAGTATGCAGGAACAGGTTATTATCATTCCCGAAGGTGATTTTTACAAAATCCATCTGCATACTCAAGACAAGGAAGATGTCCGGTCTCAAATAACCGGACTCGGCAATGTGGTTAACTGGGCAGATGACGACCTGGCTTCTCAAATCGAAGAATTCAAACATTCCCACACCGGTCCATTGCACATCATGACCGACGCCGCCGGTTCTTTGACAAATCAAGACGCGAAAAAATATGGCTTCACGCTTCTGGACAGCTATTTGACCATCGGCGAGAAATGCCTTCCGGAAACTTATTTTCATCCCGAAGAACTCTACAGCGCGATGAACAAAGGAGTGAAGGTATCCACATCCCAGGCTTCCGTTTATGAAAGACATCAGTTTTACGAAAGCGTTTTAGAACGGTTTGAAAAAGTTTTATATCTGTGCGTGGGCTCCGTATTTACCAGCAATTATCAGGGAGCGCTCCAGTGGAAAAAAGAGCACGATAAGCAAGACAGGCTTTTGATAATTGACACTGGCGCGGCATCAGGCAGATTAGGAACAATCGCGTTGGCTGTTGCTCGATATCTAGCTGAAACAGACGATATAAAAAATATTATTGCTTTCGCCAGGAGGGCGGTGCGAACCTGTGAGGAATATGTGTTCCTCGATAAACTGCAATACTTAGCCGCTGGCGGCCGTCTTTCCAAAACCAGCGCTTTTTTCGGCGACAAGCTGAACATGAAACCGGTAATATCTCCTCTGCCTGAAGGAGCAAAAAAAGTCGGCATGGTCAGGAATCAGGAAGATCAGGTGAAGATGGCAATGGCAAAACTTGCCGCTTCGCTCAAAAATGATTCCCACGCGCTGATCATGTTGGAATATTCCGACAACAAAAATTGGGTGAATGGCACGGTTAAAAAGACGCTGGCGGAACGCTATCCGCAGGCAAAGATTATTTTGCAGCCGCTATCACTGACTTCCGGCGTGCATATGGGGCCGGGAACGTGGGGAATAGCATTCCTGCCAGAGTGAACGACTCCGTAAAAAGTCCCCAGCATTCTAAACTGTAGCGCAATTAACTTTTTTGTCATTATGTGCTTTTATACCCTCCTTTTTAAAAGGAGGGTTAGGGAGGATTTTATGAGCATCTTCAAAATCCCCCTCAATCCCCCTTTAACAAAGGGGGAGGAAGAGTTGCAGACCGGAAATTCTTAATCCATCTCCGTCATTGCGAGCCACCTCTCAGTCGGCAGGTTCCCCGGCGCAGGCCGGGTGGCAATCTCTTCTTTGTCATTACACGGCTCATTGCCGGGTGACCGGGTAATCCTTTTTATTTTTTTCTGGATGCCGGATACCCTAAAGGGCACACGTCAAGTCCGGCATGACAATGGTAGATTCCTTATCTTTTACAATATGGTTTATCAATTTTACTTTTTGTGTTATTTGTAAATTATTGAGAATATATTGTTGAGTATAAGAAATAGAGGTGATTGCTTGAGCAAGCCACTTAATGAATTTGGCGGATGGTTAAGTTTCTGTAAGTTTTGCGTCATATTAAGTTTCATTTTAATAATCAAAGACGTAGTGCTAACTTTTATTGCACTTGAAGCGAACCTGTTCATGCATGTTACAAACATAAGCACGCAAGATAGTGTTTCAGCTTGGATAGGTGTCTTTGTAGATATAATTTTGGTTTTCATTCAGGTTCAAATACTCAAAACATTGAAAACCAGCGCTCCTGTTATTCCCACTCAGATTTCAAAGTTATTCATTGTTTGGTTAGTAATAGTCATTGCCATGTTTGGGATTACTTTGGTTATGAATTATTTCAACATGTTGCCCAGTTCATTCAACGACAAATTTAATATTAGAATTTTAGCGGGCTTAATTATGCCGCTTTCATGGCTGGCATACTTTCGCTGGTCGAAAAGAGTAAAGGCGTACTATGGTGCCAACGCTTTTGAATAAAAAAGATCGTTTTGCTTTTATTATTCCCGTTTACAATCATGCCACGACTGTGGCACAGGTTGTCAGGGATGCGCAGACCTTGGGCTTTCCTGTTTTTGTTGTTGACGACGGCTCAACCGACAACACATACGATCAGATTAAAGAAATTGCCGGCATTCAAATCCTGCGGCATCAGAAGAATCAGGGAAAGGGCGCGGCCATTATGACAGGCTTTGCCGAAGCCTCCGCTGTGGCCGATTGGGCAATCACCATAGACGCTGACGGACAGCACTATCCGGAAGACGCGCGAAAACTCATCAAAGCTATTCCTCAGAAAAAGCGGCCAATCGTCGTGGGAGCAAGGGAAAATATGGTTGGCGAACACGTCCCGTGGACAAGCAGTTTCGGACGGAAGTTTTCCAACTTCTGGGTGCGGACTTCCGGAGGCCCCGCAATTTCTGATTCCCAGAGCGGATTTCGCATCTATCCTCTGCCCGAGGCGCTCAACTTAGGAACAAAAGCGAGGCGCTTCCAGTTTGAAGTGGAAATTTTAGTGCAGGCCACCAGAGACGGCATACCGGTTATTGAAGCTCCGGTGCGTGTCAACTATAATCCCAACGGAGAAAGAATTTCTCATTTTCGTCCCTTTGTCGATTTTCTGCGCAACTCCTCAACCTTCACCCGTTTGATTTTCACCCGGATATTTCCTCCGCGCTAATAATTCCTCCGACAATATGACAATGCGATCCCCCTCTTTTTTAAAGAGGGGTTAGGGGAGATTTTACGGAAATGCATCGATTGAAAAATCCCTCTCAATCCCCCTTTAAAAAGGGGGAAGAAGAAACAGTATCCTTAAGGCTTTTTGTCTTGCCAGCACTTAGGAAATATGTTTTATAAAAGCGTTTTCTGATATAAAAACTCTATGATACCGTTTCGCTTTCAAAGCGCGGATCGTATAATTAAAGGTTTGCATGTCCCTAGGTAAATATCAAATTAGATGGTCCATTGTTCTTATCGTTACCCTGATTGTAGCTGCGCTTTTTTTCTGGGAATCCAAAAACTTAAAAATCGAAACTGATATTCTGGAGTCAATGCCGCACAATGATCCGGTGCTGGCCGATGCTCGCCAGATCATCAGGCATTTGCCGATGCAGGACAGGCTGTTTATTGATTTGGAACAAACCTCTTCGGATCGCGACAAACTGATCAAAGCGGCATCTTTCATTACAGACAAACTCAGCAAAAGCGGTCTTTTTGCCAAAGTCGGCATAGGCGATGAAGCTAAAAACTTTCCCGAGCTTATGGCGCATGTAACAGACAGCTTGCCGATTCTTTTTAGCGCGGAACAGTTAGAAAAGGAAATAAAACCGCTTCTGGACTCTGAGAAAATTAAAGAGGCTCTTGCCCAAAACCGGCAGACACTGGAGCAGCTCGAAGGAATCGGCCGCAGCGAAATGATCGCCAAAGACCCGCTGGGATTTTCCGGCATAATCCTGCGGCAGTTATCCGGTTTGCTTCCTTCCAACAAAGCACAATTTTATCAGGGCCAACTTATTTCCGAAGATGGAAAACGCGTGCTCATTATTGCCAAAATTGCCGGATCGGGCACGGATACGACAACTGCCGCTAAAATTGAAAAACTTCTTGATGATTGCCGTAAGGAACTGGCGGCAAATCAGGATTTACAAGATCAATATATTCTGACGTCCGTCGGCGTTTATCGAGCGGCTCTGGATAATGAAACCATCGCCAAACGCGACACACGGCTGGCCATAATTTTAACGACGCTGGGTATCGCATTGTTACTTCTTTTTGCTTTTCCCCGTCCGCTCATCGGCCTTCTGGCGCTCCTGCCCTCGACGGTGGGCGCGATTGCCGCTTTGTTTGTTTGCTCTTTTTTCTTTAAATCCATGTCGATGCTGGCGGTGGGTTTCGGCGGTGCGATCATGGGTTTTACGGTTGATCTGGGAATTACCTATTTGCTTTTTCTGGATCAGAAGAAAGAAACATACGGCCCGCATGTGGCACGGGAGGTCTGGCTGGCCGAACTGCTGGCGGTACTCACGACTGTTGGTTCTTTTCTTCTTCTGCTGATCAGTGATTTTAAAATTCTCGCGGAGATTGGAGTCTTTTCCGCTCTGGGAGTCACTTTTGCGTTTCTTTTTGTCCTTATTATTTTCCCGAAAATATTTCCATCCATGCCGCCGGCAAAGAGTCAGAGCAACCCCTTGCTTATCAATGCCCTGAAAAAGATCGCCGCTCCGGCTAAATGGAAATTGCTGGTGATGGTTGCTTTCGGGGCGGTGATGCTGTTTTTCGCGCATCCGGAATTTGATGCCAATATTAATGCCATGAATTCCGTGAGTAAAGACATGGTAAGCGCTGACAAAAAATTACAAAGATGGGGCGATCTTTCCGGCAAGTGCTATGTCTTCCTGCAGGCGCCAAGCCTTGCGCAACTGCAGCAAAAAAACGATCAGTTGATGCCGGTATTGGCAGCCGATATTCAGAAGGAAAAACTATCCTCCGTTGTTCTTCCTTCTCTGTTGTTTCCGTCACCGGCAATGAGCCAAAAAAATATGGAAGCATGGCAAAGCTTTTGGAGCAGGGAACGTCTGGCCAAACTAAAGCGGGATGTGGCTGTGGCTGCGGGGGAAAATGGTTTTGCTTCTTCCGCCTTCGAGCCCTTTTGGAAAACAATCAATAATAAAAATTTACACTCCGAAGAAATACCGGAAAAATATTTTGAATTTTTTGGAATTACCAAAGGCCGGGCAGGATACACGCAGTTGAGCCTGATCACGACCGGTAAAAATTACGATGCCGAAGATTTAACTTCCCGACTTACCAATCAGGGGCTCGCTAAAATATTTGATGTCGGTTTATTTAACAATAGGCTTGGTAACTTCTTAAAAAACATTTTCATCCAGATTGCGTTGATTACCGGGATAGGTATTGTGATCATTGTCTTTGTGTTTTATCTCGACTGGCTCCTGTCACTGGCGGTGCTGGCTCCCATCACTTTCGCTTTAGTAGCCACGCTGGGGACACTGAAGATTATCGGCCATCCGCTGGACATTCCCAGCATCATGCTCTGGATTGTCATTATGGGCATGGGGATTAATTATTCTATTTATTATGCCTGTTTCTACCAGCGCTACCGTGATGAAAACCATCCCGCTATGGACATTGTCAGGCTGGCAATGTTTCTGGCATCCTTTACCACACTCATTGGTTTCGGCGTACTGGCGATCGCCAAGCACAATCTTTTGCGCAGTATCGGCATCACCTCTCTTTTAGGCATCGGCTACTCCATCATGGGAGCCTATCTTATTTTGCCGGCGCTGGTGAAGAAAATATACGCGCCGTTTAATTTTCCTTCCGGGCCGTTGGAAACAGGTTCAAGGCAGCATTTGCAGCGCACACTGTTGCGCTACCGCCATCTGGAAGCATATCCGCGTATTTTTGCCCGGTTGAAAATGAAGATTGATCCGATGTTTAAAGAGTTGCAGAAATATGTTCAAAATCCCCGCAGAATAATTGATATCGGCTGCGGCTATGGAATTCCCGCGACGTGGCTTCTGGAAATTTATCCGCAAGCTGAAGTTTACGGCCTGGAGCCCGATGAAATCCGCGTGCTCATTGCTTCTTATGCCATAGGCCTGCGCGGCTCCGTTGTAGCCGGACGGGCCCCCGATCTGCCCGACGTTGACGGCGTTGTTGATTATGTGCTTATGCTGGACATGCTGCATTTAATTTCCGACAAAGAAGTTCAAATTGTTTTTCAACGGATTTACGGGAAACTTTCGCTGGACGGAACATTGCTTGTCAGGGCGACAATTCCTTCGGATAAAAGAAATCCATGGAAGCGCTGGATAGAAACAGTCAGATTAAAAATTACGCACGCGCCAAACAGATTCCGCTCTGAATTTGAAATTGTTGATTTCATGAAAAAGGCGGGCTTTACCGTCAGCGTTTCCGCTTCCGACACCAAAGGAATCGAAGAGAAATGGTTTGTGGGAAAAAAGGCGTAGAATGGTCTCCCTTTTATAAAAGGGAGAGGCATATGGGGACGCCCTCTACATTCCTCCAGATCAAGTTTAACAAGACGACGGGAAATATTTATCAGAGCATTGAACTGCAAGCAAACGAGACATTTAATTATTCGCTGCTGATGACTCTCATTGAAGCCGAACAGGTAGAAAGCGAATTACGACAAACAAAATAATCCAGGGAAACCAAAAGAAGTCAAGGTTGGCCTGAGATATTTTACTATTTGTTCTTCCTCAACAGTCAACGGCAGACCTGACCCCCTTTTTGCTTTTAGGAATCGGACGCAAGCACTTTATTAATCCTGTTAAGTGGCGAGTATATGTGCCGCCGTTTGAAATATTTGGTGATGATTGTATCTTGAAGGAAAAGGATTATTGTTATGATTATCCGTAGAAAAAAAGGATTGAATTAAATTATTTCTTTCACTACAAAGAAAGATGCATGGTGAATAAATATTTTAATGATTTGCGTTTGAAATATTTGATCAATTATTTACTCAATTATTCGCCCATCAATCTGATGTTTAAAAACACCAGCATTTATTAATTTTCTGATAACCTCACGAACAATTTGATGTGAAACATCTAGCTTGCTTGCTATTATCTTGTGGATTCCTTTTTCCCAGGGTTGTGCAGGCAAAAGATTTCTTATTTTTTCAAACATTTCAATGGAAACTGTAATTTTTTTCTTTTTAACGGGTTTAGGCTTCGTAAGTTCGATGTTTATAATTTCAATAGATTTATCTAAGTCAAGATTTTTTAAAATAGTAATATATCTCTTAAGGTAATTAATATCGCCAGAAATAATTAAGTTAAAAATATCGTCCGTTTTTTTAATAGTCTGTAAGCTTAAATCCTTTAATTGTACTATGCTATCATCAAAAGAAAAGATGTAATTTCTCTGTATTGCCTCATACCCTTTTTCATCTAATGTTTTCAGAGCAATAGTTACAAAGGGTTCATTAGTTTGACTAAGGAGATTATCTGAAGAATTAATTATTCTTATAGACTCATTTAGAACGAATTCACAAAAAGCTCTGATATTTATGAACGCATTTATCAAATATTTTTCACTGATGTATACCTTTTTAATATTTGCATTATATTTGTGTCTATATTCCTTATCAGTTAATCCTAATCTATGGACTATAAGATGTCTATTGTCATGATATTCAAAAATTAGTTTCAATGGTTCTTTAAAATTATTCAGTTCAATCTTTATCCTATTCCGAAAGTATTTACTTATCTCTTTAAACCCGCCATTATGTAAATTTCTGCATTCATTATTAATAATATAAGACAATATTTCGGATGAATTATTAAATGATATTAAATGAGGGTAAGATATCTTAATAATGTCACTATTTAAAAATAGATCTTTTCTTGCTAATAATATTTCACGTATAGTATCTATTAAAAATACTTCTAAAACAGAAATTGCTCTAACGAAAATAGTTTCTCTTAATATAGTTCTAAAATTATTTTTGTATTTATTGTGTAATTCTTTTAAGGTGTCCGCTAATCTAAATTCATTACCACCAGCCAGTCTGCGAAAAACAGGGTCTTTTTTATTAATATAGCCTTCTTTAGCTTTTTGTCTTGAGCGCAGAATAGCCTCGTCATATGCATACAAAGTAGAGGCATGCAGCATTTCTAAGTGGGAAAATTCTGTCTGAAAGTTGTTGTATGCTTCCATATTTATTAATTCTTAAAGTGGCTTTTATTTTTAGGTATAACAATTATACGAACTTCATTTTTTTCGGTAGCCTAAAGATCATGCATATTTTGAATATAATAGCACGAGTCATTCCTTTTTCAATAAGAAAATATGGTTAAAAGTTATAATTTGAAATAGTGTATTTTAATCAAGGTTGACGCTTTGTGGATAACAGGAAGAAGTGCTTATTTAAAACATTATATTAAATTATTTCCAACCTTGACTAATGATCTTAAATCCGACCTGCTCCTGCGGAACTTGAATTGGGCCTTGAGGTGTTTGCTGTAACACATTTACTTGCTGTTTTCGATATTCAGCGGTAATCTCGTAACAATTTAAAAAAGACGAACTTTCAACAAAAGCGATTTTGTAATCTTTTTTAGTTTGTACTGCATTTACTCCAAGTTCATTCTCGGGATTCCACATTTTTCCGAATTCTAATTCTTCATTGTAATTCTCATATAGATCAGTCATAGCCTTCGAGAGGGCATCATTTGCAGCTACAATTGTTTTAATACCTAAATCTTCTTCCGCCTCTTTCCTTCCGATAAGATATTGATGGGAATATAGCTTTTCCGTAAAATAATCGACAATCTTCTCAATTGCATCTTCTTTTAGCTGAACTTTGTGGCTTTTAAGAAGTCGCTTTGCGAGTATGCGGATAAGGTTGTGTATACGATTTACGTTTCCAAGTGCTAAAGGATGGATTTGCGGGTTCGATTCTATAAATTTTGTAAATATCCCTGAAAGCTCCTCATCTCCTTTAATTCCGAATTTATTCTTTGCCAGGTCAAAATATGCCATCACGTCTTCGACGCTTATTGGAATTCTATTTTGTGGATTTGTCGGGTCGGGAGGATTAAATATATTCGCGGTTGAAGGATCGATGGGTGAAATTTCAGAGAGATTGCTCATAACAATTTCATCAGCACCGAGCGCAATCATTGTTGCGGAACTGTGAGCTTTATAAGGAACCAGCACAGAAAACTTGTCGCAATACTCACGGATCATAGAAACAAGTCTCCACGGGACCATCGTGTCCCCGCCTGAGCTATAGAGAAACAAGTCAATGTTTTTAATTTTACCAATAGCCTGCAGCTGTTTACTCATAAAGGGGATCACATCCATCGCAATCCGTGCATTAAACGGCCCCTGTCGATCACTCGTCAAGTACGTGATCACTCTCGATTCACGCAAGCCCTCAATTTGTTGTATAAGTTTTTTTCTATCCATTTTTTATGGCCCTTTTTCATTTTTAAGTTATCGCCATCTTAGCATTATTTCATGATTTTTCAATTAAAAATAAGTAGAATAATTTCACAAAAAAATAAATTTTTTATTTCATAATAGTGATATTGCCATTTTTATGCTGAATCATAGTTGATAGGAGGGCACAAAGGGAAGAAATTCCTCGATCCCCCAGTCGTCACCCGGCATCCGCCGGGCACAGGGCTGGGGAATGACAGCACTCATAAAGGAATATTTCCTATTGACTTCCAGACTGCTAATTACTACAAAAAGAATAATTCAGGGGAACTAAAAAATGAGAAATCCTGTAGAAGGAAAAGATATTGTTATCATCGGCTCAGGTGTCGGCGGGCTGAGCGCGGGTATTATTTTGTCGCTTTTGAATTTCCGCGTAACGGTTGTGGAAAAAAATCCGCTGCCCGGCGGTTTGATGCGTTCTTACCGTCGTTCGGGATTTGATTGTCCGGTTGGCGTGCACTATGTCGGTGCTCTGGGAGAAAAAGAACCGCTAGGTAAAATGTTCCATGTTCTGGGCATACCGGTTGATGAACTATTTACCCCCATGGGACAGGAAGGCATCATCGACCGTTATATTTTTGATGATTTAATTTTCGATTTGCCCACAAGCATTGACGCGTTGGAAAAAAACTTGAGAAGCACTTTCCCTGAAGACACGGCGGCTCTGGACATAATCATAAAAAATTTGCGCGAAATTTCGAGACGCATGATGGACCCTTCTTTTTTGCTCAATCAGGGCGATCCTTTCCAAAACATGGATTATTATGAATCCATGGGAAAATTATTAGATACCCTGCAAGTCTCTGCAGGATTGCGGGCAGTATTATCCGTGCCCTGTCAGCTTATCGGCGTGCCGCTTAGCGATTGTCCCGTTATTTTCCATCACATGGTTTTGGCCAGCTATTTGTTTTCTTCCTGGAGATTGAAGGAAAGCGGCAGCAAAATGACTGAGGTCTTTGTCCGGAGTTTTCAAGAGTTAGGAGGTTCGCTCATCCTGAATAACGGCGTCAAAAAAATATCGCTGGTTGAGGGCAAGGTGGCCGGAGTAATATTGGAATCAGGGACTAATTTGCCGGCTGATGCCGTTGTTGCCGCCATCCACCCGAAGGTATTGCTTGAATTACTGGATGTAGTTGCCTTACGCCCCTCTTACCGGCAACGCATATCAGAACTGAAAGAAACGGAAGGAGTTATCGCGGTTCAGATAAGCGTGGATTCCGCGGCACATCCCGAAATCAATCATAATATTTACCGGCTCCATAGAAATGAAAACGGTATTATCGAAGATGGAGTGTTTTACCAATTGCGCGGCGGCAATTCCCATGGTTCCAATTTGCTTTCTATTATTACGAAATCATCATACAGTGAATGGAGCCAGTGGGAAAGTACGGTTTCCGGTCGGCGCGGCAAGGACTATGAAGAAAAGAAAATGAGTATAGCCAACAGTCTTCTCCAAAAAGCGCAGGAAATTTTTGGAGACTTGAAAGATGCTCGAATTCTGGATATATATACCCCTCTCACTATCAGGGATTATGTAAATTGCCCTGAAGGCGCCTGCTACGGACTAATGCGCTCGTCACAGCAGTTGCTCAAAGTTGTTTCGTTAAATAATATTCCCATTCCCGGCCTCTGCCTGGCGGGACAAAACGCTTTGGCGCCGGGAGTTTTAGGCAGTATCATGGGTTCTTTTAACGCGGCCAGACAAATTATCGGCGCCGAGAGATTTGCTCAGGAGATTAAGTGGGATGTGTAATCACGGATATGAATCCCAAAGCAAGCTTTGGAAATTTGAGTCTCACTAAATATAAAACATTGAAAAGCAACGCGATATTTGTTAAAAGCGGCATAACTAAATTCAGAAAGCTAAATCCAAATCTATGACACGTCAGGAAATAGAACGCGAAGTTAAAACCATTTTTCAGCGGGAGTTTGAAATCGAAAACCCCGGCATGGATGATGATCTGCGGGAAACATACGAATTCGACAGCATTGATGCCATTGAACTTTTATTGGCGATAGAAGTTTTTTTGGGTTATGAGATTACTCAGGAAGAAAAAAAACAAGCCATAAATATCCGCACGATTAATCAGATTTGCGACTATATTGAAAAGATTGCCCAAACAAGAAAACTTTCACCGGTAGTAAAATAATTTATGGAACGCAGAGTAGTTATTACAGGTTCTTCAGCGATAACGCCTATTGGTCATGGAAAAGATCAAATAGTGGAAAGCCTGTTAAAAGGCACCTCCGGCGTAAAACCATTGCGCGAAGATGAGTTTCTCGGCCGCTATATTCATTCCCGTGTTTATGGGACAGTAGATTATCCTGTTGATTATGATTTCAAAAGAAATCACCGCAAGACCATGGGACCGGTGGCCTATTATGCCTGCCAGGTGGCCAAGGAAGTACTGGAGCAGACGGGGCTCACCGATGATTTTATCACGTCAGGAAGGTTGGGAGTGGCCTTTGGTTCTATTCATGGTTCTCCGACAGTGCAGAGAAATATTTACCGCACCTTTTTTGAAGCTAAAGAAAAATCAGCTTACCAGGGAATCGGAGCTGTTGATTATCTGAAATCGATGGTGCATACAACGGCTGTTAATATCACGAAGATGTTTGGCATTACCGGCCGCGTAATATCTTCGGGAACTGCCTGCACAACAAGCTCTCAGTCAATAGGCTACGGCTATGAGTCCGTCAAATTCGGCATGCAGGACGCCATGCTTTGCGGCGGCGCCGATGAATACGATACAATCACGGTGGCCGTTTTCGATAACCTGCTGGCCTGTTCCACTGCATTTAATTCCGAGCCGCACAGAACTCCCCGTCCGTTTGACAAATTGCGCGACGGGCTTGTGGTGGGGGAAGGCGCGGGCGCGGTAATGCTGGAAGAATATGAATTTGCCAAAAAACGCGGCGCGAAAATCTTAGGCGAAGTCATCGGTTTTGCCTGCAACAACAATGGCGGCGATCTGATTTTGCCGAACTTAAAAGGCATAACCAATACACTCAAACTCGGCGTGGAAAACGCCAAAATTAATGCTCAGGATGTTGATCTGATCAGCGCCCATGCCACCGCCACCAAGATGGGCGACATCATCGAAACACAAGCCATCAGCGACGTCTTTGGCGACAGTCCTTATGTCGTGGGTTTGAAAAGTTATACCGGTCATACGATGGCCGCCTGCGGTGCCATTGAAACAATTATATCTCTTTACATGATGCAGGACGGATTTATCGCGCCGACATTGAATTTGGAAGAAGTTGATGAACGCTGCACAATGATTAAGCACGTGCAAAAAATATTACAGCAACCGGTGAACATAGCGGCCATACAAAATTTCGCTTTTGGCGGCGTCAACACCATCTTGCTGATAAGAAAATTTTCCTGAGATTAAAATGCCTATTGTCCGATTTTTTCAGCGTATAATTGATTTGTTCATAACATTAATTTTGTGGTTTTATTTTGTTTTCGGTTATATGTTTATTTTATTGTTTTTGTATATACCCGCATACATTTTTGCCGAAAACCGCGCCACCGCGCTGCAAAACTTAAACCACGTTCATTTGAAGTGCTTTTTTGCGTTGACACGATTGCTTGTTCCTCGCACAAAATTTAAAATCCCCAAAGATGTGCGGGAAATCCATTCATCCATCGTTGTTTGCAATCATTTGTCCTATCTTGATCCCATTTTGCTCGTATCGCTTTTTCAGCGACAGCTAACGATTGTAAAACATACTTTTTTTCAAGTTCCCATCTTCGGCTGGCTTTTAAAAAATTACGGTTATATTTCCTCCGGCTCCAGCGATATGATCGGACCGGCAATGATTAACAATCTGGAGGCAATCAAGGAACATCTGGCATCAGGAGGAAATTTATTTGTGTTTCCGGAAGGAACCAGAAGCCGTGACGGAAATCTCGCACCCTTCAATAAGGGCGTTTTTTCTATTGCCCGTTACTGCAACGCTCCGCTGAAACTTATTTTTATCAAGGATACTAACAAACTATTTCAGCCCGGCCATTTCCTGTTTAACACTCGCAATTTTAATCAAATTCAATTAGAATTAATCGGCTCTCTGGAACCGGATTACAAGGATAATGATTTTTCCATTTTCGCCATCGCTGATCAGGCCCGAAGTCTTTTTGAAGCAAAAATCGCGAAGACTAAATCAAATAAATCCGAGACGCCAGATGCAGTTTACAAGTAATACCATTTCTAAATCAAAGATACTATTGAGGCGGCAGTGAAACTCGAATTACAGTTACTCAGTAAACCGTAATTCGTTAGTTGAACTGTTCCACGTCATTCCGATTGGACGGCCTGCGGTGCCGCCAAGAGAAGGGCCACCATGCAAATCCGTCTCCGAGATAGTGTATTTGAATACATTTGATAAGGCGATGTTTTAATCAAGTTATATGGAAGTTACCGTTCTTCTGGTAGCAATTCCCGGTAACAAAACAGGACAACCGCGCCCGATGACAAACATCGGCAACTCGCTTTTTGTCGTCAGTTTTTTCATTGACATACAAGACGCTTCTTCTTATACTTCCTTCCGTCAGAAGCAATATCTTATCAATTTAAATCCGGAGGAACAAATATGAATATTGATGAAAAATACAGAAAAGCCGGCGAAATCATAAGCACAGCCGGAGGAACTCCGATTCCTGTTAACGATACCCTTATTAAACTTTTGAAATATTTTATTATGGAAGATGAAGTGGATTTTATTGCTTCTTTTGCAGATAAAAAATCACAGACAATGGAACAGCTAAAGTTATCGAGCGGATTATCGGAAGAAGAAATCAATAAAAAAGTGAAGGATCTGGCTGGCAGGGGGGTTATCTTCAATCAGCCCAACAGCAAGGGGCTTATGGTGTTCAGATTACTCCCGCTGTTTAATGTCGGAACTTTTGAATACAATTTTATGGGTAAGTTAGAGATCAATGACAGAAATAAGGAGATAGCTTTATTATTCAATAAACTATTCGCGGATTTGAACAGCATGGTCCAAGACAATTATGATGTGATTATTCCTATTCTCATGGCTTCCCCCCCTATTGACAGAACCGTGCCGGTTTTTGAAAACAAACCGAAAAATGAGCCAGTTAAAATAATGATCAATGAGGAACTGGAAACAGCAATAGATAAAATTGTGCCTTCTCAAAGAGTTGAGGAACTCATTCAAAAGTTTGACGAGATTGCACTGGGTCATTGTTTCTGCCGTCATTATAAGGATTTGGAAGGGACTCCATGCAAACAGACGGACGAAAGGGAGACCTGTTTCACTTTTGGTAAATCGGCAAGATTTACGTCGGAGCAGGGTTTTTCGAGAATGATTTCGAAGGATGAAGCATTAATGGTTTTAAAGCGGGCAGAAGAAGCGGGGCTTGTCCATAAGGCCTATCATCCGAATTTCGATACCAGCAAGGATGAAACCAGTATTTGCAACTGCTGCAGGTGCTGTTGCGGCAACGGAGTCGATAATATGATGGCGCCTATAGCTAATGTGACAAATTTTTTATCCGTGGTGAACGACGATCTCTGCATTGGGTGCGGTACATGTGTTAAGAAATGTCACACCTATGCGGCTTATTTAAACGACGATAAAAAAGCCCGCAGAAAAGAAGAACGCTGCATCGGATGCGGGGTGTGCGCGCATTTTTGTCCGCAAAACGCGATATCAATGATTAAAGGCAAACAAAGAATCGTGAGAATTCTGCCAAAAAAAAATAAATCCGGCATAAAAAATTAATCTGACATACAAGGAGAAATAGTTATGCGACTAATAACACGTTCCGATTTTGATGGGTTGGTATGTGCTGTTCTTCTGAGGGTAGCTGGTATAATGGACTCACGGCTTTTTGTTCATCCCAAAGATGTTCAGGACGGCCTCATCGAAGTGAATGCAAATGATGTCCTGGCTAACATACCTTATGCGGAAGGCTGCGGCCTTTGGTTTGACCATCACTCCAGCGAAGACGAGCGCATTAAGATGGGCAACAAATACAAAGGGGACAGTCGCTCTGCTCCCAGCGCCGCCAGGGTTATTTATGATTATTACGGCGGAGAAAAAATATTCGGCCATTTGCAGGACATGATGACCGCTGTGGACAAATCCGATTCCGGCCAGTTAACAGTTGATGAAATTATCAATCCCCAAGGTTGGATTCTCCTCTCCTTTATCATGGACCCCAGAACCGGATTGGGCCGTTTTCGTGATTACCGTATCAGTAACTATCAGCTGATGGACAATTTAATTGAACTCTTAGGGAAAAAATCTATTGAAGAAATTCTCCAGATGCCCGACGTTGCCGAGCGGGTCAAACGATATTTTGAGCAAAATGAATTGTTCAAGCAGATGATTCTCAAACATACCCGCACCGATGCAAATGTTATTATTACCGACCTGCGCGGCGTTGATGTAATCTACAGCGGGAATAGGTTTCTGATTTATTCCCTTTATCCTGAGCAGAATATTTCTGTTTGGATGATCGACGGCCGGAACAAGCAGAATTGTGTTTATGCAGTGGGTCACAGCATCATTAAACGGACATCCAAAACCGATGTAGGATCTCTGATGCTTAAATACGGGGGCGGCGGCCATAAAGTAGTAGGTACCTGTCAGGTCCCCTACGAAAAGGCAGACACAGTTCTTAATGAATTAGTGTCCACCGTAAAAAACGATGGTTAAGAATTAGCCGGAACAACTTCGAGGCTCCAGTTGCGGCATGATTGAATGGAGATAAGTATAACTTCCTGTAATGTTGTTTTTTGAAATTTCATTCTTGATGCAACATTTCAATCAGTAATCACGGGTATGAACTCCAAAGCAAGCTTTGGAAACAGATTCCGCAGCAAGCTGCGGGGTATTAAACCCTCCGCTTCGCGGGATTGTTCAACTTACCAATTCCGCTGCGCTTCG
>Ga0224535_1000158_pt1 | contig 21017 bp, 13 predicted proteins | sample 714E13034metaG_FD_179898 | JGI IMG/M metagenome (GOLD analysis project Ga0224535, IMG submission 179898) | Peat soil microbial communities from Stordalen Mire, Sweden - 717 E1 30-34 | ecosystem: Environmental > Terrestrial > Soil > Wetlands > Peat | place: Sweden: Norrbotten County, Stordalen... | reverse complement strand
CATACTGTGGACAAGGCTGCGTCCTCCTCTGACGCTGAGTTCTAGACAAACCCAACCTATCAGAACGGCGCAGCCTTACCTCTATACCTGACCTACTACCGATTTTCCTGTCTTGGACAATAGTGTTTTCCAACATAACCTCGGAGATATATGCACTCTCCCAACGACTTCGCGGGGTTCAGAAAACCATCGGTCCATACTACTGCCTCACGACACCTAACTGTGTAACGATTCGCATGTCCATTGCTTTTGTGCTCTAACACAAAAGAATCATTACTCAAACGGGTTACAGAATAGGTATCCGGGTGAACCCAACTCCAGAGGCAGAAACCGAGAAAAGCGTTTAGTACCAGGGACATTGCCAAACAAATCTTCAAAACAGTATTCATTCGTGCCCTTTCCTTACAGTGGGCGGCAACAACAGGTCCCTCGACTCCGTTTGCCGCGAAGAACACGGCGAACTCCACTCAGGATAGCAGCTCTTACGTTGTACTCGGAATGCTGGCCTTTTGCGAAGCAACGCGGCTGACCACGTCGCTCTGCTTGACCATTTCCATCACCGAGTAGCCTTTTTCCGCGAGCGCTCCCGTCGGACAGGCCTGCACGCACTTGCCGCAACTGGTGCAGTTTTGCGCCTTGCCCCAGTCGTCTCTGAGGTCACTCACAAGACGGGAATAGATGCCCCGGGAGGACACCTCCCACACATGCGCTCCTTCCACCTCCGCGCACACCCTTACGCAGCGCGTGCACAGGATGCAGCGATTCTGATCGAGCACAAAGCGGGGGTGACTCATATCCACAGCGACCCGCGGGTTGTTGTATGCGTAGCGCACATGGGTAATTCCCAGCCATTGCGCCAGCGCCTGAAGTTCGCAATGCCCGTTCGACACGCATGCCGAGCAAATATGATTGCGCTCCACAAGCAACAACTCGACAACCATTCGACGATAGAGAGTGAGCTTTTCCGAAGTGGTTTTGATCGACATCCCGTCCTGGATGAGAGTCGTACAAGACGGCAACAGCTTGTCGGTGCCTGCTACTTCCACCATGCACACGCGGCAGGCTCCCACAGCGCTCAGACCCTTCAGATAGCAAAGGGTGGGAATCTTCCTGTCATTTGCGCGGGCAGCTTCAAGAATGGTCTGGCCTTCACTCGCGGTGACCAGTTCGCCATCAATTCGGACGGAAATCGTTTTGTTCGGCAAAGCGACGCTCCTTTCTCAATGAGCGATGACAGCGGTTCGCAAATCGCATCTCAGGCAGCGTCCGCACTCGTCCAGCGCTTCATTCGCATCAAGAGCGGCAACCACCTCCTGCTGCGAAAGAACCCGGATTGCGGCGGGTACGACTTTCGCCGTATTGCGGTGACTGGGAACAGGCTCTCCCGGCGGAATCTGGCTAAATTCAATGTCAGGAAAGAGCGTCTCCCAGCGCCGCTCGCCCGTCAGGCGCTCGTCGATATTGCGCGCCGCCTGCTTGCCGCCTGCCATGGCGTTGGACACGTTGGAAGCGCCAGTGATCACATCGCCACCTGCGTAGAAATTGGGACGGCTGGTCTCGAAGGTGAAGCGGTCCACGATAATCGTGCCTTCTTCCTTGAGGGCCAGTCCGGAGGCGCGGCAGAAATCCTGGTCGAAGGTTTCGCCCACGGCAAGAATGACGCTGCTGCAATCGAAGCGCTCGATATTGTCGGTGAGAATGGGCTTTTTGCGCCCGGATTTGTCGTATTCTCCCAGCCGCGTTTTGACGATCTCGATGGCTTTCACCTTGCCATCCTCGTCTCCCAGGATGCGATGCGGCGCGGCCAGGAAGACAAAGCGCACTCCCTCGTCCTCGGCAGCTTGAATCTCCTCGTCGATCGCGGGCATTTCCTCGCGCTCGCGGCGATAGAAGACGGTGGCGCTGGCGCCCATGCGCAGCACGGTGCGGGCTGAATCAACGGCCGCATTTCCGCCGCCGATAATGGCCACGCTGGCGCCTGTGGGAATTGCTTCCTGCCTGGCCACCGACTCCAGAAATGGCAGCGCGGGATGAACGTTCTGCAACTCGGTGCCGGGAAGATAAAGCCAGGACTCCTTCCAGGTCCCGATGGAGAGGAATACCGCTTCGAAGCGGCTTGCCAGTTCGTTCAGCGGCAAGTCGAATCCGACCCTGGTGTTGAACTCCATTTTGACGCCCACGCCTTCAATCAGATCCAGTTCACGCCGCAGAACCGCCTTGGGCAGCCGGTATTCGGGAATGGCGTAGCGCAACATTCCGCCAGCCTCTGCGCGCTCGTCAAAGAGGGTGACGTCGTGGCCGAGCATGGCGAGGTAGAAACCGGCGGTGAGTCCCGTGGGACCGGCGCCAATCACAGCCACCTTGTGGCCGGTGGACGCCAGCTTGCGCGCTCGAATCCTCTCCAGCATCGGCTGGAAGCGATCGGATGGATAGACTTGATCCGCGAGAAAGCGATGCACCTCGCGCATGTTCACGACTTCATCAAAGCCTTGGCGCCGGCAGCGGTTGTCGCAGGGATGCTGGCAGACCCTGCCAGTCGAAGCCGGAAGCGGGTTGTCCATGACCACGGACTCGAAGGCGTCCTCAAGCCGTCCCTCGCGGTAAAGCTCAAGAAAGCGGGGAATGTTCATGTGCAACGGGCAACTGTTCTCGCAGGGCGAGAGGGTCAGCTCCTGACAGACACCGGCGCGGCAGCGATGGGCCACAATGTGGTCTTCATACTCCTCGCGGAAGTGGCGCAGCGTGGTAAGCACGGGGTTGGGCGCTGTCTGGCCGAGGCCGCAGAGCGAACACTCGCGGATCATCCGGCCCAACTCGGCAAGCAGCTCCAGATCCCTGGGCCTGCCGCTACCTGTGGTGATTGCGCTGAGGGTGCGCAGCGCCTTGTCCAGTCCCACCCGGCAGGGGACGCACTTGCCGCAGGACTCCGAGTGCGTGAACTCAATGAAGTAGCGGGCCACGTCGACCATGCAGTTGTCTTCGTCCATGACCACCATGCCGCCGGAGCCCATGATGGCCCCTATACTCGCCAGGTTTTCATAGTCGACAGGAGTGTCGAGCATCTCCATGGGGATGCAGCCACCGGAAGGCCCGCCGGTCTGCACCGCCTTGATGCGGCGACCGTTCACAGCGCCTTCTCCAATGTCGTAAATGAAGCTCTTCAGCGGAGTGCCCAGCGGCATCTCCACCAGTCCCGTGTTCTTGATCTTGCCCACCAGGGAAAAGACCTTGGTCCCTGGGCCTTTTGCGCATCCGGTCTCGGCAAACCAGGCAGGGCCGCGGGTGATGATGGGGGCGACATTGAACCATGTCTCGACGTTGTTGATGTTGGTAGGCTTGCCCCACAGTCCCTTCTGCGCGGGAAACGGCGGCCGGGTATGGGGCCGCCCGGCGTGGCCTTCGAGAGAGGCAATCATGGCCGTCTCCTCGCCGCAGACAAAGGCTCCCGCGCCTTCCACCACTTCGATGTCGAAGTTGAAGCCGCGGCCGAGAATGTTGGCGCCCAGCAGGCCGTATTCGTGCGCCTGCTCGATGGCGCGCCGAAGGCGGCTGACTGCCAGCGGGTATTCGGCGCGTATATAGACGATGCCCGCCGTGGCGCCCATCGCGTAAGCGCCGATAATCATTCCTTCCAGCAGCGAGTGCGGGTCGCCCTCGATCTCGTTGCGGTTCATGAACGCGCCGGGGTCGCCCTCGTCGGCGTTGCAGATAATGTACTTCGCGTCCGCCTTGGCCTTGGCCAGAAAATCCCATTTGTTGCCGGTCAGAAAGCCCGCGCCGCCGCGTCCGCGCAGCCGGGAAGCCTTGATCTGCTCAACCACGTTTTCCGGGCGTCCGTCGATCAGTACTTTGTAGAGAGCCTGGTAGCCGCCCACCGCAATGTATTCCTCAACGTCAGAAGGATTGATAAGCCCGCAGTCGCGCAGCACAATCTTCTTCTGCCCTTTGAAGAAAGGGATTGCATCCCACGAAGGAATATCGGGATAGCCCTGGCCGTAGCTCAGATGCGCGGTGACGTGATTCCACTCCTCGATCTTGCAGAAGGCCAGGTCTGCTGGCATGACGCCGGTGGAGACGGCCTCCAGAATGCGGGGAGCGTCGCTGGCTTCCACGCCGCTCAGGATCACGAGGGGAAAGCGCGGCAACCGGAGGCCCACCAGCGGCTCCTTGAAGCAGGAGCCAAAGCAGCCCACTCCGGTCAGCATCGCATCGATGCCGCTGCTCAGGATCGCCTCATTGAGAGCGTGGTAAACCTCCTCGGCGCCATTGCCCTGGCCGCAGGTTCCCATGCCTACCGTGAGACGCGGAATCGCTGGCATCAGCTTGGCAAGCCCGGACTCACGCACCGCGTTGAAGACCCCAATATCCAGAATTCGCGGCATTATTTCCTCCCCTGCGTCAACGCTTTCACCGCCCGCTGCAGCGTGCGCTCATTCACGTGGCCAAGAATGCGGTGGTTCACCTCCACAACCGGGGCCAGGCACATTGGCCAAAGCAGGCAACCGTGCGAACCGTGAATTTGCAGTCGGGGGTGGTGAGCATAAACTTGTCGCTCTCCTTCGCCTCGCCCGGCTCGTGCTCGTTCATTCCCAGATCCAGGCACACCTTCTCCAGCAGATCGCGCGAGCCGCGGGTGTGGCAGGCGGTTCCGCGACAAACGCAGATCAGGTTGTCGCCCTGCGGATCGAGGTTGAAGAGAGCGTAGAAGGTTGCCATGCTGTAGATCGTGGCCGGAGGGATTCCGGTTCTTTCCGCGATGTAGCGCAAGGCCTCCATGGAGAGATACTTATGCGCATTGGCGGCCTGCACGGTTTCCAGGATTCCCAGCAGCGCTCCGGGGTGGCCGGCCTGTTTCGCAACTGCCTGGTCAATCATTAGCTTGTCCTGAGCACTCAAAGCTCCATCGGCGACACTCTGCATGATTCCTCCGCCTCTACTGAAGCGACCCTATGCGACGCACAGCAAACAATAGACCGCACGGAAAACGGGCATCCGCTTCCGCCGCTCTTGCATGGATTTGAACATGATGGTACTCGCGGGGCGCAACTCTGCCAATACCGTTGGAAAAACGGCACAAACCTTCCGCGAGCACACTGAGAAGTGACGAGATGGAGAGGGCGACATGGGTCGGACCCGCTCGCTTCTGGACCATATCCTGGGGAGAAAAGAAGAAGGAAAAGAGCGTTCGCCAATGAAGCCTGCATGCCTTATAAGATGGCAAGCACTTCAGGATTCAGCGCGATCCGGCGAAACTCCACCCCAGAAACTATCCGCAAGAAAATTGACATGGCAAAGGCACCTTCGGATGTGCTTTGCATCACATCGGATTGTGATGGCTGCCTAAGCCCCTTAGCTGAGGGGCCACAAAATGCACCGCAACAGTCTGCGGAAAAACTCATCCGCAGAGGCAAGAAGCGTCAGGGCACGACTGGTACGTCAGGGCTTCAGCCCTGACTGCCGTAAGTTATTGAAGATGAACGGTGGCCTTTAGGCCCTGCGGGATGTTTTCCTGCATTTCGCCTGGAGAAATCCCTTTCCCCGCAGCCTGTTCAGCCCCCTGAAGAATGGGCCAAATATCGGGGCCTTTAGGCCCGGATCGAGGCGATCTGAAGCAAGTACAACGGAGCTACTAGGCCGGATTGTCTGAATCGCCAGTATCGTTTGCCGGCGGTTCAATCTCCCTGTCAGCCAGTTCCTGCGGCTGGGCTGCTGCAGGTATCGCTTCTTCCGCCGCATTGGGTTCGTCAGTTGGTTTGGCGGCGAATTCGATCTTCGGCGCTGGCGGCTCCCAGGGCTCGGTAGACAAATGCTGCGCTCCCGTCACCGCCTTCGGTTCAGCGTCGGGTTTCGCTCCGAGTTCGATCATTGACGCTGGCGGCTCCCACCGTCCGGCGGGCAAGGGTCGAGGCTCTTCCGCTGCCTTGAGTTCAGCATCGCGTTTAGCTGCAAACTCGATCTTCGGCGCTGGCGGCTCCCAGGGCTCGGTGGACAAAAAACGCCATCCTGAGAATGCCTTGGAATCTGTCTTGGGCTGGTCAACAAACTCGACACGAGAGTTGATTTCTGGATTCTCTCGCTCATGCGGCTCGGGGGACAAGAGCTGCGCTTCGACTGATGCTTCAGGTTCTGACTCTGGTTCGGTGGGATATTCCACGGCTGGTTCGACCTCAGGCTCGGCTACGGGATCATTTTCCAGTTCGGCTGGCACACTCGGCTCGGGGGAAAGAGACTGTGCCTCGGTTGACGCTTCGGGCTCAACTTCGGGTTCTGATTTGGATTCTGCGGCAGCTTCGACCTCAGACTCTACGACGCGGTCGATCTCCGGTTCGGCTGGCTCACTCGGTTCAAGGGATAAAGGCTGTGCTTCTGATGCAGCTTCGGGTTCAACCTGAGCTTCACTCTCAGCTTCGGCGGCCGAGTCAATCTCTTGCCAGGCAGGCTCACTCCCTTCTGAGGACAAAGGCAGTACATCGACTACCGCTTCGAGCTCAATCTCGGGTTCCGCGGAAACTTCGGCAGCGGGTTCAACTGCGGCTTCACTCTCAAATTCGGCAGCGGGCTCAATCTCCCACTCGACTGACTCGCTCGGCTCGATGGAGAGAGACTGCGCCTCTGTTGAGGTATCAGGCTCAGTTTCCGGTTCGGCTGGAGGCTCTTCTATAGGAGCAATCTCCTGATCTGCGGGCTCACCCGGTTGTGTGTATGAAGACCGCGCCTCATCGAACACTTCGGGTTCAACCGCGGCTTCAGCAGCAGGCAGGATCTCAGACTCGAGAAGTGAGTCAATCTCCGGCTCGATTGGCTCACTCGGCTCGATGGACAAAAGTTGAGCTTCGGGTTCAGTCTCGGGTTCCACGGAAGATTCGACAACGGCTTCAGCCTCGGGCTCGATGATGGGCTCAATCTCCAGCTCGGCTGGTTCACTCAACTCAGTTGACAAAGGCTCCGCTTCGGCTGACACTTCGGGTTCAACAGCAGAGGCAGCTTCGGGTTCGGCAGCGGAGTCAATCTCCGGCTCAGCTGGCTCCCCCGGCTCGGTGGACCGAGGCTGTGCCTCAGCTGACGCTTCGGATTCAGCATCTGGGTCAACCACCGGCTCTGCGGCAGATTCCGCAGCTTGTTGCGCATCTGAATCTATCTCGGAGTTCGGCTCTTCGGCAACGGCCTCCGCAGCAGAGGGGGCCAGCAGCAGATCCACACGATAGCCGGCAGCCTCGGCCGTCGCCAGCGCCTCTTCGACAGTCCTGCTCATCTCTTCAACCGCGACGCGGCTGGGGGAAGTCTCTCCCGTCAAGCGCAGCAAGGACGGCATCAGCAGCCACCAGAGCAACTCCTCGTAGGGTTCACGCACCAGGTAAGCGTGGCCCTCCGCCTCGTGCACGCCAGTCAGCCAGCACACATCCGGGTCGTGCCACAGGGCCGGCGAAAGCGTGATCTGTTCGTCAATGGCCGCTGCCGGTTCCGCCGGCGCGGGCGAGGCGGGCGTTTCTTCCGGCTTGCCAGCGCTGGCGCCAGTGAGCAGCAGAACCTTGATGCGCGCGGCGACGCGCCAGCCCTTATCGCCCTCGAATCCGAGAGCGTTAAAGGCCTGGGCGAATGGTTCGCGGAGGCGGAGACGATCAAACAGGTCCAGAGCAATCCCTTCGGGGCTCTCTGGATCAATGGACTCGGCCAGCAACTTCAGCACACACCAGCCAAGCACAGGCCCCCACATGGACGTTGCGGTCAACTGCGGGCTGGGGCTCGGCAGCACGCGGCGGGCAGCCACGCTCCAGGGAGCCGGGAAGAGCAATTCGACCGCAGGGATTCGCATGGCGAAGCGTAAACGCTCGCGGAAGGCCGCACGCAGCAGTCCCGGATTGGCGGGCTGTATGCCGCTGACTCCGGCGCGAGAGAGATAGGCCTTCTGGGCCAGGCGCATAAAGCTCTCGCAACGCTCCCAGGCCTGATCGAAGAAATCAGTGCGTTCCGTCTCGATCTGGTCGTTCATCCCGACAACAAGAGTGCGCGGATGCTCGGCCAGGTCGGCGAAGAGGCGCACCACGCCGGGCGCCAGTTGAGCGCGCAACGCATCATGCACCGGCTGCAGATCCAGATTCACCAGCGCATCTTCCAGATTCGGCACACCGCGGCCGTTGAGGTGGTCCGAGAGCCGGTCCCAGGGCTGCTCTGCGGTAGCGTACATCTCTCGCCACTCGAGATAGACGTAGCACTGGTAGGCGTGCAAATCGAAAGTGAGGCCGTGCTCCGCCAGATCGCTCGCCCGGCGCAGGTATTCAAGGCCCGTCAGCGAGTCGCGCCAGGCCAGAATGGCCGAGGATTTATCGCTGAGGCCCAATCCCTCCCTGAGCCGCTGCTGGCGCAGTTGGCCGGAGCCCTTGTCGGCGTAGGCCGCCGAATAATCAATCGTTCCGCGCGCCTCGCCGTAATGGTTGTTGTAGACCACCAAGGCGCGCTCGTCCCCATTGCGGTTCGAGTAGGCGAAGACGTTCTCATCCACCTTGCCTGAATCGAGATAGAAATCATAGAGCAGGAAGTTGCTGCTCTCGGCAAAGAGCCGGCGGCGCTGCAACAGGGGCGCGATCTCGCGCTCGTGGCGCTCGACCATCCAGGGATCGGGGCTCTCGTCGTAGCGCGGCCGCTGATACTCCATGCCGTATTTCTCGGTGAAGCCCTCGATCTGGCCGTGGCCGAACATGGGCAGGCCAGGCAGTGTCGCCATCATCACGGCCACGCCAAAGCACTTGTCGCCCTTGCCAAATTGATCGATGGCCGTGCGCTCGTCGGGATTGCTCATGAAGTTGACGTAGCGCTTCATGATGTCCGGATCGAACTCCAGCGTGTTCTTGATGACAGAGCGGTACTTGGCGTTGTCCTCGTCGCGCAGCATCACCATGAAGGCGCTGTTGTAGACGCGGTGCATCCCAAGGGTGCGAACGAAGTAACCCTCCATCAGCCAGAAGGCTTCGGCCAGCAGCAGTGTGCCGGGAACCTCGGCAGCCACGCGATCCACCACCTCGCGCCAGAACTCGTGCGGCATGCACTTGTCGAATTCCTCCTGGCTCATGCCGTACTCGGCGCGTGAAGGAATGGCGCCGCTCGCTCCAGGGCCGGGAAACCACAGCCGGTGAAAGTGGCGCTTGGCCAGGGTCATGGCGGCATCGAAGCGAATGACTGGAAAAAGGCGCGCCACGTGCAAAATGGTCTGAATGACTTGCTCGCGGACCGCTGAATTCAGGTAATCGAGTTGCGCCGTATCGTTCCAGGGAAAGCTGGTGCCGTCGTTGCCGTGATAGATGTACCGCGTCTCGCCGCTGGAGCGGTCGCGGCGGCGAAAGACCACGGCGGCGTCCGACTGCTCAAAGTAGTGGTCCTCAATCTTGATCTCGACGCGCCCGTCCTGCGAGAGATCAGGGCCGTTAAAGGTATAGGCCGGATAGGGCGGCTCCGGACGGGAGATGAACCAGTCGGGGTGCTCCACAACCCAGGGCGAATCGATGCCCATGTGATTGGGCACCATGTCGCTGGCCAGGCGAATCCCGTGATGAAAGGCGCGGTCGCGCAGATTGACATAAGCCGCCTCGCCGCCCAGATCCTCGGCAATCTGGTAGTCATAAAGCGAATAGGCCGAAGCCACAGCGTCCGAGTTGCCGCAAAGCTGCTTGATCGTCTTCGACGCGCGGCTGCGCTCCCATATGCCGATCAACCACAGCGAATTGAGCCCGCGGCGCGCCAGGGTTGCCAACTCCTCTTCGGGAATCTCATCGAGCCGCGCGATTCTGCGGCCGTATTGCTTGCTCATCTGCGCCAGCCAAACGTAGGTGCTCTTGGCGACGAGCACTGCCGTCGGCATCCAGGCAGTGTCGGGCGAAAACTTCTCGTATTCGTGCGCTGCATCGCCAAATTCCGGCACCTCCGCGCTACCGGCGGCCGCAGGCCACTGCTGCTTCCCGCTTTCGCGCCGTCGCTGAGCAGTAACGTCGGGAGGATTGAACTGCATCCAGATGGCCAGTTCTTCCTCATGGAGAATCTCTCCGGCAACCAGCAGATAGTGCTCCAGGCTATCGCCCAAGAGAGGCTTCCAGAGTTCGCGAATGAGGGCCAGTTGATCGGCCAGGGAGCCGGGCGCGCCCATGGCCGGCGCGCGCAGCAAGTCAAGCAGATTCATTGGCTTGGCGTCGGGCAGCGGAATCAGCGGGCGGCTGGCGAAGTACTCGGGGAACTGCCCGGTAATCTGGCGGTAGACGGTCTTCTCGGCCAGTGGCTTCTCTTCAAAAAGCTCCTCGAAGGGCTGAAAAGCCTGATTGCGATTGGCAGTCCAGAGCAGCAGCAACTCTTCCAGCGCCGCGGCCCGGTGGGGCGTTCCGTCGGTCCTCCCTGCCAGCCAATGCAGCGGCGTCTCCTCGCCGCGAATCACCGAAATGCCGGGGAACTGCTCAACGAAGGTGAGCAGTAAGGTGTCCAGCGCTTCTGCGCCCACCGTGGCGGAAAAATAGTCGAGAGCGCTGGTCATCACCGCAGGATCGAACTGCTCGCGGTAGCGAGCCATCAGCACATGGCTGGCCTCGTCGATCAGGCCCATCGCGTAGAGCTTGCCGGCATGAACCGTCAGTTCCGGATGCTTTTCCACGTCGCGAACCTGGTTCATGCGGTGCGCGAACTCGCGGCAGGCAGTCACATTGGCAAAAATGACGTTCCCTGTGTAGGAGAACAGCGATTCCGCGAACTTGTACCGTTCACGCGCTTTCCGGGCTATATGGAACTCCATCATCAAAGGCGAACTCCCAAAACGATCCTTGCATTGTCATCCTCAGCGAAGCGCAGCGGAGTCGAAAGCCTGCTGGGTGCCCCATCCTTTCGCGTTCTTGGCAAAAGGGTGGGAAACCTCAGCCCTCAACCACCGCGTCCGGTACAAACAAGACCAAAGGCTAACGTTACATCAAATAAGCCAATTACGCTGGTCTTGATTTTATCCTGCACACGGGCAGATTCCCCGCAGGTCCAGTCTGCGGGCATCTGCTGCCGCCGAATCACCTGATTTCAACGTGGAAGCCGCGCCGATTCCTCAGTCCAAAGCCTTGTGGAAGCGGAGAACTGAGACCGTGAGCAAAGTAACACCGAGAACGGCCATCGCCGCCATCTGCGGCCAGAGAATATCCATCCCCACGCCCTTGAGATACGTGCCACGGATGACGACCAGAAAATAGCGCAGCGGATTGAAATAGCTGCAAACCTGCATCCATTGTGGCATGGTGCTCAAAGGAAATCCGAAGCCGGAAAACATGATGGAAGGCATGATAAAGAAGAACGCGGTCACCATCGCCTGTTGCTGCGTCGATGAGATGGTGGAGATCAGCAGGCCGACACCCAGCATGCACAGCAGGAAGAGAACGGCGCCCGTCGCCAGCACGTAAACATGGCCGCGAAACGGCACCTGGAACCAGAGCGACCCCACAACCGCAATCAGCGTGACATCGAAGATGCCAATCAGGAAAAACGGAAGCGTCTTCCCCAATATGAATTCGACCGGGCGAATCGGCGTGACCATGATCTGTTCAAGCGTTCCGATCTCGCGCTCGCGCACCACGGCAAAGGCGGTCAGCGTGATCACCAGCACGACCGTCAGGCTGCCGATGATTCCCGGCACGAAAAACCAGCGGCTGCTAAGGTCGGGGTTGTACCACGGCCGCGGCGTCAGCTCGACCGAGGGCATCACTTCCATCAACTGCGGAGCAATCCGATAGATGCGATCCGTTTGATATTCCCGCGCATAGCCCAGCGCGATCTGCGAAATGTAGCTGGAGGCGAGCAGCGCGGTGTTCGAGTTGGTCGCGTCCACGATGACTTGCAGCGGCGCGGTCTGCCCCTTGCGCAACTGCTGCGCAAAGCCGGCGTGAATTTCCAGGCCGACCGTAGCCTTTCCCTGCTCGATCAGATCGCCGAGCTGGCGCGAGTCCGTGAGTTGCCGCTGCACATCAAAGTACGGGCTCGAAGTAAAGCGCGAAACCAGCTCGCGGCTCTCCTGGCTGTGATCCAGATCGACCACCACCGTCGGCACATGATGAATCTCGTAGGTTGCCGCATAGCCAAAGACCATCATCTGAATGAGGGGCGGACCGATCAGAATGAAGCGCGTCCGCTTGTCCCGGAAGGTCTGGATGAATTCCTTGATCAGCAATTGCTTCAGTCGCGCCAGCATCAATTCTCCTTCTTATTCCAGCCTCTTGTGGAAGCTGTGCGTAGCCAGCAACGCCAGCACAAATGCGAAAACAGCCAGAGGAACCAGATCCGGATACAACATGGACACCGGTGTTCCCTTCAGAAATATCTTCTTCAGAACTGAGACATAATAGCGAGGCGGAAGAATTCGCGTCAGCCACTGCAACACGACCGGCATCTGCTCAATCGAAAACAGAAATCCCGAAAGCAGAAACGCTGGAAGAAATGTAATCAGCAGCGCAATCTGGCAGGCCAGAAACTGTCCTTTGGCAACGACGGAGATGAGGAATCCCATCGAGAGGACCACAATCAGAAACATCGCCGATGCCGCCAGCAAAGTGACCCACGAGCCGCGAAACGGCACGTGGAACCAGTAGATGGCAATCAGCGCGCAGAGGACAGTGTCGAACATGCCCAGCACAAAATAAGGTGCGAGCTTGCCGAGCATGATCTCCATCGCCGTCACCGGCGTCGAGATCAGTTGCTCCATCGTGCCCCGCTCCCACTCGCGCGCGATAGTCAGCGAGGTGAGGAAGGCGCCGATAACCGACATGACCAGCGCCAGAACTCCGGGAATAATGAAGGCGCTGCTCTCCAGATTTTCGTTGTACCAGGTGCGTGTCTCTACGCTCATCGCGGCCGGCTGGACTGCGAATCCGCGCGCTTGCAGCCAATGGATCTGAACCTGGGCCGAGTAGCTTTGGACCACGGCCTCGGAGTAGCCGATCAGCACGTTGGCCGTGTTGTCGTCCGAGCCGTCGACAAGCGCCTGCACCGCAACGGGCCGTCCGTCGCGCAGCCGCTCTGAAAAGTCCCAGGGAATCACAATGCCCATCTTGGCGCTGCCGTCGTCGAGGGCGCGCGTCAGTTCCTGATAACTGCCGGCGGCACGGGCAATATGAAAATACTCGCTCGCCTGAAAGTGCTTGAGCAGATCCTGGCTCTGCTGGCTGCCGTCCTGGTCGTAGACATAAACGGGCAATCCCTTGAGGTCGAGGTTGACGCCGTAGCCAAAGAGCAGCACGAGCACTCCTGGCATGATGACGACAATGATGAGGCTGCGCGTATCGCGGAGGATCTGCATGACCTCCTTCTTGGCAATGGCCAGCATGCGGGTCAGGCTCATGGCTTGCGCTCCTCTGCCGCATCATGCTCTGTTGTGAGCGAGACGAAAGCGTCCTCGAGACTCGGGCGTATCTTCTCCATGCGGCTCACTGCGATCCCGCGTTTGGCGAGGAAACTCTCGAGCTGCGGCATGGCAACCGCAGCATCCCCGACCACCAGATGCAGAGCGTTGCCGAAGACCGACGCATCCGTCACACCGGGAGCCGATTGCAGCGCTTCAACAGCATCGCCCAGCGGCGCGCATTCCACAAGCAGAAGTTCGCCCTTCATAGCATCCCGCTTCAGTTCCGTTGGCGTTCCCAGCGCGACAATCTTTCCGCGAAAGATCAGCGCGAGGCGGTTGCAGTATTCGGCTTCCTCCATGTAATGAGTAGTTACAAAAACGGTAACTCCCTCCTCGGCCATTTGATGAATCAGATCCCAGAACTGGCGCCGCGTAATAGGATCGACACCGGAAGTCGGCTCATCGAGAAAGATGATGGGCGGTTTGTGCAAGACCGCGCAGCCCAGCGCCAGGCGCTGCTTCCAGCCGCCCGGCAGCGTGCCGGTAATGAGATTCTCCTGGCCCTTGAGATTGGCCATCGAGAGCACCCACTCAATCCGGTCATTGAGGCTTTCAGGCGGCACGCTATAAAGTCCCGCAAACAACCGTATATTCTCAATCACCTTGAGATCGTTATAGAGGGAGAACTTCTGCGACATGTAGCCGATGTTCTGCCGCACCGCTTCGGGCTTGCTGCCCACATCGTATCCGGCGACCTGTGCGCTCCCGGAGGTCGGTTTGAGCAAACCGCAAAGCATGCGAATCGTCGTAGATTTGCCCGCTCCATTCGGTCCGAGAAAGCCGAAGACCTCGCCCTTGCGTACCTCCAGATTGATCCGGTCCACGGCAACAAAATGCCCGAACCGCTTTACGAGGTTCTCCACCACGACTGAGTTAGGCATTTCAGGCATGGGAAGCCGCTCCTGTGCCGACGGCATCGACAAAGAGATCTTCTATGGAGGGCGCAACCTTTTGAATAGCCTCGAAAGAAATGTTGGCGCTCTTGAGCCGCGCCTCGAACTGGGGAATGCGGCGGGCGGCATCGTCCACCACGACGTGCACTCCGTCGCCTGTCAGAAGCAGGCTTGAAATTCCCTCCGCGCCTTCGAGCTCAGCTCGCAACCGGCGCGGCTCTGGCGCAGTGATCGACAAAACGCCCTTGCCGAAATTCGCCTTCAGATTCGCCGGCGCGTCGCAGAAGAGCAGCTTGCCCTGATGCAACAGGGCAACGCGATGACAGCGCTCTGCCTCGTCAAGGTACGCTGTCGAAATAAGAATCGCCACGCCTTCCGCAACCAGTTCGTAGAGGATGCGCCAGAAGTCGCGCCGCGAAACGGGATCGACGCCGGTCGTCGGCTCATCGAGCAGAATCACCTTGGGCCGATGAATCAGCGCGCAGACCAGACCCAGTTTCTGCTTCATGCCGCCAGAGAGGTTGCCTGCGAGCCGCTTGCGAAATTCGCTCATGCCCGCGGCTTGAAGCAACTGGGTTGAGCGGCTGTTGCGCTCGCTCTTCTTCACCCCGAAAAGGTCAGCATAAAAGCTGATATTTTCATCCACGGTGAGGTCTTCGTAAAGCCCGAAGCGCTGCGGCATATAACTGAGCGCGTGCTTGGCGCCCTCCGGGTCGTGCGCCACATCAAAGCCTGCAACCGTGGCCTTGCCCCCGTCAGGCGGCATAATTCCTGCCAACATGCGCATGGTGGTCGTCTTCCCTGCCCCGTCGGGGCCGACAAGGCCGAAAATCTCTCCAGCGCGCACGTCAAAGCTCAGGGCATCGACCGCGCGCACGCCGGGAAAGCTCTTTGTCAGCATCTCGGCAACAATTGCGGATTGGAGCGGAGCCGTCATTTTGCCGGAGCTGCTCCCGATGGCTGCGCGGCCGGCTTGGCCGCGGCAAGTACAAGGTGAGCATCCGCGGGCATGCCCGGCTTGAGTTCGTGATTCGAATTATCAATATCGATCTTGATCCGGTAGACGAGTGTCACGCGCTCCTTGGTTGTCTGCACGCTTTTGGGCGTAAACTCGGCGTCCGATGCGATGAAGGAGATGTGCCCGTGGTACTGCTTGCCGGGGTAAGTGTCGGTGGTGACAGTCGCATCCTGGCCCCAGGCGATGCGGCCCAGATCGGTCTCGGCGATGTAGGCTCGCAGCCAGATGTGATCGAGGTCCGCCAGCGTTACAACCGGAGAACCAGGCGAAACCACTTCTCCCAACTCCGCCTGGCGCACGGTCACAACGCCAGCCTCTGGAGCGCGCAAAATCGTGTAACTCAGATTCACCTGCGACAGGCCAAGACTGGCGCCGGCTTCGTTCAGGTTGGCGCGCGCAATGGCGATGTCTTCCTTGCGGCTGCCCTCGACGGCCTCGTTGTAGCGCTGCTTCGCCACCTGCTCAATGGCCTGCGCCCGCTTCAGCGCGGTCGCCGCCAGGTCGCGATCCTGCGCCGAGACTTCATCCTTTGCGAAGAGCCTTTGCGCCCGCTCGTTGTCGAGCTTTTTCTGCTCCAAATCGGCCTGGGCATCAGCCATGGTCTGCTGCGCCGCTTTCACTTCCTGATGACGCGTACCTGCCAGCACGAGCGCAAGATTCGATTCGCGCACGCCGACCGTCGCCTTGTCGATGCGGACTTTCTGCTTAAAGTCGGCGTCGTCGAGCCGCGCCAGCAGCGCGTTTTGCTCTACCTGCTGGCCCTCTTCGACGGGCAGATCGACGATGCGCCCCTGGACCTTGAAACTGACCAGGCTCTCATGCGCTTCAATGTTGCCGGAGAGCGTGAGTTGGTTCGTGGGCGCCGCATTTTTGGTCCAACGCGGGTAGAAGTACAAGCCAGCCGCAACCGCCGCAGCCAGCAGAATCAAGATGGGAATTATTCGTTTCATCGCTTCAAACCTCGCATGCACTTCTTCCGATTGCGTGTCCGTGTTCGACGCCGCCTATGGATGCGCCATAAACTCGGCAATGTTCTTTTCCGTATCGCCCATGGCGCGGGCCAGCGCAAATTTTGCGTCCACGTGGCTGGAGACGGCGAGGATGTAGTTCTCCTCGGCGCGCGCCAACTCGTCCTGCGCCGTAACTACTTCAACATTATTGGCGGTTCCCTGTTGAAAACGATCCTGCGCCAATTCCAGTTCGCGCCGCGCCAACTGCTGGCCTTCCCGCGCCACGCTCACCTGCTCGGCCGCGGAATCCAGATTCAGAAGGTCCGCGCGGAGATCTTCCTCAATGCCGCGACGCATGTCTGCAATCTGATCGTCGATGCGCTTCACGCGGCTGGCCAGTTCCTGCGCTTCTCCGTTGCGATCACGGTCGAAGAGCGTGAAATCGATCTGGCCTTGCACGAGGCCCGTATCCGTGACGCTGCCAATGCTGCGCCCAATCGCGCCAAAGTTGCCGTTGAGACTCAACTTCGGATAGGAGCGGGCCCGATTGGCTCGCTGCTGCTCAACCAGCCCTTGGCGCTGGCTGGCGAGCGAAAGGTAGTCGGCGCGTGCAACGAGCGCCGCGGGCGTTAGAGCCTCAATCTGTGGCTGAGTCAGCGGATGATAGTCAAGCGGTTCTGCAAGTTCCAACGGCGTGGCCGGGCTCATGCCCAGATTCCGCGCCAGCTCCAGCAGCGCTTGCCTGCTCTGGTTCTCGGCAATCAGCAGCGCCTGGCGGTCGTTGGCCAACTGCACCTCGGCCCGCAGCACATCCACGCCCGTTGCGGTCCCGGCGTCGTGCTTGTCTTTGGCCAGCTTCAACAACGTGCTCGAATCGGTCACTCGCGATTGGGCCGCCTCGGCCCGCGCCGTAGCTGACTGCCCATTCAGGTAGAGCGCGGCAATGGCGCGCACAATCAGGTCGCGCGCATCCCGCTCATCCATCTTGCCTGCATCGAGCGCGCGTTCGCTCGCCTTCAGTCCACGATAACTCTGCAAATCGATGACATTCTGCTGCGCGTAGACGCGGAAATCGTAATTGGAAAACGGGCCAACCACACTGGGAAAACCGGGAGCCGAAATCCCGAAGGCGCTCAAGTTGCGGTTCTGCACGTTCGCATAGGTTTGGGCGTTCACGCGCGGAAGCAGCGCGGCCGACAGGCGGCGCGCACGGGTGCCTTCCGCCTCTTCCACCCGCGTACCAGCCTCCAGCACGCTCAAATTGGCCTGAAGCGCCTTCTGAATCGCATCCTGCAGCGTGAGCCGGTAAGGCGCCGGTTGCTGCGCCAACCCCGGCGCGCCTGAAAGCGAACCCGGAATCAGGCTTGCCAGCAACATGAGAACGATAATGCGCAAATCGAATTTCATCATGGCTACTCTTTGCCGGAGGCGGCTATCGCTCTCCAGAAGTACTGAAAGCTGTCTTCCATCCATACCTTGAGCGCAGGCTCCTCATGCAACGACCAGAACAGGACTGTGCCCATGATCGCCTGCAACATCTGCATTGCTACCTTATCTTTCTTCAATTGCGGGTTGATCTCGCCGCGCTCCTGCCCAGCCGCTACAATCTCTGCACCCATCTTGCGCCCATTTTGCATGTTGCGTGCAATAAGCTGACGCACAACCTTGCTCGCCAGAAAGGAAGAAATCATGGCGCGGGCAAACTCCGGGCTTCTTCCCGGTTCCTCCGCCAGGCGCAAAAAAAGCCTGTGTAATACAGACTGAATCGTCTGCTTGCTGTCCGCAGCCCTCCCCAGGGCTTCCGCGACCTTGCCAAGCTGAATCTCAGCCATTACGCATAGCACGTGATCCTTGCTCTCGAAATAGTTGAAGAAGGTACCCTTGCCCACGTCCGCGGCTTCGGTAATGTCCTCCACCGTAACATTCGGAAAGCCGCGTTCGGAAAAGAGCTGCAATGCGCACCGGAAAAGCCGCAGGCGCGTCTCAGCGGCGCGGCGCTCACGGCGGCCCGTGCCTGGCCGATGAGCCGCACCGCCGTCAGCCAGAGCTTGGGCAAATGAGGCGGACGAGAGGCTATGACCGTCACCCATCTTCGAACGCTGGGCATATCTGACCATTGGTCATTTATCGCGCCAAGTGGCGCTCTCTGTCAAGAGGAATCTTCAATAGTTGCGTTCTTCCGGCAAGAGCCTGCATCCCCCCTCCCCCGAATCCACTGGCTCCAAATTGCGTACTCTTCCCACCCGCTTCAATACACAGACAATACGGCTACGCGAAGATTGTTCTCCGCCCCGGCGGCAACGAGCGGTGCCGGCGTATCGTCTGGGCATTGCAAGCCTTGCACGTTTACCAGTAGACTGATGAAGGCAACTTGCATCCTGCTGCTGGCCATCAGCAACAGGCTCGCAAGGTAAGGTGTGCAATTTGCCAGAAACGAAAAGCGCACCAGATCACGAACCGGCATTCAGCAAGTCGAAAGCAGCTTCGGTAAGTGATTGAAAACAATACGGAGAGGTGGCAGAGCCCGGTTGAATGCACCTGACTCGAAATCAGACATAGTCGCAAGGCTATCGGGAGTTCGAATCTCCCCCTCTCCGCCATATAATTAATTGGAAACAAACAAGATATATAACACATCAAAAGTTATATGGCCGCCCGTTATGACCGCCATTTTAGTGCCGGTGGCTGTAATGGTGGCTGTTGCTTCAATATGCTAGTCGGTGGCTGTTCGGTGGCCGTTTCCACCGGCGATCAGTTCAATGGCGTCCTGAAGGTGCCCAGGGGACAAATGTGCGTACCGGGCCGTCATTTGAATCGTCTTGTGTCCCATGAGTTCCTGGCAGGTTTTCAACGGGACGCCGGCCATTACCAGGCGGCTGCAAAATGTATGCCTCAGACAGTGCCAGCTAAAATCCTGAATGTTCGCCTTCACCAAAGCCTCGTCGAGCCATCCCCGAATGGCCTTCCTGATGAATGGCTTTCCTTCCGTGGTGATGAAGACACGCTTGGCACCCCCTGAGATCTCGCGCTGCCGCTTCAAGGCAGCCAAGGCCACCGAGTTCAATGGGATGAAGCGGTCGGAGCCATTCTTTGTCTTGAGAAGGTGAATTCTCTTGGCATCCAGGTCCACCTCGGTCCAATCGAGCGTGAACTGTTCCGAACGGCGCATCCCGGTATGGACAGCAACCTCGAACTCGTTCAGGAAGTGCGGATAGAGTTCGTCGATGATTCTCCTAAGCCGCGTCTCCTCCTCCTGGCTCAGGAAGCGAATACGCCCGTTTGGCTCCTTCTTTGCCTTCATAAGCCGGGCCGGATTCTTTTCGATCCAACCATTGCGAATGGCCTCTCGGTAGATCATCGAGAGTGTGGCTCGATACCTGTTGAAGGTCGCGGGGCCGGTGTTCCGGGAGTCAAGGAAGCTCGTCAATTCCTGCTGCGTCAGCGACTCCGCAATGCGGTCACCGAACTCCTGGATCAGGACGCCGATCTTTTGCTCATCATCCGCAGGATTGGCCTTGTGCTTCTTTGCGTAGGTTAGAGCGTTCTCGGCCAACTCCCGAAACCGTCGTTCCCTCTGACGAAGCGGCTTTGCCAACTTCCTGCCTGCAATCGAATCTGCCTTGCGCTGCGCGTAAAGCTTGATGGCATCTGATTTCCTGCCCGCCCTCTCCCGCCTGCGCTTCCCTTCGGCATCCACATAATGAATCCACCAAATTCCACTGCCGGGTACTTTTTCCCATACTCCACGCGCCATACAAGAGTCCTCCTTTAGCTATACCTGATTATAAACATAACTATGTTCATTATCAACAGGTATTTATGTGCATGGTGGCTGTTTAGTGGCTGTTTATTCGGACAGCGGCACTGACACATAACAAGACCACTCGCCGAAATTGCAGAACAGTTCACGAGACGACTCAATCCAGATTTGGGTATTCTCACGCGCGAGCAACCCCGATCAGCCCACTATCGGTTCTGGATGGTCGGCACGAGCGTACCGCCGCAGCTCGGCCACTGGGATCAGGACGCGCTTGCCGATTCTTCTGGTTGTTAGGCGCCGAGTCGCCACCAGATAGTCCAATGCCCGCTGGCTGATGGAGAGAACCTGCGCAGCATCCCGCCGACTCAGGAGTAACTTTTCTTCGACGCGAATTTCAGGTTTCTTGTCGGCAGATGATTGAGAACGCGGAGATGATTCCATGATGAGTCCTTCACCTTTCCCGTCTGTTGAGTTGCACCAGATTTACGTCCGGCCTCACCGAACGCGCCAACCATACAGCTTGCCGTTATCAGCCTTGGGGTAGCAGACGCCGGATTCCAGCTTCCAGCCGGGCCGATCACAAGCGGCCAAATGTTCCAGATCGCCAGCTTTCCAAAGTTCGTATGCCCGCAAACCATCTACGGACTGTGCCCATGACGCCGCAAGATGACCCTCGACGCCGGCATTGAAGCCGCGAGCGCGCCCGTGATCGAAACCCAGCCAATACCCAGCAATAAAAACACAGGCGAGCATGAACACCGCTGCCGTGGACGCAATGGCGCTCCACTTCACCAGTTCGCGGCGGCCATTCCTGGCCGCCACGGACTCGGCAGCACCGACTACGGCATCCGTTAAAGACGCCTGCAAGCGAACCCTCGAAGACTCAGCCTCAGCCGCAGCGGCCGACTGAATTTTCTCCAGGATGCCCTGCACGGTTACATTGATCTTTTGCGGTACTGCCTCGTACAGGTCGCCATACCAGCCCAGC
>Ga0224535_1000154_pt1 | contig 21222 bp, 14 predicted proteins | sample 714E13034metaG_FD_179898 | JGI IMG/M metagenome (GOLD analysis project Ga0224535, IMG submission 179898) | Peat soil microbial communities from Stordalen Mire, Sweden - 717 E1 30-34 | ecosystem: Environmental > Terrestrial > Soil > Wetlands > Peat | place: Sweden: Norrbotten County, Stordalen... | reverse complement strand
GTGGACTGGATTCGATTTCTATATCACCCAATACTCAACTTCAGCTTGTGGTTGGCAACTCAGCCACCATCCAGTTGGCGGCGACCGGGACATATGGGAATGGGGCGCATCCGACGACCAGCACTATTACCAACCAAGTCACCTGGACCAGCGCCCTGCCGGCTGTGGCAACGGTCAGCTCCACGGGACTGGTAAGTGCCGGCGTGACCGCTGGCTATACTACGATCACGGCGACCGCGCAAGGGTTTAACGGCGTAGTTTCCGCCAGCGTAGAAGTCACCGTAAGCGCAGGCACCGGAAGTTCGGAGCCGGTGACAGCGCTGACCATCGCGCCAAGCACAGATACGGTCGCAACAGTAGGTCAGACTGGCCAGTTTATCGCGATCGGCACGACCAGCGCCGGTCTGTCGAAGAATCTGACGAGCCAGGTCGTCTGGAGTGTCACCAACTCGTCGGTTGCCACGATTGGCGCCACCACCGGCCTTGCTACGGCAGTGGGGTCAGGTACCACGGGGGTTACGGCCATTTGGACCAATCCCGACGGCACTGCGGAGACGGCGAGCGCGTCCTTTACGGTGACAGGCTCGTCTACGGAGCCCTTGCAGTCGATCGCTATTACTCCGAATTCGCAAACGGCCGTGGTGGGACAGACCATGCAATTGATCGCGATCGGCACCTACTCATCGACCGCCTCCACTCCGGGCACGCGCGATCTGACCAGTACGGTCGCTTGGACTTCCAGTAACACTTCCGTTGCCTCCATCACCAAGAGCGGTTCCCTGACGGCGGCAGGCGCAGGCACGACCGTGATCACAGCCATCGCTCCGAACCCCGACGGAAGCCTGGTGACTGGCACCGCGACTTTGACGGTGACGGCCACAAGTGGCACAGGTGGCAGTTCGACAGCCGAGCCGCTGTCCTCGCTGGCCATTATCCCGGCCTCGCAGACGCTTACGGCAACCGGTCAGGTTGTCAATCTCATCGCCATTGGCACCACATCATCCGGCACAATGGTGAACCTGACCAATAAGACGGCAACGGTCGGCACCTCGACGATCTCGGCTGCAGCATGGGCCTCCAGCCTTCCCTCAGTGGCATCGATTGATGCAGCCACTGGAGTTGCCACGGCTGTTGGGAACGGCACAACGGCGATCACGGCAATCGCCTCGAATCCTGATGGCACAATCGTGATTGGAACCGGAACGCTGATGGTGACGGCATCAGCGTCGTCGCAGCAGATTACCTCGCTGGCGATCATCCCCGGCTCGCAGACAGTCACAATGCCTTTGACGACTCCGACTGCTCCAACCACGTCGTTTGTCGCGATCGGCACCATTGGCAGTACTGGCCTGCAAGTGAACGAGACAAACTCCGCCTCCTGGAGTTCCAGCAACACGGCGGTTGCCACGATTGGCGCCGCTACCGGGCTTGCCACGCCGGTGGGCCAGGGTACGACCACCATCACAGCTCAGTACAACAACGCCTCTACCTCAACGACTCCCGCCAGCGTAGTAACGGCGACGGCTACCCTGACAGTGAACGGCGTGGAATCGGAACCTCTGCTTTCCCTTGCGATCCTGCCCTCTTCGCAGTCGATCTCGTATCCGGGCCAGACCAGCCAATTGACTGCAATCGGGACCTTCAGCGAGGCCCCCGTCACGCAGAATCTCACCAACAGCACGACCTACCCGGTTACCTGGACCTCCAGCAATACTTCGGTAGCCACGGTTTGCACCGCTGGTTCTCCCGCACCCTGCACTGCGTCAACTTACGGGCTTGTTACAGCAGTTGGCAAGGGTACGGCTGCCATCACGGCCATTGCGTCGAATCCCGACAAGAGTGTGGTGACGGGTGTTGCTACCATCACGGTGGCAAACGGAGTCGCGGAGCAGGTCACCGCGCTTACCATCATTCCAGGCTCGCTGTCGCTCTCAGCAACCGGTCAACCCGGCCAGTTTGTTGCGCTGGGCACCAATGGAACCACAGGCCTTCTGGAGGATGTGACCGATTCGCCGCAGCTTACATGGAGTTCGAGCGTTCAATCCATTGCCACGATCGAATCTTTTGGCAGCGCGAATCCCGGCCAGGCCTCGGGAGTGAGTGCGGGCACAACCGACATCACGGCCAAATGGACGAACACCGATGCCAGCGTGGTCACGGCTACAGCTACTGTTACGGTGACAACGACGGCCGCGGCGGAGCCTCTGCTGTCGATCACCGTTTTGCCCAGTTCGGTTACAGATCTGAATCTGGAAGGCACCGCGCAGTTCCTGGCGTACGGAACCTTCTCGACCGCTCCAACCACGTTAGAGATCACCAACGGCTTCACTCACGTTGGTTTCGCCGGTTGCACTGCGGCTCTTTATGCTGCGGGCACCTGCACCAAGGTTCCGGTTACCTGGGTTTCCACAGCCCCCTATGACTTCCCGATCAACTCCGCCGGGGCTTCGGGAGCTACCGGTGGACTCGCTACGGCCGATGCATCTGGAACTGCCGACATCTATGCTATAACAGCGAATCCTGACAGCACTCTCGTTTACAGCCCGATTGTGACCTTCAATTGCCCCTACGCGGCACCGACATACGGTACCATCACGACTACCCTTGCCAACGGCACGACCACGACGACCACGGACTATAGCAATCTGCTCAACCCTGGCACCTGTAACTCGCTGACAGTAGCAGACTCACTCTTGTCGACGCTGACCGTCTTTAACACAGGCTTGAACACTACCAATTGGCTGATTACCGCTGATTCCGCCACAGGAACGGCGGATGTAATCCATTGCGGCGGATCAACCGAACAAGCTGCGGCAGGCGGCTCTGTGTGCGAGGCGACGTATCCCAATGGCACAGTCGTAACCTTGACTGCTCCAACAGAAACAGGTGTTGATTTCGGCGGATGGTCCTCGAACTGCACGGCTCAAGGGAGCGTCACAGCGGGAGGGCCAAACAGTTGCAAAGTTGTGGTCGGAGGGGGTTGTGTTCTCAACGCCAATACCGGCACCTACACTTGCAGCAACTCCTCCAACGTATCCGTTGGAGCCATCTTCAATAATTCCAACTAAACCACAATGATGACCAGGAAAGCCGCTCTTCGGGGCGGCTTTCCTGCGTTTGGAGGAAATAGGCGGAGGATTGGGCCTATGCAGGCAGGGTCACCACGCCGGCGACCAGCTTGTAGTGGAAGCCATCGTAGGGTTCGCTGAGGCTGATGGTGAGGTAGAGCCTTGACGGCTTGCCGCCAGATAGAAGTGCGTGCGGGTAGATGCCGACAGGCAATAGATTGAGCATATCAAGCCATTTGGGGTCGGTGACGGCCAGGTCGTAGCGGATGCGGCCAGTTTTTCCGAGACGAAAGAGGGCGCGATTCCTGAGTCTGCCAGCGTCCTCTCGAATCCACCACCACAAGTCATCTGGATGAACGAGCCCGAGAGAGCACTGCGCCGGCGCCGTCTCGAATCTGCTTGCCAGAACTCTATCGCAGTATCCTTGCAGGACAACGGACTCCTGATTCACATAGCCAGCAAGGAATTGGGCGTCGGAAGGCTCGTCGAATCGACGGACCGGTCGCCATGGCTTGCCGGTTACATACACATCTTCCGGATGGCCGTTGGAGCCGCACTTCTCGCCGAGTTCCGCCTCGAAGACATCCAGAAGTGCGGCTTCCTTCCCATCCGGGTAGCTTGCTTCCTTTCGGGTGAGGCAACCAGGAACCTGCCGTCCGACGAGCCGAACCCACTCCTTTGTGACAAGGCTGATTCCGGCTACACAACGATGGTCGTGCTTATAAGAGTTGGCGAGGCAAAGAATACGGTCGGTGCTCATGAAGTTGGAGTTACCTTCAGGGGGCGAATTAAAGATGACGAATTGTTACACCGCCCCATTGTTGTTGTAAATATTCGAGGGCCAGCCTCCGATGACAGTGTTCAGCGGTAGGTTCGCTGCACAATAGGACGGTTTTCTTCTGAAAGCTTTGCTTGGAGAGGACCGATTCCACTTTTCGAGAGCGGATCAGAGCGAGATAGGCTTCCTCGTAGTCGTCCCAGCTTCCCTTATGTTTTTTGAAAGCATCGAGGATCTGCTGCGTGGGGGCGAGCAGGGGTTCGTGTTCATAGGCAGCGCCGCAGATTTCGCCCAGAAAGTAGGCCAGGTCGGCCTGTTTGGCGAAGGCGGCAAGTTGGGAAGTGTTGTTCAGGCGCACGTCGAGGAGGCGCTCAATGTGGTAGGCCTTCAGTGTGCCAAAAAACTCTCTGGCGCTTTTTTGGGTAAAACCGATGCTGTAGATCTCCATTGGTCCTCGTCGAGTTCCGCAAAGAGCGCGGGCTGGGCGTCGATGAGCGGCTTGCCGGCTTCCGCGGCCACCGCCTCATCGGATTCCAGGCGGCCGTCGCCGCGAATGTGAAGCATGGTGTGGCCGCGCTCAGTGAGGACGCGGCCGATGAGCAGTCGCCGATGGCAGTTGGCGGGGTCTTCCTCGCCGCAAAGCAGGGCGACGCGGAAGCGCTCGATGCCGGATTCAAGACGCACGATGGCCGTCTGGAAGCGAGCATCATCGCGAAGCCGGCTATAAAGGACGCGGCCTTTGGCGTCGTAGTAGGCGGGATTGGCCGGGCGGCCACCCAACTCCGCGCCAAGGTAGAGATAACGGATTCCCGCTTCCTCCAGGGAACGCTGCACAAGTTCCCGGTCGAACTGCGGGACGTACTTCGAGTAAGGTGAACTGCGCGCGTCGGCCACAACTTCAACGCCGTGCTGGCCGAGGAGGGCAAGCCAAGCCTCGATGTCGTGGTTGGAGTGGCCGATTGTGAAGAAACTGCTCATACGAAAACCCTTGGCAAGGAGGATAGCACTTTATGAACGGACGATGGTCGGGATGGTTGGCAGTGCTACTCCGGGTTGGTCCCTGACGGGGATAGGACGAAGTCGGCTGGGGTTCGTGCGGGAAGGGGAAAATGGGCGTCCAGATCTGCGGCCAGGACGGAGGAGACTTCGGGGTGGCCGGGTTGATAGTGGACACGGATTCTTTTGTTTTTCAGTAACTCCAGCCACTCCCAGGCCCGCTCTTTGTCTGGGAAGAGGCGAAAAAAGTCCCCTGAATAAGAGCTAATCTCGTTTCCATCCCGGACGGTGTAGGAGTATTTGAATGTTGCGCTGAAGCGTCGCGCGCTGCCCAAAAATTTGGTTCCCGTAGCTACGTTGATGGATTGGACTTGCCCGTCCGTGATGGGCCAATGCTGCGCCAGGCGGGCGTTGCGGCGTTTGACCCACGAACGGCCAGATTGAGCGATTACCGCCGCAAGGGGCACGACAAAATTGTGCAACGAGGTCCAGAGGTGAAAGGAACTCCAATGAACCCGCTTGAGCAGATCGATGAGGTCGGGGGCGGTCACAAGGCGGAGCCTCCACTGGAAGTTATTTACCACGATACAACAGGCCAGGGCGGTTCACCGGCTCACAGGGCAGGCGGCCTTGTTTCCGGCCAGTAGCGAAAAGCGCGGAAGGTGGCCTGGCCCTGGCCGCAGGCGTAGACGGCGGGGCGGAGATCGAGGAAGCCGCCCAGGACGTTGTGGTGGAGGCCGGAGACTTCAGCCGAGGACTCGGTCTTGATCCAGGGTTGGCCGGGCAGGCGGTAGTAGAAATCCACCTCCTGGCGGTCGTTGACGACGCGGAAGGTGGTGCGGGTGATTCCCTTTTCCGTGCGATTTTTCAGCGAGCCGTTGGGAATCCTGATTTCGATTCCTTCGGGTGTGATGAGGATGCCGGCAATGTGGCCGGGGTCGTAGAAGAGCATCAGGCCGGCCTCGCAGCCGGGCTGGACGTCAATGTCGATTTCGACGGTGTAGGAATGTCCGCCGACGGCGGTGGTGAGGGCGCTGGAGTTGGCCAGGGAGCTGCCGCGCGCCTGCAGGGTGAGGGCGCCGTTACCTGTGGTGAAGCGGGTGGGGTCGAACTCACGCCAGAAACCCCACTGGAGGCCGAGCTCAGGGGTGGTGAAGTCGTCGGAAGGGTCGGCGAAAGGCTGCTGGCTGGCGCCGGGGATGGGCATGGGAAGGGCCGAATCCGCAGTGACGCCCGGAGGAATGCGGAACCAGCCGTCAGGGGTCCACTCAATGGGCAGCAGCAGGAGCTGACGGCCCAGAGTGCGGTAGCCGTTCTCATAGGCGTGGACGGTCATATACCAGCGGCCGTCCGGGGTATCGACGAGGCGGCCATGGCCCATGCTGAGCCATCGGTCGTCGCGGGAGGGGGTGTGGACAACGGGGTTGTAAGGGGAGTATTCCCAGGGGCCGTCGGCGTGGCGGCTGCGGGCGGAGATGACACCATGACTTGTGCCCGGACCGGCGGTTCCGCCTTCGGCGACGTTGAGGTAGAAGTAGCCGTTGCGCTCCAGGAGCTTGGGGCCCTCCAGGCAGGTACACTCCATGCGAATCGAGGCGGGCATGGGCCAAGGGTCGAAGACCTTGCGGGGAGGAGTTTTGATGGCCAGGCCGTCGGGGGTAAGCTCGGCCATGCGTCCGCCGGCCATGTGCAGAAAGCGGCGGCCGTTTTCGGCGATGTGGGCGGGGTCAATGGCACGGATGCCGAGATCAATAGGCTCGGACCATGGTCCGGTGGGGCGATCGGCGTGAACGACGCGGAGACCGCCGTCTACGGGGAAATAGATATAAAAGTGTCCCTGATACTCGCAGAGGTAGGGTGCCCATACCGTGCCGTAGTAGCGGTGGAGCGCGGCGGCTACCGGACGCCAGTTAACCAAGTCGCGGGAGTGCCAGATGAGGAGCCCAGGGGCGTAATCAAAACTGGAGTGGGTGAGGTAAAAGTCGTCACCCACGCGAATGGGGCTTGCGTCGGGATGATCTCCGCCGAGGATGGGATTGCGATAGACGTTGCCGGTTTGCGCCAGGGCGAAGCGGGTTTTGGGGGCAAGGGCGAGAGTGGCGCAGGCGGCGGTGTTGCGGACAAAGCGGCGGCGGGTCAGCATGGCAGGGCCAGTGTAGCGCTGGGGAATTGTGGAGTAAAGTAAATGCTCCGTATGCGCAAGAGAGCAAGGAACAGCGTTTAGACTGGTAAGGTTCCATTGAGCATGATGACCCACCGGCCTGGAATCCTTCGTCGCTTTCGCTTCAATCTGCCGCAACGCATTGCCGCGGGGCTGCTGGCTGCGTTTCTTGTCCAGGGGCTGTGGGTCACCTGCCATCAGACGCTGACGGACCGCGATTACCAATATGCGCGCTGCGGGCGCGAGATGTGGGAGCGGCCGTCGCAGTTGGCCGGCTACTTTACCAGTTGCGGCAACATACGCGATGGGATTCTGGCCTATCGGCTGGCGGGGCTGCCGCTGACGCTGAATCTGCTGGCCGAGCGAGGGCTGGACCACTTCCGCAAGCCCGAGGACCGGGTGGTGCAAACCGGCGGTGAGCAGCCTGCCGCGACTTTGAGCACCTGGGAATTGCGCCACCAGCTTACCCACATTCTGCTTCTGTTGCGGCTGCCGTTTCTGGGGGCCGGGTGCCTGTTGGGCGGCGGCTTGTGGTGGGTGACGCGGCGGCTCTACGGCAACCTGGGCGGCTATATGGCGCTGGCGCTCTACTGCTTCTCTCCGGCGGTGCTGCGGGCCTGCGTTACACCCAACGCGGAGGTGCTCGCCAGCCTGGGGGTCTATGGAGGGGTGTACACCTGCATTGGCGTGGCTCATGCGATGCAGGGGCCAAGACGCAAATGGCGGCCGCGGATCGTGCTGCTGACGGTGGCCTTCGGTGTGGCTGCTGCCTCGCATATTGCGGCGCTGATCGTGGTGGCTCTGCTTGGACTGGCGGCCATGCTTTGGGTGGCCGAGGGGCGCAGAAGCCAGACGCTGCCGGTGTTGCTGATGGCTACGGCCGGGGCGCTGGTGGCGGTCTTTGCGTGTTACGGCTTCTCTCCGGATGCTTTCAGCTATCTATTCCGCTCGGCGGCGGGTTCGCTGTGGGTTTCGCTCGATCCGGCCGTGCGGTTCTTCTCCACAATGGGCAACGCTGGGATTACAGTGGCCTCGGGCGCCGCCGTGGCGCTGTTTCTGGGGCTGCGCAAGTCATGGTATTTCGGCAATACAGCGCCGTTGCTCTGCGCCCTGGTCTTGATGGCGCTGGTGATGACAGGCGCTCCGGGGAGTCCATGGCTGTGGGCGGTGCCGTTTCTGCTTACGTTTGTGGGCGGAGTCTTCGCCGACGCCTGCGAAGGGCCAAGGGGCCGTCTGGTTCTGGGCGCCGCTGGAGCCATTGTGCTGCTGCAGGCAGTCTTCTGCGTGCTGAGTTTGCCGGGGCTGGTGTAGAGGAGAATTTTCAACATGCATGGGCGGGTTTTCCTGGCCAAGCGATCGGCAATTAGAGTATGTAAGCGGGCCGGGACTTGCCGTGCCGCGTAAGGAGCGGAGGCGTTCGAAGGAGCTCACGGGAAGGGCCATAAAGTAAAGCAGAATAAGGACTTATTTCTCTCGATTAGTCTTGCTAAAACCCCCTTCGAGCGGGTAAAATAAGAGTACAGCCCGCAACAGGTCGGCCCCATTTTTTCCGAACCTTTCCGTCGCCTTCTGACGGGCCAAGAAAACAATTATGGCAGACAATCAAAATCCCCTTCTCCCTCTCGAAGGCGGCACACCGCCGCACGGCAGCTCCAACCTCACTCCCATCAACATTGAGGAGGAGATGCGCCGCTCCTATCTTGCCTACTCGATGTCAGTCATCATCGGGCGCGCATTGCCGGATGCCCGCGACGGGTTAAAGCCCGTGCACCGGCGTGTGCTGTACACGCTGAAAGAGATGGGGCTCGAATACAACAAGAGATTCACCAAGTGCGCCAAGGTGGTGGGCCAGTGTATGGGCGTCTACCATCCCCATGGCGACTCGTCCATCTATTACACACTGGTGCGCCTGGCGCAATCTTTTTCGATGCGCTATCCGATGGTCGATGGCCAGGGAAACTTCGGCTCGGTGGATGGCGATCCGCCCGCAGCCATGCGTTATACCGAATGCCGCTTGGAGCGCATTGCCGGCGAGTTGCTGGCTGACATCGATATGGAAACCGTGGACTTTATGCCGAACTACGACGAGACCACCGTCGAGCCTTCGGTGCTGCCCACGCGTATTCCCAACCTGATTGTCAATGGGTCGAGCGGCATTGCGGTGGGCATGGCCACCAACATTCCGCCCCACAACCTCACGGAAGTCATCAACGCGTGCATCGAGCTGGTGCAGAATCCCAACGCCGGGCTGGCCGAAGTGTTGAAGCACGTGCAAGGGCCGGACTTCCCCACAGGCGGTCTTCTCTACGGCAAAGCCGGCATTCCGCAGGCCTACAAAACCGGACGCGGCCGCTTCATCATGCGCGCCAAGGTGGCCACGGAGAACCTGACCAAGGAAAAACAGGCGATCATTGTTACCGAAATTCCTTATCAGGTGAACAAGGCAACGCTGATTCAGCGCATTGCCCAGTTGGTGAACGACAAGATCATCGACGATATCAGCGACGTGCGCGACGAGAGCGATCGCGATGGCATGCGCATCGTCATCGAGCTCAAGCGCGGGTCGCAGCCAGAGATCGTGCTGAACCAGCTCTACAAGAACACGCAGATGCAGGAAAGCTTCTCGATGATCTTGCTGGCGGTGCTGAACGGGCAGCCGCGGGAGTTGAGCCTCGACCAGGCCATCCGCTGCTTCATCGATCACCGCATCGACGTGGTGCAGCGGCGCACGGTCTTCCTGCTGCGCAAGGCACGCGAGCGCGAGCACATTCTGGAAGGCCTGAAGATCGCGCTCGACAATCTGGACACGGTCATTCGCATCATCCGCGCGTCGGGTTCGAGGGCTGAAGCGCGCGAGAACCTGTATGCATGGGGCAAAGGCAAGGACATTGTCCTCAACCTGGATCGGGAGCGGCTGCCGCACGAGGAAAAAGGCCTGACGCTCAGGCAGATTGACGCGATTCTCGAACTGCAACTCTACCGGTTGACGCAACTGTCGATCGACGAGTTGCTGAACGAATTGAAGCAGGTGCGCGAGCGGATTGCCGAGTACGAGGAGATCCTGGCCAGCGAGGCGAAGCTGCACGCAGTGATCGTCAAGGAACTGGTAGAGGTTCGCGACAAGTACGGCGACGCGCGGCGGACGAAGATTGTGGACGAGAGCGCCGAGTTGCAACTGGAGGACCTGATCGCCGACGAACAGGTTGCGGTGACGGTGAGCCACCAGGGTTATCTGAAGCGCACGCCGATCAGCATCTATCGCCAGCAACGGCGGGGCGGCCAGGGACGCATGGGCATGAAAACGCGCGAGGAGGATTTTGTCGCGCAGTTGATTGTGGACTCGACGCACGCTTTCCTCTTGTGCTTTACCAACACCGGGCGCGTTTACTGGCTGAAGGTGTATGAGATTCCCGATGTGGGTGCGGCGGGCAAGGGCAAGTCGATGCAGAGTCTGCTCGATTTGCAGCCCGGCGAAAACGTTCGCGCCATTTTGCCAGTGCGCGACCTGGAAGAAGAGGGCAAGTTCATCTTCTTCACGACGCAGAAGGGCACGGTGAAGAAGACGCCTCTGAAAGACTTCTCGAACGTGATGTCCCGCGGCATTATCGCCATCGGCATCGACGACGACGATGAGTTGGTGGCGGCGCGCATTACCGACGGTTCGCAGATCGTCTTCCTGGCTACGCATTTGGGAATGGCCATTCGCTTCGACGAGAATGACGTTCGCTCCATGGGCCGTCCGGCCTACGGCGTGCGCGGCATTGACCTGGCCAAGAACGATTATGTGGTCGGCGTTGCCGTGACACCCAAGGAGCATGAGCCGGGCGACTACCGGATTCTTGCGATTACGGAAAACGGCTTCGGCAAGCGCACCGATGTGGAACAGTACCGTCTGCAAACCCGCGGCGGCAAGGGCGTCAAAAACATGGCGGTGACGCCGCGCATCGGAAAGGTGAACACCATTGAGCTGGTGGACGACACCTCGGAGTTGATGGTCATCAGCCAGTTCGGCAAGATCATCCGCATCGACACCAAGACGATCCGCGCTGCGGGACGGGCCACACAAGGTGTGCGCCTGCTCAACCTGGAAGCGGACGATAAGGTGGCTGCTGCGGTGATCATTCCGCCGGAAGAGCTGAAGGACGACGAGCCGACGCTGTTGCAATAAGCGGAGTTGCGGCCTCCCAGGTCTCAAAACTGAGATCTGGGGCGCCCTGCCGAGTATCAGGGCTACTTTCCCAATACATCCTTGATCGGCGTGCCTGACTTGGGAACTGCTGTGTGGTAGTCCTCGCCAAGCAGAGCCGCCAGCGTCGCTGCCACCTGGCTTTCGGTCACCGCCCCCGTATGTTTGCGCTCGCCAAGGGCGGGAGTATCCGGCCCCAGAAAAGCCATCCACGTTTCTCGCGACTCGGGGATATCCTCACCGTGATCGGTCCACTTTGCGCCTTCGCCGCGGCCGTGATCCGGCAGCACAATGAGCGTTGTATTGCCACGATACTCAGGCATCGACTGCACCAGCTCCCAAAGTTGATGCACGTAATCGTCAGCCAGATGTGCGGCATTCAGATACTCGGCATAGGACCCTTCATGCGCCCACTCGTCCGTCTCACCGAGCCCAATAAAGAGCAGACGCGGCTTCTTCACCTTCAGATACTCAATCGCGGTGTGGAAAGGTATTGGGTCGAAGGGCTCACCAGGCCAGATGCGCACGGTCTCCGCCTTGAGTGCATTCAGGAGCACCAACTCCGGCGTGGCAGGAGGCGCAGCCAGAGGATCGTAGCCAGCATTGACCAAAAACCCGCATCGCTGCTGATTGAATATGCCTTGAAACACTTCCCATGCGCCGAATGCGGCCACCTTGCCTGAGAAGTCCGGTTTGGCATTGAGCCACTCAAAGACCGTGACATTGGGATTTGGAATGTTGTCGTTGGAGTGAATTCGTGGGTCCGCAAACCCGGTGAGCGTCTCGCTGTAGCCGGGGTAAGAAAAATTCAATGCATTGGTGACGTGCGAGTCCGAACCCAAGTCACGGTTTCCGAATATCTGCCCTTGGGTTGCAACCACACCCTGTAAGAAGGGCATCAGCGCTTGCCGGCGCTCGGTTTGTGTTGGGCGCCAGTAATGCTGTTGGGCGGCAGCTGTGCGCTCCTTGGGCGCATCCAGAGTATCTGGCCCCAGTGTCTTGATAAGTTCCGGGTCCGCGCCACGGAAAACTTCCTGCCAGCGCATTCCATCGATCATCACGACAATTACGTTCTCAGTTTTGTGCGCGGCGGGCGGCTGTGCAGTTGCCGCGAGCGCAAAGGCCGATACCAGTACAAACAACAAACTGCGGAGCGTATGCGTTTTCCCCATAGCTCTAGGATGCCATAGCCGTGCGCTTGGAATATGGGTTCTATCTGAGTCCGAGCCCTGATTCCCGATCACCAATTATCGGACAAAGCCGCACCCTACTCGATACTCGAAATTACGGACGAATGGGCCTACACTGGAATTGCTCTGGATTCTCCGCACGCTCCTTTATGCGGCGTACCCTAATCATCGCTATCGCGCTGGCTGTGCTCTCGGTGAGCGCGGCCAACGGCTTGCCGACCCGCTCGGCCAAGCTGCACAAGGGTGTTGTGCCCGCAGCAGCCTCTCGCAAATCCGCGGCGGGCCCACGCAAATCAGTAGCCACGTCTCGCAAGCAAGCAGCCACGTCTGAAAAGGAAGCACGGCGTCCGGCGAGCCATGTGGCTGGGCCTGCTCGTGGAGGCGCGGCAACCCGCGCGGCGAAGCGTCTTCCGAAGCATACGGTTGAAGAGGCTGCCGGGCCAGCGCCTGCGCATGAAGACGGTCGGGCAGCGCGGCAGACTTCCGCACGCCAACACGCGGCGAGCGGAGACGCGCATCCGGCAGCGCATGGGCAGTCTTCCCGCTCCCGTGAAGTTGCGAATTCCCAGCAAGCAGCGGATTCCCAGCAGGCAGCGAGTGCCGAGCAGGATACGAAGCTCCATCTAGCGACGAAACTCCATTCAGTCACGAAGTCTCATGCGGTCATGAACTCCCGCCAGCGCAGGGAGGCAGAGGCACCGCCGCGCCCCGCTATGGCCGAAGCTGTTTCGCTGCGCACGATGCGGTTTGCAATGCCCCTGCCACTGCGTGGGAGCTACGAGTCTCTGGTACGGCAAAACGAAAAGACCGAAGCCGAGGGTCTGGAGCGTATCCAGGACGACAACGATCTGGCCGACCGCATCGCGCGCAAGATGCTGGTGCCAGTGCCGGTCTCCGCGGCGCTGACGATCAATAGCAATCTGCCGGAGAACCGGCGCTATTGCCGGCCGTGGACGGCAGGCTTTCTCACCGATTTGGCGCGTGCCCATGCGGCCGCGTTTCGTGGGCAGCTCGTCGTAAGTTCGGCGGTGCGGACGGTCGCCTATCAGAAGCAGTTGCAGAAGGTGAACGGAAACGCCACCTCGGCCGAGGGCGATGTTGCCAGCCCGCATCTGACTGGGGCGACCATCGACATCGCCAAGCAGGGGCTGACGCGGCAGGAGATTGGCTGGATGCGCGCCTGGCTGCTGCCACTCGAACAGGCCGGTCTGATCGACGTAGAGGAAGAGTTTCAGCAGTCCTGCTTTCATATCACCGTTTACAAGAACTACGTGCCGGGCAAACCGGTGCTCATGCCAGCGGTGCAGGCAGCGGTCATGCAGACCGGGCCGGGACAAAGTCCGACGATAAAAACAAGGCGAAGCAATGAAGGCCAGAGCAGCCCAAGCCGGAGAAGTCGAGGCTTGGGCAGCGCGAGCAGAAGGCGCGCCCGTTTGGTGCGCAGGGCACAGCCGTTGCCGAGAGAGAGCAGAGCCCGCGTATCTACTGTCGCGCGGGACGTAAACGGATTTTAATTGCGTGGTGCAGGCCCTTCGAGGTTACAATCGCGGCCATAGCCAAATGTGGCTGAACGAGGGGGAAATATGGGCGACCAGGATCTTCAATCTGTGGCCGAGGCAAACTCCGGCCTATCCCAGTGGCAGCGCGTTACTTGCACGTTCTCCGCGCCGTCAAAGACCTTTGAAGACATCAAGCGCGGCAACAGAAGCTGGTGGATGCCATTCATCCTTACCGCAATTGTCGGCTACGTTCTGTTTACCGCCATCACCCTCAAGATTGGCTGGGGACAGGTGGCGGATAATACGCTTCGCGGCGATGCAAAGACAGAAGAAAGGCTGGCGAATGCGCCTGCGGCGCGAGAAACGGCATTAAAGTACACCCAGTACAGCATCGAGGGGGGATTTGCCGCCGGGCCGGTGTTGGGGGTGGCCATTCTTGCGCTGGGTTCGCTTGGGCTGTGGGGCACGATCAACTTCGTCTTCGGTGGCAAAGCGAAGTACGGCAGCATTTTTGCCGTCTGGTTCTACGCTAGCCTGCCGGGGATGATCAAATCGCTGCTGGGGACCGTCGTGATCTATACGGGATCCGCGCCCGAGACGTTCAACCTGAAGACCTTTGCGCCTACGAATCTGGCTGCCTTTATCTACCCCAATCCATTGGAGGCCAACAAGGCGCTCTTCGCGCTGACCAGCTGGCTGGACGCAACCACCATCTGGACGCTCGTACTACTGGGGATGGGGACGGCGATTGTGGCGGGCGTCAAGCGCAGCTCCGGCTACATGGCGGTTTTTGGCTGGTGGACGTTATTCTTGCTGATCAGCGTGGGCTGGGCGGCGATCAACAGCTGATAAAAAATTTGGCCTGAAATAACAAACAGCGCGAACCCCGGATGGGATTCGCGCTGTTCTTGTCTGCGGAGTTTCGGGCTGCTCCTACTCCATCCAGCGGCGCAGGATGAGCGTGGCATTGATGCCGCCGAAACCGAATGAATTCGACAAGCCGATGTCGAAGCTGTGCGCGATGGCCTTGTTGGGCACGTAGTCCAGGTGGCACTCGGGATCGACGTTTTCCAGATTGATGGTCGGCGGCAGCATCTGGTGCTGGAGCGCCATCACGGTGATGCCGGCTTCCAGTCCGCCGGCGCCGCCCAGCAGGTGGCCGTGCATGGACTTGGTGCCCGAGATTTTGAGCTTGTGGCTGAGGGCGTGCTCACCGAAAACTGCCTCGATGGCCTGCGATTCATTGCCGTCACCCGCGGGAGTTGCGGTGGCGTGGGCGTTGACGTAGCCCACCTCTTCCGGCCGGATGCCGGCGTCCTTGAGAGCGGCTCTCATGCTGCGCTGCGCGCCCTGTCCCTCGGGGGCGATGCTGGTCATGTGATAAGCGTCGGCGCTCATGCCATAGCCGATCACCTCGGCCAGGATATTGGCTCCGCGCGCCTTGGCGAACTCCAACTCCTCCAGAATGAGGATGCCGGAGCCCTCGCCGATGACAAAGCCGTCGCGGTCCCTGTCAAAGGGCCGGCTGGCGCGGGTGGGCTCGTCGTTGCGTGTGGAAAGAGCGCGCATAGCGGCAAAACCGCCCACCGACAGAGGCGTGACCGCAGCTTCAGCGCCGCCGGCGATCATCACATCGGCGTCACCGTGCAGGATCATGCGCACCGAGTCGCCGATGGCGTTGGCCGAGGTGGCGCAGGCTGTAGCCGTTGCCGAAATCGGCCCTTTGGCCCCGTAGCGGATGCTGATCTGGCCGGCAGCCATGTTGACGATGGCTGCTGGAATGAAGAAGGGCGAGATCTTGCGCGGGCCGCCGTTCATCAGGTTGGTGTGTTCGCGCTCGATGACTTCAAAGCCGCCGATGCCGGAGCCGATAAAGACGCCAACCCGGTCGGCAACCTCCGGAGTGATCTGGAGGCCGGACTGAGCGATGGCCTCCTGCGTGGCGGCAAAGGCAAAATGAATGAAGCGCCCCATCTTGCGCGCTTCCTTCTTGTCCACAAAATTGAGAGGGTCAAAGTTCTTGACTTCGGCGGCAAAGGTGACCGGGAAGCCAGTGGTATCGAAGCCCTGGATGGGCCCCATGCCACTGGCGCCAGCCAAAAGCTGCCGCCACACCTCGGGCGCGGTATTGCCTACACCGCAAATCAGCCCCAGGCCGGTGATAACGACTCGGCGGGTCACTGGTTACTTGCTGCCTTTCGTGTTCTTCTCGTTCTTCTCGATGTAGTCGACGGCGTCCTTGACGGTCTTGATCTTCTCGGCGTCTTCGTCGGGAATCTCCAGGTCAAAAGCTTCCTCGAACTGCATTACCAGCTCGACAACGTCCAGCGAATCCGCGCCCAGGTCTTCCTGGAAGCTAGCGCCGGGGGTGACTTCGGCTTCGTCCACCTGCAACTGCTCGACGATGATCTGTTTGACTTTTTCTTCAACGGCCATGCGTGCTTCTCCTCGTGAATTTCGAAACTTGGGAATCTCTCCGGGGCTCGCCTGTTCAGGCTCCGTATGCCTACAATACCGGCTCGTGGCAGGGGAACACAACCGCCACGCCCCAAAAATGCGCATGGCCCCGAAGTCTCAAGTCTACCGGGCGGGGGAAGGCGTGTAAAGACGAGGGAATAGGGAATAGGGAATAGGGAATAGAAAACCTGCGAAAAGGCCGGGAATACCACAGGCAAAAGGCGTACATTAGGCGAAGTAGGAAAGGGAAGGACTGATGCAGGTTTTGATTCTTGGAATTGCCGCCGCGTTTGCTGGAATTTTTCTGGGATTTTGGTTGAGAGCCGCATCTGTCAAAGCTGAGAAGGCGCAACTGGGGCAGCGCGCGCAGGAGTTGACGGGCGAACTGAGTGCCGTCCGGGGCGAACTGGCGCAAACGCAGGCCGAGTCGGCGGAGCGGGCGGGGTTTGAGTCGCTGGCTGCCGAGCGGGCAAGGATGATCGAGCAGTTGACGGCGGAACGGGATGGGCTGCGCGTCGATTTGAAGGCTAAAAGCGAGCTGGAGAGTCAGTCGGCGAAGACCATCGGTGAACTGGAGACCAAGCTCGAAAACGAAAAGAAAAATTTGCAGGAAAAGCTGGCGTTGCTGGAAACGGCCAAGCAGACCCTGGCGAACCAGTTCGAGGCGCTGGCTGGCGACATTCTGGAGAAGAAGACGAAAAGCTTCTCGGAGGGTAGCCAGAAGGAGTTGGGTACTCTGCTGACGCCCTTGAGGGAGCAGATTAAGGACTTCCGCGAAAAGGTGGAGAAGGCGCAAACCGAATCCAGCAATGGCGTGACCAAGCTGGAGACGCTGATCGGCACGCTGGGCGGGTTGAACCAGCAACTGACAGAAGAGGCGCACAACCTGACCACAGCGCTCAGGGGCTCGTCGAAGGCGCAGGGCGACTGGGGCGAATTCATCTTGCGCGATCTGCTGGAAAAGGCCGGGCTGCGCGAAGGGGAGCAGTACAGCTTTCAAGAGAGATTTGCTATAGATGCGAGCGAAGAGGATGGGAAGCGCAAGTCGGCCATCACGGACGTGATCGTGAACCTGCCCGGCGGACGGCATCTGGTGATCGACTCGAAGGTTTCGCTGAACGCTTACACCGATTCTGTGAATGCGGAGACCGATGAGGCGCGCAAGGCGGCCGTGAAGCGCCATCTGGACAGCGTGCGCGGCCATGTGGACGAGTTGGCTGCCCGCCGTTATCACAAGCTGGGTACGCTGGAGACGCCCGACTTTGTGGCGATGTTCATTCCCGTCGAGCCAGCGTTCCTGGTGGCGCTGCACGAGGACGAGGGGCTGTGGCGCTATGCGTATGAGAAGGAAGTCCTGCTGGTGGGGCCGACGACGCTGCTGTTTGTGATTCGCATCGTGGATAACCTCTGGCAGCAGGAGTTACAGGCTCGCGGCGTGCGGGACGTAATGAGCCGCGGGGCCGAGTTATATGACAAGTTTGTGAGTTTTGTAAACGATCTGGAAGCGATTGGAAAGAGCCTGCATAACGCCGATCAGAGTTATAGCAGTGCGATGAAGAAGCTGAGCGAAGGCCGCGGGAACTTGATTCGTCAGGTGGAGATGCTGAAGGAGCTAGGCGTGCGCACGAGCAAATCCCTGTCACGGAATCTACTGGATGCGGCGGGCGTTGAAGAAGAACCAGGGCTGGCGCTGGCGGCGGGAGCGGAGGAGAGCGGCGAGGCGGAGTAGAGGATTCAGCTTGAGGGGGTCGTGGTTTCCCATCCTTGCGTCAGAAAAAAGCCGCAAGGATGGGGCACGGAAATGATTTTGGCTGCCCCGGACAACTCCGCTGACGCGGGCATAGCGCGGCTACCTCAGCTAACCTTGCTCTTCCGCCAACTCCGCGAAAGCCGCTCGCATCCGCTTCCATGTAGTTGCCAGGTCTTCGGGCAGGATACGGGTTTCGGCAATCGTGGTCATGAAGTTGGTGTCGCCGACCCAGCGGGGCAGGGCGTGCAGGTGGAGATGCCCGGCGACGCCGGCGCCGGCGGCCTGACCCAGGTTCATGCCAAAGTTGAAGCCGTGCGGGTGGTAGAGCCGGTCGAGTGCCCGTTCGGTCTGTTGCGCCAGGTCGATCAGCTCATGGGCGGCTTCCGCGGGCACTTTGGCTAGCCGGTCCAGATGGGCGTAGGGCATCACCATCACATGGCCGGAGGTGTATGGGAAGGCGTTCAGGCAAACAAAACAGTGCTTGCCGCGCAGGATGAGGCCGCCGGCTGTTTCGGCTTCGTCCCGATTCATGCCGTGGGCAATAGCGTAATCGATGGAGGCGATCAGGTTGCAGAAGACGCATTTGTGGTCGCCGGGCCAGGCCGCCAGGCTAGCGGGAACGCCGGGGCGGACAGCGTTGTCCGCTGTGGTGATATAGGCAAAGCGCCAGGGAGTCCAGAGTAGATCCATTGTTGGGGTTCCGTCTGCACCAGTATAGAAGGGATACCGGGTTGCGCGTGGGAGAGGGTTCGAGGTTTACCATCTTTGCGCTAGAAAAAGGCGCAAAGATGGTGCATGGAGATTTGCGTGGGAATTGTTTGAATGGCCGCTGAAAGTCCATTGTTTTTGGTGCGCGGCGTGTGAATTTGCGATTGGCAGGCGGCCTGCGATGAGTTTCGGGCAATCTATTGCATTGACGGGGGAAAGATGCGGTTGCTACACTGATGAGCGTAGCTTCCTGCGCGGATTCCAGCAGTGAGTTGCGGCCGCCCTTCAGCCAGCCGTTGCCTGCCGGGTGTTTCCCAAGGAGACCAGTCATTTTCCACGCCAGCCCAACCGCTGGAGGGACTGTCCCTTGTGAAGGCACTACGGAGACAAGCACGCGTTGCCGACCGGGAGACGGCCTCCGGCATCCCTCGTTGACAGCAATCGCGCCAGAGGGAGCACCCCCCAGCGGCAGGCAAGTTTGAGTCGCGGGAGCAAGGAATCCCGGAGCTGGCAGCGATGGCAAAAGTCCTCAATCCCGAAACCGAGAGTACAACCCTGAATACTGAATTGGAAAGCCCAACCCTCGAACCTGCGACGGAGCAAGTGCAGCCGTTGCCAGAATCCACGTCCAACACAGAGACCGCCGAAACCGCCGTAGCAGTTACGCTGGACGCCGATGCCCCAACCGAGCCTCAAATCGAGGCCGTGCAAGTGGTGGAAGCCACGGCAGAGGCCGCACCCGCCCCAGTTGCAACGGAAACTCCCGCGCAATCCGAGCCCGCAGCCCAAGCCGAACCCAAGATTGAAACGGCTCCCGAAGCCGAAGCAACTTCTGTTATCGAAGCGGCTCCAGTTGTCGAAGCGGCTCCGCAAGCTGAAGCTGAACCGGCAAAGGCCGCACCTCAACCGGAAGTGGCTGTTACCGCCGAACCGGTTGCCGCGGCGCCAGTGCCTGTAAAGGCTGCTGCGCGCGCAGAGCACGGCATGGAGTCGATGGACTTTTCCACCGCATTGGCTGCCTTCGAACGCGAGCAGGCCGCCGAGGCCGCTGCCGTTGAAGCCTATGGCGACAAGATTGTCACCGGCACAGTGCTCAAGCAGACGGAAAAGCACCTGGTTGTGGACGTGGGCCTGAAGTCCGAGGGGCTGGTGCCGCTCGAACAGGTCACGGACGCCACTGGGGCCGTCAAGTTCCAGCCCGGCGATTCGATTGATGTGGTGATCGAGCGCGAGGAGCCGGAGGGCGGTTACCTGGCGAGCTATGAGCGGGCGCAGCGGTTGCGCGTCTGGGACACAATCGAGAAGGCCGCCGCCGACAAGACGCCGGTATTGGGCACGGTGGTCAGCCGCGTCAAGGGCGGCGTGACGGTGGACATCGGGCTGAAGGCATTTTTGCCTGGCTCGCAACTGGAGATTCGCCCGGTCCGCAACCTGGACGGCTATATCGGCCAGCAGATTGAAGTCCGCGTCATCAAGCTGAACAAAAAGCGCGGCAACGTAGTGGTAAGCCGCAAGGAAATTCTGGAAGAAGAGCAGAACGCCAAGCGCTCGCAGACTCTGGAGCAGTTGGGCGAGGGAGCGGTGCTGACCGGCACGGTGAAGAACCTGACCGACTACGGCGCGTTCGTTGACCTGGGCGGCATCGACGGCTTGCTGCACATCACCGACATGAGCTGGGGCCGGCTGACGCATCCCCGCGACCTGGTGAATGTGGGCGACGAGATCCAGGTCAAGGTGCTCAAGTTCGACAAGGACAAGCAGCGCGTCTCACTGGGCTTCAAGCAGTTGACACCCGACCCTTGGCTGGACGCCACGGAGCGCTACCCGGTGGGTGCGCATGTGCATGGCCGCGTTCTTTCGGTCACCGACTATGGCGCGTTTGTCGAGTTGGAGCAGGGCATCGAGGGCTTGGTTCACCTCTCTGAGATGACCTGGTCCAAGCGCCTGAAGCATCCGTCGAAGCTGGTGAAGCCGAACGACGAGGTGGAGACTGTCGTGTTGAGCGTGAATCCGGCCGACCGCCGCATTTCGCTGGGCATGAAGCAGTTGATGGAAAACCCCTGGGAGAATTTGGCGGAGAAGTATCCGGCCGGGACAGTGGTCGAGGGCCGGGTCCGCAACCTGACCGACTTCGGCGCCTTCATCGAGATCGAGGATGGCATTGACGGCCTGGTTCACGTATCGAACCTGAGCTGGACCAAGCGCGTCAAGCACCCCTCCGAGATCGTGAAGAAGGGCGAAAAGGTGAAGGCTGTTGTTCTCGGAGTCGAGCCGCAGAACCGCCGTCTCAGCCTGGGCATCAAGCAGTTGCAGCCCGACGTGTGGGAGAGCTTCTTCGCCACGCACCGGGTGGGCGACGTGGTCCACGGCAAGATTCTGCGGACAGCGCAGTTCGGCGCGTTTGTCGAGATCGCAGAAGGCGTCGAGGG
>Ga0224535_1000150_pt1 | contig 21424 bp, 19 predicted proteins | sample 714E13034metaG_FD_179898 | JGI IMG/M metagenome (GOLD analysis project Ga0224535, IMG submission 179898) | Peat soil microbial communities from Stordalen Mire, Sweden - 717 E1 30-34 | ecosystem: Environmental > Terrestrial > Soil > Wetlands > Peat | place: Sweden: Norrbotten County, Stordalen... | reverse complement strand
GACAAAAACATGGAAAAAGAATATGGCTGAAATCATTGTTGCTCACGGCGTGCCTTATGTGGCTACCGCCTGCCCCAGCTATCCGCTGGATTTTATCCGTAAGGTGGAAAAGGCCAAAAGTATCAAAGGCCCTTCTTACATTCATTGTTTCACGGTCTGTCCCACCGGCTGGCGTTGCGGTTCTCATCTGGCCATTGCTATGGGACGTCTGGCCGTTGAATCAGGCGTTTTCCCGCTGTATGAAGTGGAAAACGGCAAATATAAAGTTTCTTCGGAAATGCCGAAAAAATTAAAACCGGTCAAAGATTATTTCAAGGCGCAGGGACGCTTCCGTCATCTGGGCGAAGCAGAAATTCAAAAAATTCAGAAAAAGGTAGAAAACGAATACCAGAAGATATTGGACAAGGCCAAGTACCTTAAGGCCTGGGATTGAAAAAAGGGAAGCCTTTTAAGAATATTGAGGTGAGTTAAGCATGAAAAAAGCCAGAGATGTTGTGGTGAAAACAAAACAAATCGTCAAGAAACACAAAGCGGATAAAAGTTCTTTAATTGCCGTACTGCAGGATATTCAGGAAGCTTTCAATTACCTGCCAAAAGAAGCGTTGAAGACAGCGGCAAAAGCTTTGAACTTGCCTTTCAGCCGTATGTATGAAGCGGCCACGTTTTACACCGCCTTTAGTTTAAAACCGCGCGGCGAAAATATAGTCAAAGTCTGCACGGGAACCGCCTGCCATGTCCGCGGTGCTTCCGCCTTACAGGACAAGTTCGAACGCACGTTGTGCATCAAACCGGGTGAAATGACGCCCGATGGAAAGTTTTCGCTCGAAACCGTTAACTGTGTCGGAGCCTGCGCTCTGGGACCAGTTGTGGTCATTAATGCCGAATACCACGGCCAAATGACCATGAACAAGGTAGATAAAATCATCGACAAAATCAAACAAGGGGGGGCGCAGTGATGAAAAATATTCCCGATACACAACCCCAACCGATTAAAGATGATTTGAGATTAAATTATGGTCCGAATAAAAAATTTGTTACGGTTTGCGCCGGAACCGGCTGTCGCGCTTATGGCAGCCTTAAGGTCAAAGAGGCGCTCGAGGCCGAATTAAAAAAACAGAACATGAATGTGGAAGTTCTCGCAACCGGATGTTTAGGCTTCTGCGAAAAAGGTCCCATGGTTATAGTCCATCCCGATAAATATTTTTATCAGTCAGTGAAAGTTGAAGATGTTCCAGAAATCGTTTCCAAAACCGTGGGCACTGGAGAGGTTATAAGCAGGCTGCTCTATCGCCATCCGGAAACGAAAAAAACCCTTTTCAGGGAAGAAGACTTGCCTTTCTACAAAAAACAGCGTCGTGTGGTGTTCGGTTCCAACGGCATGATTGATCCGACACGAATCGACGATTATCTGGCCATTGATGGCTATCAGGCGCTGGCCAAAGTTCTTTCTGAAATGACACCGGAAGGCATCATCAGTGAAGTAAAGAAGGCGGGGCTTCGTGGTCGCGGCGGCGGCGGTTTCCCCACCGCTGTCAAGTGGGAAGGGGTGCGCAAGGCGCAAGGCTTTCCTAAATATGTCATCGCCAACGGAGATGAGGGTGACCCCGGAGCCTACATGGATAGAAGTCTCATGGAAGGCAATCCCCACAGCATTATCGAAGGCATGATTATCGGCGCTTACGCCGTAGACGCGCACGATGGTTATATCTACGTCAGAAACGAATATCCGCTGGCCGTAACGCACCTAACGATAGCGATTGAGGCCGCCAGGGAAGAGGGACTTTTAGGCAACAATATTTTAGGCACCGGTTTTTCGTTTGATATTCATATTAACAAAGGAGCAGGAGCATTCGTCTGTGGTGAATCCTCCGCCCTGTTTGCTTCAATAGAAGGCCGCGCCGGTGAACCGCGTGCCAAATATGTCCACGCTGTGGAAAAAGGCCTGTGGGACAAACCCACAGTACTCAACAACGTGGAAACATGGGCCAACGTTCCTTTGATTATCAATAAAGGAGCGGACTGGTATTCATCCATCGGCACCGAAGGTTCCAAAGGAACGAAAATCTTTTCGCTGGTTGGAAAAATCAAAAACACTGGTCTTATTGAAGTCCCAATGGGCACCACGCTCTACGAAATCATCTACGACATGGGCGGCGGCATTACCAACGGACGCAAGTTCAAAGCCGTGCAGACCGGAGGTCCTTCCGGCGGCTGCATTCCAGAGAGTCTGCTGGATATTCCCGTTGATTTCGATAAACTCACCGAAGTAGGCTCCATGATGGGCTCCGGCGGCATGATCGTCATGGACGACCGTTCCTGTATGGTGGATGTCGCCAGATACTTCCTTGCCTTCCTTAAGGAGGAATCCTGCGGTAAATGCGTGCCCTGCCGTGAAGGTATCCGCCGGATGAGTGATATTCTGGAAGACATTTGCGCCGGAAAAGGCAAGGAAGAAGATATAGAGCTTCTGAAAACCATGTGCCAGGCAATTGCCGACGGTTCTCTGTGCGCGCTGGGCGGCAGCGCTCCCAATCCGGTTTTGAGCACGATCAAATATTTCCGGGAAGAGTATGAAGCGCACATCAAAGATCACCGCTGTCCGGCGGGTGTCTGCAAGGCGCTGATCACTTACAGCATTAATGCTGATAAATGCACCGGCTGCGGCATGTGTATCAAGGTGTGCCCCACGCAGGCAACCAGCGGTGAAAAGAAGAAGGCCCATACGATTGATAATAATAAATGTACTCGTTGCGGCGCGTGTATCGAAAGCTGCAAATTTGATGCAATAACCGTTGAATAAAAGGTGGGATGGAAGATGATAAATTTAATCATTGACGGCAAGAATGTGACGGCGAAAAAAGACACGGCGGTGCTGGAGGCGGCTCGTGCTGCGGGAATTAATATACCCACACTATGCGCGCATGAATCAGTATCGCGTTCCGGCGCCTGCAGGCTCTGCGTCGTGGAAATTAAAAAAGGAAGTCGGACCCGGATTGTCACCTCCTGTCTTTATGCCGTGGAAGAAGGCCTGATTGTAGATACAAAAAGTGAGCGGGTGCAAAATGTCCGCCGCCTGGTAATGGAATTGTTGCTGGCCCGTTGCCCCGAATCCGAAGTGCTGCAAAAACTGGCCAAAGAGCTTGGTGTTGATACTCAGCCGCGTTTTGTTGCCGATACCGATAAAGGCAAATGTATTTTGTGCCGTTCCTGCGTGCGCGTATGCGAAGAAGTTGTCGGCGTGAGCGCCATCGGTCTTTTTTCCCGCGGTTCCTATAAAGCCGTCGGCACTCCCTATAATGAAAAATCGGACGCCTGCATCGGCTGTGGCGCGTGCGCCTATGTTTGTCCCACCGGTCATATTGAAATGGAGACAACTGAAAATAAGAGAAAGATCTGGGGGCGCACTTTTAAAATGCAAACCTGTGATACTTGCGGCCGTTATTTTGCGCCCGTGGATCAACTGAAATATATCAGTAAAAAGACTGGCGTGTCCTTGAAAGATTTGTCGATTTGTATGGATTGCCGGTAAGGTAAAATTTTGATTTACTATGCGGTTTCTTGCGGGAATACGCCCCCCGATCAAGTCGAGGGCAAGCGCCATTCGCGGGAGGTCGCGTTATCCTCTGCTTCGCGGGATATACCGCGGTGATTTGCACATGGGATAATTCAACTAACAAATATTACTGCACTGTGTTTGTAATATTTGAGTTTCATTCATTCGACCTGCAAGCTTCAGTCGCAGGTGACCTTCAGATTATGCACTTTGTTTCTGAAGCATTGGTCTCATTACCCCAAGCTTATGCGGGATAATTCAACTAACGCTTCAAACTTCACTTTGTTCGTTTTCAGCTAGTCTCATTATCATAGGGAGCCTTCGGCTCCTATCGGAGGGGGTTTATTTATTAAAGACCATTCGTGATTTTGACAGGTAACAAAACAACCAGTCTTCTTTCTTTGAAATTCAGCTTAGCAATATAGAAATTTTATAAGTGTATCAAATAATCAAATGAGTTGTAAGATGAAGAAAACAAATGCGTTCAGTGCAATCTTTGTGCTGATGATGGTGTTGTAAATCGTAGAGGAGCGCAGGTAGAAAAAAAGAAGGCTTCTGCTAAAAATTGATGTATAATGTTATAATATGAAAAAACACAGCAAAACAGGCCTTAACCCACTAGAAATGAGCGCGGTGACCATAATCATAATCCTGGCGGCCGCTATAGTTATTCCTAAATTCTGCAGTCTTAGCGAGGAAGCCCAGAGGGCGGCTGAAAAACAGGATGTAAGCCGCATAAGAATCGCCATCACCGACTATTACATCGACTCTATGCTGAAAAACCACAATCCGTTATGCCCCGAGACTCTTGATTCAGCCAGTATCGGCTATGCTTCATCAAAGAACCCTTTGTTTACTAATGTCCTTGCTAATAGGATAACATCAGGAGGATGGCGTAAACTCAGCTCTATGGCCTATGAAGGTTGTAGTGGCACAAAATACACTTATAGTCTCGGAACATGTTCTTTTAATGAATAATTCTTGATAAAACAGGAGGTAAAAAATGGCTGCAAAGGCAATGAGAAAAAAATATTTTGTGAATTTCTCAGTACAGTTTAAGTATATTATGATGAGTGTTTTGCCCGTTTTATTAATGAGCCTGTTTTGTATTTATTTTATTATTCAAAGCGGAGAGTTGTTAGTAGAAAAACAGAAATCGAAAATCGTCGAGGAATTTTCTTCCATTGATCAAACACTTAAGCAAATGCAAACAGTCAATCTGCCCAAAGATGTCAACAATCAGCTCGAAATATTTGCAAAAAGAATAAGCATACTTCAAGATAAACTTAATATTCAATATTATCACTTGGTGGAAGAATGGGCTAAAACAAGAATGCAGCTTTTGGCCGTGCTTTGTCTAGGCATGCTTTGTGTAGGTATAATATCCCTGATTTACTCCCACCGTATCGCCGGTCCGATCTACCGTTTAAAGAAGGCAATAGAAGCGCTGCAGGAGGGTAAAGAAATTAACCATATCAAGCTGCGTCCAGGTGATGAGTTTCAGGACTTGGCTGATTCTCTGGAGAAGCTTCGGGTAATTCTTAAAAACAAAGGGCACCTCAAATAAAAGCCTCTACCCCAACCGTTCGGAAAAAATGAATTTACCCCGTTAGAAAAAGCGCCCGACTCCTGTTGGGGGGGCTCCACTTCCTTGCTGACTTTATTTTCTTGACACATAGAAGTCATCTCCATATAATCAATACCACTTCGCTTGTAAGTTACCACCTTGCAGGCGGTAATTATCGGCAAGGTAAATTATTGATTTACTATGCGCTCCCTTGCGGGAATGCCCCTCCGGTCTTTGGCTAACTTTGTTGGCAGCGTCGTCAGTTTCCTCAGCGCGTGTATAATACGCCTCGTCGCCTTCTCCTTGCCGAAGCTGATCCTTTGACCGGATGCGCAACTAAAAGGCGCGCAATAAAAAATAACTTTTACCCTACCGGGAAGTGACGCCGACCAGGCGGCAGCTTCAAAGCAAAAATGGTATTAGCTTAATACGAGGCAAGTTCATATTTTGCGTCAAAACCTTTGACGCAACGGCGTATTATATAACGGCATGAAACTTTAACATGCAGACCATACAAATAAAAAAGGTGAAAATTCATGTGGAAGTATAAAGTCGTTTCTCCAGAGGAAGTTCTTTCCAAAATCGAACCGGGCATGGCCATTTTCCTCGGTACAGGCATGGCGGAACCGCGGACGCTGGTTAAACATCTTATGGCTTCAGAAGAACCCAACCTGCAGGATTTGGAATTGATTCAATTGGTAAGCATCGGGGATACGATACCCATTGATGAAAGGTATTCGCGCAAGTTCCGGTTGAAGACATTTTTTTCCGGCTGGATTGCTTCTGAGGCTATCAGCGCGGGCAGAGTTGATCTTATTCCCAGCAGATTTTCACGGATACCCGGACTATTCAAATCGGGAGCCATCCATATTGATGCGACCTTCATTCAGATTTCACCACCGGATGAAAACGGTTACGCTTGTTTGCTCGGGGTAGATGTGGAAAGGCAGGCCATGGAGGCTGCTAATCTTGTTGTCGGTGAGGTCAATGCCAATGCTCCCCGCATCATGGGTGATACCCTAGTTCATATGGATGAATTCAACTATTTTGTCGAATCGACGGAACCCCCGCTTTATATCCCCCGGTGGCCGCTGGAAGATATTTTCCTGAAAATCGCCGCGAATATAGCAAATGTAATTGAAGACGGAAGTTGTATATCTCTAGGCATAGGGCCTCTCTACGAAGCCCTGGCCGTGCAGTTGGCCACAAAAAAACATCTGGGAGTCCATTCTCCTTTTTTCACCGATGCTCTGATGGACCTTATAAAGAGCGGCGCTGTGACTAACCGCCGCAAAGGAGTATTTTGTGGCAAGAGTTCCGCTTCCTATCTGCTGGGCAGTGAAAAAATGATGCAGTGGCTGGATAACAATCCGCTTGTCGAATTTCAGCCTGAGGATGTGATTACTGATCCGAAGGTGATCGGCAGCAATGACCGGATGATAGCCATTCTTCCGGCAAGAAAAATTGATCTGACGGGAAATGTTGCTCTGCATGCCGGCAAGGGGGATGTCACTGCCGGTCCGGGAAATGTACAGGAGCTTTTTATGGGCGCGGCGCTGTCGAAAAAAGGCCGGACAATTTTTGGCCTTCCCAGCCGTAACCGCAAAGGTATGTCAAATATTGTCATATCTGTCGATAATCTGCCTTTTCAGTTTACCAATCGTGAATCCATGGATTTGATCGTGACAGAATACGGGGTGGCTTATCTCATGGGAAAGACAATGCGGGAGCGCGCGCAGGCGCTAATTGACATTGCGCATCCCGATGATCGGGCCCAACTCGTCAGACAGGCCAAAGAAGCAAAATTGATTTACGCCGACCAGATTTATTTTCCCGAATCAGGAGCTCTTTATCCCTCTAAAGTATGCAGTTCCCATGAATTTAAAGACGGCCTGAAGGTTTGTTTCCGGCCAATTAAACCTTCTGATGAAGATATGATGCGCCTTTTATTTTATCGATTCTCGGATCAGGCGGTCTATTCCCGATACTTCACTTCCATAAAGACAATGCCTCATAAAAAAATGCAGGAATATGTTAATGTGAATTATCATTTGGTCATGTCTATTGTAGGCATTGTCGAGATTTCCGGCACCGAAAAAATCATTGCCGAGGCGCGATACGCCCGTACAAAACAAGATACCTTTGCCGATACGGCATTTATTGTTGACGAAGAATATCACAGCAAAGGCATCGCTTCGTATCTTTTTGAATTATTGATTCGCACTGCTCGTGAGGAGGGTATCCAGGGATTTACCGCCGATGTTCTGGCCACCAATAAGGCAATGTTGAAAGTGTATGAAAAGTCGCCCTTCCCTGTCCAGACTGTTTTGTCTCGGGGTATCTATGAATTAACTATACCTTTTACCCCTTTATCGGAATTGAAGGAACGCGATTAATTATTAAGGGAAGCTCTTTTTCTCCCAAAATGCCGGTGGAAAACCCTCTTGAGGACATCCATTCACCGATTCTCTATGAAGAGCTTCAAATAAGTATTCTGTCACCAAAATTATACAAATTTGTCGTAAAAGCTATATTATATCAAAGTACTTGCAATAATTTCTAGCGCAAGGTAGAAAGAACCGATCAAGGATTAGAAATAGCGTTTGAGGAATTTTATTTACATATATTATGGCATCAAAAATAATTTTTTCAAATCTCAGTCGCAACGACGATTATACGATTTTACTCAATGGTCAAGACATGGGCACCGTACTGCCCCTGAAAACCAATACGATTGATGTGGAACCGGGGAAATACGAACTTAATATTTCGGGCAGTAATGAAGAAGGATTGCCAAGTATGTGCAAACCGATTCAGATTAAGATGGCGGATTGCAAGACTGTCCATTTGCAGATCGTCGCCCGGCACTTTGCGATCGGCATATACGACGAGAAGGGAACACCGTTGAACGACAGACATGGTTTCCTTTGCGGATACGTTGCCGATGGCGTTCATATAGACAATCCCATTTCATGAATATGTATGATGACAAGCCGCAACAATCGTTTTTTGAACGCATCAGACGCAGTTTCATTGGTGCGCCGCGCAATATTAACGAGCCGTCCCTCTTTCACAAAATTTCCTTAATCCCGATTCTGGCCTGGATCGGCCTGGGCGCTGACGGTTTATCATCTTCTTCGTATGGGCCGGAAGAAGCCTTCAAGGCTCTGGGACCACATACCTACCTGGCCATCTTTATTGCCATTGCCACAGCGTTCACGGTGTTCATTATTGCCTACGCCTATTCCCGCATCATTGAACATTTTCCTTACGGCGGCGGCGGGTATATAGTCGCCACCCATAACATCAGCGCCCAGGCAGGCGTCATTTCAGGGTCGGCCTTGCTGGTGGACTATGTTTTGACTATCGCCATTTCTCTTGCTTCCTGCGGGGATGCCATCTTCAGTTTTCTCCCCCCCCCTTTTTTGCATTACAAGATGATCTTCGTTGTGGGGTTGATTCTCCTTCTCATTTTTATGAATCTCCGTGGCGTGAAAGAATCCATCACTTTTCTCGCGCCAATATTCATCGTATTTATAATCACCCATATTCTCCTCATCGGTTATGGCCTGGGAACCCATCTGGGCGAAATAGGACCAGTTTTGGAGAAATACCACGGAAGTGTGAATCAAGATCTCTTGACAATTGGTTTTATAGGAATCATGGCCATTTTTCTGCGGGCATTCTCCCTGGGCGGTGGAACTTACACGGGTATCGAGGCCGTTTCCAACGCCATGAATGTTATGCGGGAACCAAAGGTCCAGACAGGTAAGCGCACCATGTTATATCTGGCTGTATCGCTTGCCGTCACCGCTGCCGGCCTTCTTTTTTGTTATGCTCTGTTTTCCATCACACCTATAGAGGGCAGGACTATGAATGCCATCCTGGCAAACCGGACATTCAGCGGCTGGCCATTGGGCAGCGTCTTGGCTTTTATCACTCTGTTTTCGGAAGGTGCGCTCTTAGTGCTCGCTGCTCAGGCCGGGTTCGTTGACGGACCGAGGGTTATGGCTAATATGGCCGTCGATTCCTGGCTTCCCCGGCGTTTTTCAGCACTCTCGGAACGACTCACCATGCAAAACGGCATTCTCCTCATGGGAACGGCTTCCCTGGCAGTTCTTTTCTATACCCATGGCTCAGTATCGGCCCTCGTTGTTATGTATTCTATCAATGTTTTTCTCACCTTCTCCCTGTCTCAATTCGGCATGGCTAAGTTTTTTTTCCAGAACCGACATAAAGACAAAGCTTGGGCTAGACACATCGTTATTCATCTCATTGGCTTGATTCTCTGTGTGACTATATTGATCGTGACGGTTTATGAGAAGTTCAGCGAAGGGGGATGGGTCACCCTGGTCATTACGTCCGCTCTGATTGGGTTGTGCTATCTGATCCGGAACCATTACCGGAAAGTACGGCAAGGTGTGCGTCAGCTGGAGGAAATTATGTCTTCAGTTCCGTCCGGGCAAATTCCTAATGAAGAGCCACCTAATCCGAATGAACGGACGGCCATTATTCTGGTAAGCGGTTATAACGGGTTCGGCCTGCACTCCTGGCTTTCCGTTTTTCGGGAATTTCCCAAGCTCTATCGCAATTTTATCTTTGTATCCGTGGCGGAGATTGATTCCGGCGCCTTTAAGGGCGCATCGGAAATTGAGGCACTGAAGTCATCGATCGCCGAACAACTTGCGAAATATGTTAAGTTAGCCCGTTCTTATGGGTACGCCGCTGATTATCGCATGGATATAGGAACAGATGTCGTCGAGACGGCGACCAACCTTTGTCAGGCTATTGTCCAGGAATTTCCTAAATCGTCAGTTTTTACGGGAAAGCTGGTCTTCCGCCAGGAGAATGTATTTCAGAGAATTCTCCACAACGAGACGGCCTTTGCCATCCAGAGGCGGCTACAGTGGGAGGGCATCACAACGGTTATTCTGCCGGTTAGGGTGAATATCTGATTTCTCTAGTAATAAATTGCCCGTGATTTGAATTCTTCCAGATTGTTTTGAGTGCTTTCGCAATCCTGTTTTCTTTGTTCAATTCGGGACTTCTTGGCAATGATTTCGTCGGGACGGAGTTGTTTTTCAGCGACGTTTTCATTCCAGTCCTTGATCAACTCACTGGCATCCCGGCATACGTCATTTGCTTTTTTCCGGAGAGAATCAAATCGTTTAATTTCACCCGGATTATCAAATTCAATGCCTTTGAAATAGGCGGAAGCATTGTTCATCCCTGGTTTGATGACGACGCCCGCTGTTGTCTCGATGGCCACCTTCTCTGTCGGACTCAGTTTGGCAACCACCCAGGCGTGATTGCTTTCCCTCACAAGTTGCCGGTAGTTCCAGGCGGTGATGTTTTCATTTATATTCCCTCCCATGATCTTCGCCTCGATGCCGTACGTTCTCAGTTGGTTCCAGACGTCGATGGCCATGTCCAGACAGACGAAGTCACCTTGCAGCGTATAGGTATGGGTTTTGTGAAATGCGGCGGCAATCAGTTCCACTATCTGCATTTTGTTCAGAGTCTGTCGTGCCGGTTGGGCGGCTTGGGGAGCAGTGGCAGCGATTACTTGGGCAGGGGGCGGACTGGAATTGGGCGGCATTGTTTCTGGAGCAACAATCTTCACTGGCAGCGATGTCTTGTCGGCCGACATAAAGAAATAGGTAGCGGTGAAAGCAGCCACAATTCCCAGAAGAATAAAAACAGGCACGAGGTATTTACCGATGGGGGTGGGCGGGGTGTTTTGCTGATGCTCGGGCAGAGGGGATGGAATCTTTTTTCCGCAGACAGGGCATTTGAAATGGCCCTTTTTCAACGTGTGCACAATATCATCCAATTTGAACTCGATATGGCAATGTGGACACTCGATATCCATACCGTCCTCCTTAGTACGTCTCCACCCTCATCATGTTCGTTGTTCCCGTGGTCCACAGCGGGTGGCCGAGCGTCATAACGACGCGATCACCTGACTCCAGCCCCTTCAGGGTCTTCAGGAGCGGATGGATGGAGGCCAACATTTCTGAGAGATGTCTTGCCCGGGGGATGAGCAGGCTTTCAACGCCCCGCAGAAGACCCATGCGCCGGGCGTTTCCGATGTCTGTGGTGGCGCCGATGACGGGAATATCCGCCGCCAGCCGGGAGACCAGGCGGGCACTGCCGCCACCTTCGGTGAAAACCACGATGAGCTTGGCACCAATCTCCTCCGCGGTGCGGCAGGCCGCGAAGGCTACGGATACGTCCGTGCGGCCGGAGAGATTCTCCTCCAGGGTGTCCGCCAAGACGCCAATACGGGGATTGTAGTGCGCGTCCGCGTCCGCGGCAATGCTGTCCAGATAGTGCACGGCTTCGAGGGGATACTTGCCCACGGCGCTCTCGGCGGAGAGCATCACGGCGTCGGTGCCATCCCAGATGGCGTTGGCGACGTCGCTTGCCTCGGCCCGGGTGGGCTGTGGATTTTCGATCATGCTTTCCAGCATCTGGGTCGCGGTGATGACGGGTTTCAAGGCCTGGCGCGCCTTCCGGATAATTTGCTTCTGGAGCGCGGGCACCTTCTCCACGCCGAACTCCACCCCCAGATCGCCCCGCGCCACCATGACGCCCCAGCTCACGTGCAGAATCTCCTCCAAATTGTCCAAGGCATGGGGATGTTCGATCTTGGCGATTATGGTCTGGGGGCCGCCCAGTTCCTTGATATGCAGACCAAGCGCCTGCACGTCGGAAGCACGGCGCACAAAACTCTGGGCGAAGAGATCCACGCCTTCCTCCACGCCCCAGCGGACGTCTTCCAGATCCTGAGGAGTCAGGGGATCGAAGGCAATATCCAATCCGATGGGATGGACGCCCTTGCGTGCCTTCAGCAGGCCTCCCACCAGCACCTTCAATAGTATCTGCTGATTGCGTATTTCCATGACCTCAAGTTTAAGCGCCCCATCGTCCAGCACCCAGATCTGGCCGACCTTGGCGCCCTTGAACAATTCCGGGTGCGGCAGAGGCGCCGCCCACGGATGACCCTTAGGCGCGGGTGTGCCTGCTGCATAGAGGACGCCGATGCTATCCTTCTCCAGAATCACAGGCGCTTCCAGCAGACCGATGCGCCATTTTGGTCCCTGGAGATCCAGAAAGACGGGGATTATACGTCCCAGTTCATCCGAAATTTTTCTTATGAGTTTCAGGACCGGCGTTCGTTCCTCGGGTTTGCTATGGCTGGCGTTGAGTCTGACTGCATCGGCGAGCTTCAAGGCTTCCCGGAGGGTTCCACCGTCCAGCAATGCCGGTCCCATGGTGATTACCAGCTTGGTCCTACGTTTTTTGATAAGAACTTCCTTTTTCATAGTGTAAATATATAAAGAAGTGTCTTGTAAGTCAATGCAATATTGGCCGCGTCATAAATCTCACTTTTGTATTCTGAAAATTCCCAATCGATTACACATTTAATATCATCAGCTGACCATATAATATTCATCGGATGATAATCGCCATGACAAAAGGCCACAGGCCCGCGCCATTTTTCATACATGTATTTTTCCCGATCAAGTAAGACACCCAGCACAAAAAGTTTGCCATTTTCATCTTCAATCACATCGCGAAAAACTGAACGCTCAGAACTGCCTTGGATAGAAATATCGTGACGCAACTTTTTTACATGTTCCAATACGTGATTTTAAAATTTATTCCCGCTTAGATTTTTTATTTTTTCCAGCATGTTTTTCTAACGCGGCAATTTTCTTTGCTCTGGGCTGTTTTTTAATTTTGATTTCCAAACGCATTGCATCGCTTCTATCCATCGTAGCGCTTGTTGCCTGTAATTTTACCGGCCTTCGGGAGCGGGTATATTTTGCCGCTGTTCCCTGACTGTGAGCAGCAAGACGCTTCTCGATGTTGTTGGTCATGCCTGTATACAGACTGTCATCCGAACAACGCAAAATATACACAAACCATACTTTGCTCTTTTGCTTAGCCTTGATATCCATGATATGATTTATCTACAATAGTGCGATTAATATTGCCATCTAAATTTGCGGACATGTTAATGTTAGGTATAGATGTTTCTCAAGAGGCCACCTTTATAGGGAAACTTCTCGAAGTGACAACTGGAAATATCCCGGGAAAATAATTGACAAATGATGTGCAAAACAATTAAATGAAATCGCCCTGATTTACGCCGGAGCTCTATCACCGGAAAAAACATTCAATGAGAGAATTATGAAAATATCGATTAAAGAACTTGAGGAACTGACGCGCCGGGCAGTAAAGAAATACGGCTACAACGACAAAGAAGTTCAGGTCATCACCGATGTTCTGCTCTATGCCCAACTTAGGGACAACAATCAGGGAGTTGTGAAACTCATCGACAAAGGCATTCCCAAAGACTCGAATGCAGGAGAAATCGTGATCGAAAAGGAGACCCCGATTTCCGCGCGAATCAACGGCAACAAAAACCACGCCATGCTGGTTGTCGGGAGGGCGGTGGAAATAGTGAAGGAGAAGGCGAAGAAAAGCGGATTCGCTATTGCCGGGACATTTAACACCAACACATCATCCGGCGCCATTGGTTACTATGCCTCCCGTCTGGCGAGGGAGGGGCTGATCGGGTTTGCTTTCAGCCGCTCACCACAAAGAGTTGCCGTTTACGGATCATACGAACCTGTGTTCGGAACGAATCCTCTGGCGGTTGCTATTCCCAGCGGGCAGGACCCTATCATTCTCGATATGTCGACAGCCGCAACTTCCTATTTCGGACTGGTGGAAGCCCAGACAGCGGGCAGAAGCATTCCATCTGATTTTGCCTATGATAACCAGGGCAATCCGACGACTGATCCGCAAAAAGCAATCGCGGGCGCTATCCGCTCCTTCGACCGGAGCTACAAAGGATCAGGTCTCGCGCTGATCGGCGAGATACTGGCAGGGCCGCTGGTTGGCGCCGCTTTCTGCGGAATCGGCGACAGTAAGGGCAACTGGGGGCATCTGATTTTTGCCATTGATCCGGAACTCTTAACTGAACGCGATAAGCTAGTAAGTAATGTTTCAGAGATTATCAGTAAGGTTAAGTCCACAAAGAAACTTCCCGGAGTGGATGAGATATTCGTGCCGGGGGAAAGGAAAAGCCTTTTGGCCAGACAGCGTCAGGAATCCGGTCTGATTGAAGTGGAGGATAATCTGCTTGCCGAGCTGCGCAAAGTGGCTGGCGGGGTATGAAAAGGCACGACATGATCATAGTGCATGTTATATTAAAAGTAAAACCTGATCGAATAAATGACTTTATCAAGTACACAAAAGATAATGTTGAAAATAGTCTAAAAGAAGCTGGCATTCGGAGATTTGAGTTTTATAAAGAAAAAGAATCAAAGAATGTTTTTGTTTTATTTGAAATTTATGAATCAACAGATGATCAGATAAAACATAGAGAAACTTTGCATTACAAGAACTGGAAAGCCAATATAATGTCTTTATTAGAAGAACCTTATATTGTAAAACAATATGAATCAGCAGTATCAGACATTACTGAATAATAACTATGAGAAGGAAATAAACTATGATGGAATTCAAAGATGTAACAATTGTCAAAAAAGCGAATATTTATTTTGACGGCAAGGTTACCAGCCGGACGGTAATTTTTCCGGACGGTTCCAAAAAAACTCTGGGCATCATGTTTCCGGGAGATTATGAATTCAGCATAACGGAGAAGGAGATTATGGAAATTCTTGCCGGCAATCTCGATGTCCTGCTGCCCGGCGCTACCGGATGGGTAACTTTTAAAGAAGGAGAGGTTTTTGAAGTGCCGGTTCAATCCAAATTCAGTTTAAAGGTCAAGAGCCTTACTGACTATTGCTGTTCCTACGTTCTCGAAGAAAATGCTTAACTCTCTTAAGATGTGGTACAAACATCGGTGGTAGATCACTATGTTAAATAAGATAAACATTAGTTCCAAGGAACAGATTCTGATAATTTATATCATTTTGGCAGCTATTACGCTTGCTGTTTTCTGGCAGGTGAATCAATATGACTTCGTCTACGATGATGTCGTGTATGTCACACAGAACAGAAATATCCAGTCAGGAATAACGCCGGAAGGATTACGCTGGGCATTCAGTACAAAATATGCCGACTTATGGACGCCGCTGGTATGGATCTCCCTCATGGTCGATTATCAGCTTTTTGGTTTGAACGCTGGCGGTTATCATATGACTAATCTTATCCTGCATATAATGAGTGCTCTTCTGCTCTTCTGGCTTTTTAACCGCATGACCGGAGCTATCTGGAAGAGCGCCTTTGTCGCTGCTCTTTTCGCTCTTCATCCCCTGCATGTAGAATCAGTCGCCTGGATAGCTGAACGAAAAGATGTCTTAAGCGCATTTTTCTGGATGCTTACTCTCTGCCTTTATGTCTATTATACAGAAAAACCTGCAATAAGAAGGTATCTGCTTGTTCTTTTTGGCTTCGCCTGCGCTCTAATGAGCAAACCCATGGTTATCACCCTGCCTGTTATTATGATTCTTCTGGATTACTGGCCGCTGGGACGATTTGAATCGAAAAAAGGCAACTTCGTTTTATGGCAGTTGAAAGAGAAAATACCTTTTTTTATTTTGTCCGCGGCTCTTGTTATCGTTTCATTTTACACCCCAAACGAACAGGAAACATACATAAAATGGTTTCCTCTGAGTTCCCGAATCGCCAATGCTCCAGTTGCTTTTATGACTTATCTGGAAAGAACATTCTGGCCTCATGACATGGCTGTTTTCTATCCTTTTCCAGCTCAAATTCCGGTATGGCTGATACTGGGGACCTTTTTGCTGATTATTATTATCACCACTATCGTTGTTGTAATGGTGAAACGTATGCCGTTTCTCTTCGTGGGATGGATGTGGTATGCGGTAACCATTGCCCCTGTTATCGGAATTATTCAGGTCTCAGTCTACCCATACGCGATGGCCGACCGTTACCATTATCTGCCCTCTATAGGCATTGTGGTTATGTTGGCATGGGGAATACCGTTTCTGATTAAAAGCGAGCAAGCTAGAAAAAAGATTCTATTTCCGGTAGGGATAACTTTTCTGGCCATAATGACATTTTTATCATGGGATCAATGCGGCTACTGGAAAAATAGTATTGAGCTTTGGAAGCATGCATTAGAAGTAACAAAGAATAACTATCCGGCGCATAACAATTTCGGTCTTGCCCTATTTGCTGAAGGAAAGATTGAAGAGGCTATTAATCATTACGACAAAGCAATAAGCATAGCACCGGAATATGTCTATACCTACAACAATCGGGGGATTATTTATGGTGAACGAGGCCAGTATAAGCTGGCCATCGACGACTTCAATAATGCCATTCGCATAATACCGACTTTTGCCGACGCTTATTATAACCTGGGTTTTACTTATGATAAACGAGGCCAATATCAGCTTGCCATTGAGAATTACAACAAGGCTATCCATTTAAAACCGGATTATGTCGAGGCCTATATGAATCGAGGGGTTGTTTATTTAAAACAGGGCAACAATACGCTAGGTTGCCGTGATGAGCAAAAAGCGTGTGCATTAGGAAATTGTAAAACATTAGAATCTGCTAAAGGCATTGGATACTGCCCTTAATTTGATGAGGGGCTTAAAACTGATTACAAAGTAATCATTGATTATGACAACTGTCCACGACGACAAATATACAACCTTTCCATCGGAAATAATCAAAAAGTGGCTGAACTCTATCTTAACATGTGGTACAAGTATTTTGTACAAATCACTATGCTAAATAAGATAAATATTAATCCTAAGAAACAGACGCTGATCATTTATGTCATTTTGACAATTGTTACACTTGCCGTTTTTTGGCAGGTGCATCAATATGACTTCATCAATTTCGATGATGACGTTTATGTCACACAGAATAGTCATATCCAGTCCGGCATCACTCTGGACGGATTTCGTTGGGCGTTCAGCACAACTTATGCCGAATTCTGGCATCCTCTGACATGGATTTCCCTGATGCTCGATTATCAACTTTATGGTTTGAATGCTGGTGGTTATCATCTGACCAACCTTATCCTGCATATCCTGAGTACTCTATTGCTGTTCTGGCTTTTTAACCGTATGACCGGGTCTATATGGCGCAGTGCTTGTGTAGCGGGGCTTTTTGCTCTTCATCCATTGCGGGTGGAATCGGTGGCTTGGATAGCTGAAAGAAAAGATGTCTTAAGCGCTTTTTTCTGGATGCTTACCCTCTGTCTTTATGTCTATTACACGGAAAAACCTGCTATAAGAAGGTATCTGCTTGTTCTTTTCTCTTTTGTCTGTGGGCTTATGAGCAAATCCATGGTTGTCACCCTGCCTGTGGTCATGATTCTTCTCGATTACTGGCCGCTGGACCGTCTTCAATTGCATAAAATCGGGGCCAATTTACCGGATTTAGTTCCTGTTTCCACAAATCAAGGAAGAAAGAAAACTAAATCAAAAAAAGTAGCTCTAAAGAAAAATATATCTCCGGCCTATGACCAGAACTTATCAGAAACTAAGGTTGCGGAAATAATTCCGTTATGGCAGTTGCGGGAAAAAATACCTTTTTTTATCTTTTCAGCTGTTTTTTCTATCCTCACATATTATGCTCAGCATAAGCCGTCAATAAAAGATTATCCCTTTTCCCTGGGGTCTCGGATCGCCAATGCGCCTGTTTCTTTTATGACTTATCTGGAGAAAACATTTTGGCCTCATAATCTGGCTGTTGTTTATCCTTTTTCAGAGCAGCTTCCAGTCTGGCAAGTCATGGGCGCCGCTTTATTGATTATATTTATCAGCGCTGCCGTCATTGCAACGGTGAAACGTTTGCCTTATCTCTTCGTGGGATGGTTATGGTATGTGATAACTATTCTGCCGGTTATCGGAATCATTCAGGTTGGAGACCCGATGGCCGACCGCTATATTTATCTGCCCTCTATCGGCATTACCATTATGCTGGTTTGGGGTGTTCCGTCTTTTATTAAAAGTGAAGAAATACGCAAAAAGATTTTATTCCCGGTAGGAATAGCAATCCTTGCCATTTTAGCAGTTTTAACGTGGCAGCAATGCAGTTACTGGAAAAGCAGTATCGCTCTCTTTAACCATGCTTTGCATGTAACGAAAAATAATTATCTGGCGTATAATGCTCGGGGGGTTATTTACGCTAAATTCGGCCAGTATCAGCAAGCCATCGAAGACTTCAATGAGGCAATCAGACTTCAGCCGGTTTATGCCAATGCCTACTATAACAGGGGGCTTGCTTACGCTAACTCTGGCCAGTATCAGCGTGCCATCGAGGACTATAACGAGGAAATCAGACTTCAGCCGGTTTATGCCGATACCTATTACTACAGGGGGAATGCTTACGCTAACTCCGGCCAGTATCAGCAAGCCATCGAAGACTATAACGCAGCCATCCGACTAAATCCGGATTATGGCGAAGTCTACAACAATCGAGGAGTTGCCTATTTTATACAGGGCAACAAAGAACTCGGCTGTCGTGATGCACAAAAAGCATGTGAATTAGGAAAGTGCAAAATATTAGAAATGGCTAAAGGCAAAGGAGACTGCCGTTGATTTTATTAGATATCTAAAACTGATTTCAGTAGAGTAGAGAACTGGCGTAGTAGCTTCATGCTCTATCTCCAGTTCCCCCTCGTCAATTCCGTACGTTCGGTTTTCCCGAATACGGCTTTCCGATTATCTTCATCCGGATGCCTTCACATTCTGTACCCAAGGAGCTTTCGTGGGAACTTCGTACAGGCCTAAAGAATCAAAATAATACCTGTCCGGATATGTCCCATACCCAAGACTGTGGTAATGGTGTTTCCGGCGCATGTATATCCGCATCCTGTACCCCAGATAATATCTTAAAGACGACATGGCTTTCGTGCAATTGCCAAATCGAAAGTAGCCTACCCATCCTCTGGCGACTTCGTTCACTCTCCGAATCACAATTTCCGTCGGCGTTGCACTGTACCGCTCGGTCGTCAATTGCTTGATTTCCGATCGTATATGCTTCAGTGCCTTCTTGGACGGCTCTGTGTGGGGATATATTTTTCCGGTTTTTCTTCCTCGTTTCATGCCTATGCTAAAGCCAAGAAAGTTAAAGCTCTCATGGCGTGCATCCACAACACGAGTCTTTTCCTCATTCAGCTCGAGGTGAAGATTATCGAAAACCAGTCTTACCCCATTCAGTATCCGATCAGTGTTGCCTCTGCATAAGATGACGCAGTCATCTGCGTATCTTACCAGTCGTGCTCCCAATCTCTCCTGAACTCTCTTGACTACCCATAGCGTGTCAAGCACGTTCAGATAGATATTGGCGAGCAACGGAGATATTACCCCTCCTTGCGGTGTTCCTTTGTCGTTTCCTTTGTACTCTTTCTTCCCGTCCTCTCGTTCCTCCACAATCGGCGCCTTGAGCCACATCTTGATAAGTTTCAGTATTTGCTTATCAACAATGCGCTTAGCTACCAGTTGCATCAGTCTGTCATGGGGAATGGTATCGAAGTACTTGGAAATGTCGGCATCGATTACTTCCGTTTTGCCTTTAAGAAGATGATTCTTTACATCTTCCACCGCCTGATGGGCGTTCCGCTTCGGTCTGAATCCGTAAGAGTTGTCCTGAAAGTCGGCTTCAAAGATAGGTTCGATTACTATCTTCACTGCCATCTGCACTACCCTGTCCTTGATCACCGGTATTCCCAGCGGTCTCTTGCCGCCTGCCGCCTTAGGGATGTAAACCCTACGGACAGCCTGTGGCTTGTAGTCTTTCCGCTTTAGTTCCCCGGCAATCTCTTCAAGATACTTCTCTGCTCCTCCTTCTCTCTCCTCAATGCTATCGAAGGTTTCACCATCTATTCCAGGCGCTCCCTTGTTCGCTTTGACAAGGCTGTAGGCGTGGCTCAGGATGTCCCGCTTATATATCTTGTCATAGAGAAGATAGAATCGGTACTCTTTCTCCTGCTTGGCCTTCCGGTATAGTTTCCTCTGAAGTTCCCGGATGTTTTCTGGAGTTTTCAGCACTTCCGTGCAATCCCCTTTCCTTTACTTCTTCTGAAACATGATAAAAGCATTGCCCCTTCCCTCTCCCAAGGTTATGTTGTCCTTGGAATACAAGCGGTACATATGGGCAAATCCGACTCCCTTGCCGACCCATGGTGAAATTTCGTTTCCTTATATCCACCTGTTGCCCTCCTGTTGGGCATCGGTAAGGGTCTCCCGTGTTCATTGTCGTATGGCTGCTCCTGCGTGTCACCCCTGTTACCCCGGAAGTCCATCTATCGGTTCTGGTAGTTTTCGTTAAGATAGATGCTACGGTCTTCCCCCTTCTATTACGGGGTCGACAACTCCATCGTGTGTTTCGAGGCTACATCCAGGTTCGCTCGCGCTGCGACCCGCAGGTTTGCTCGACTCCCTTACGGAGCCTTTGTCAGGAAACTTAATGCTTCAGGTTACCCTTAACACCTCCCTCAAGCTACATGGGCGAACTACCGAACTCCCATGGTCGGACTTTAACCGACAAGTTATACGTTTTACACGGCATACAATAGTAATCTTCATATTTATTACTTCCATTAGACTGAGCTTTAATAGGTGTAACAAACAGTTCTGCCGATTCGGAAATCAAAAAAATATTTCTTTCTTCCTGTAATGTTGTTTTTCTTATTTCCTCAATTTATACAACCTTTCAATCAGTAAGTGCGCCACGATGTTGCACAAGAGATGAGGGGAGGTCCCTCGAAGTCAGCTTGCAAGAGCAGGCTTCAAACCACCTTGAGCTGCATTGGTTAAGAGCCATTGTGGTGAGCGTTAAGGCAAAAGGCATGGCATGACCATGTCAGGTGAGGTTCAGGGAGGCGAGCGCAAGCGAACTACTGATGAGGTGTCGAAATGAATTGGACGATGTCAAAACTGGAGGTCTTACCATTCTCCAGAACAAGCTCAAGGGAAACCTGTTTACTGCTTGAGCGACATCCGGCATAAAGGTAGCGCGAACCTGATTCAAGCTCTTGTGTGGAACGTGGGAACCTGTCGTCCCGATGATAAGGGAGAAATTCAAGTGGAGGAAACCACAAGAATGAGAGTACCGATGCGGGGCACAGGGGCGGATCAACTCGCAGTAGTGTTGAAGTTCCTATAATGGGAATGGAGCGAAGGGGTTGAATCATCTGGTCTTATTGTTTGGTCAACCAGAGATGGGAGGAGCCGGGTGATAAGGTAAAACCGATAGGATGTGCCTAGCGGTGGGATGATAAGAGCCGTATGACGGGAGACTGTCACGTACGGATCCGTGGGAGCGTGGGGGTGAAA
>Ga0224535_1000148_pt1 | contig 21663 bp, 15 predicted proteins | sample 714E13034metaG_FD_179898 | JGI IMG/M metagenome (GOLD analysis project Ga0224535, IMG submission 179898) | Peat soil microbial communities from Stordalen Mire, Sweden - 717 E1 30-34 | ecosystem: Environmental > Terrestrial > Soil > Wetlands > Peat | place: Sweden: Norrbotten County, Stordalen... | reverse complement strand
TGCCGTCAGTGCCGACGGCCCCGGCAGCACTCGCACCGTCGTTACTTTAGAGGTGGGCTGAGAGATTCCTTGTAATGTGGCTTGCGACATCTTCAGTGTGTTTGGCAGCATCATTCCGTTTTTGTTCCAGTGTGTTGAGGTAATCTTCCGTGATGTCTCCGGTGACATAAACCCCATCGAAGATGGACGTGTCGAAGTGTGTAAGTTCGGGTGCAGCCTCGGAAATTGCCTGTTTCAAATCTTCCAGGTCTTGAAAGATCAGGTCTGTGGCTCCAATCACTTTTGCCAGATCCTGCACACTCCGTCCGTTGGCAATCAACTCGGATCGCGCCGGCATATCGATTCCATACACATTCGGGAAACGCACCGGCGGCGCCGCCGAGCAGACATAGACATTCTTCGCGCCCTGCTCCCACACCATGGCGACAATCTCTCGAATCGTCGTGCCGCGTACGATGGAATCATCGACCAGCAGCACATTTTTCCCCTGAAAGACCTTTGGAATCGGGTTCAGCTTGCGGCGAATCGATTGTTTGCGTAGCGCCTGTCCAGGCATGATGAACGTCCTGCCCACGTAGCGGTTCTTCACCAGCGCATCGCGGTACGGCAGGTTCAGCCGCGTCGCAATCTCCTGCGCCGCAACCCGGCTCGTCGAAGGAATCGGAGTCACCACATCGATCGGCACATCCGGCCACTCCCGTTTGATCTTCTCCGCGAGCTTCGCCCCCATGTTGATGCGGCACTGATACACCGATGCGCCATCCACCACCGAATCCGGCCGCGCCAGATAGACGAACTCAAACATACAGGGAGACTTCTCATGCGCCTGCAGGCTGATATGCCGGTGGACCGTCCCCTTCATATCAATGAAGATCACCTCGCCTGGTGCAAGGTCGTGATCCAGATCGAATCCACCCACCTGCAGCGCCACGCTCTCTGAAGCGATCATGTACTCAGTCTCTTTGCCCTGGCATCGAGTGCCGAACACCAGTGGACGAATACCATGCAGATCACGGAACGCAATCATGCCCACACCGGCGATCATCGCAACCACCGCATACCCGCCCTTGCACCGCCGGTGGACTTCTTCCACGCCCGCGAATATGTCGAACTCATCGGGCTTGACAGCGCCAATCCGAGCCATTGCGTGCGCAAAGACATTCAACATGACCTCGGAATCGGAGTTGGTGTTCAAGTGCCGCATATCCGTCTGGAAGAGGCTTTCCTCAATCTCCGCGACGTTCGTCAGGTTGCCATTGTGTGCAAACATGATTCCATACGGCGAATTGACGTAGAACGGCTGCGCCTCGGCCACTGACGCGCAGCCCGCGGTCGGGTACCGCACATGCCCGATGCCCATGTCGCCCAACAATCGCGCCATATTCCCCGCATCGAAGACATCCGTGAGCAGGCCGTTCCCCTTTTCGAGGTAAAACCGGTCCTCAAAGCACGTCGCGATGCCCGCGGCATCCTGACCGCGATGCTGAAGCGTTGAAAGGCTTTCATAGAGAACCGAGCTCACTGCACTATGCCCGAAGACGCCTACAATACCGCACATGGTTCCTCACTGCCTGGCTAGCGCCGGATTGCCTTCGAGGTTCATCCCGAACTCCGAAGGCGGGGATAAAAAAGCTGAAGTAGTCGGTGCCCTTCAGTACATTTAGGTTCCGGTTCAACGTAAAAGGTTTAGCAGAGCCGATTTGACCGGGCTATCCGGCCCACTGCCAGTCGATAAAATCACTCTCTTCCATCATCTCTCATCTGGATGAGGAAGATCGCGGAAATATAAGGGGCGAAGAAGATTTGCGGGCCAGGAATATAGCGTGTTTACGCGCGCTTTATCTCCCGCAATGCAGATCGCAGTCTCTGGAAATTGCAGGGCAACCCAACTCGGTTTGCTCGTGCAACTTGCGCCAGCACGCACCCGCACAACGGTGCCACCGTGGAACGAAAAAAGCGGCTATAACGCATAGCCGCTGATCAGGAACAACCAACATCCCATGACACCACCAGACTACTAGCTTGGCGCTAAAAGTCAAACCCCCGGCAGCCCAAATCGACCCCATATCGTATAGAAATCAATACGGTATACTAAACGCACAGGTGGTCTGGCGATGTTCTCTGAGCCGTTTTACGACCCAGAAAGATCCTATCTGGATAACTTCGAGCACGGCCCGTTCGGTCTCTTTGCCGAAATGACCCCTACTTCCCAAACCAGCGAGCCGAAAGATCAGTTTCCAGGGCAGCTAGTCTTTGCGCCCTTCGGTATCCCCGCCGGTCCTCTTCTTAGCAGCAAGTTCGCGAAGACTGCGCTGGAGAAGGGCTCCGATATCCCTGACTGCAAAGTGGTTCGGATGCACAGGCGCGAGTCTCATTTACGGCCGAATGCGCTTGCTGCCACACTGGAAGGTGAGTTGGCGCCTGGACGCACGCTGATCGCAAACCATCACTACACTAAGCCGACGCGGGATGGTGCCCACGAATGCGTTCTGGAATCATATGTTTACGAGAGAAATCGAGGAGCAAGTGGATGAGCTATGAGGCCATGAGCTATGAGACTAGAAGCCGCGAGATAGCGGACGCTCTGATTACGATTGGCGGAGTGGGCTTTCGGCCTGCGGCGCCCATCACGTTCAAGTCGGGGATCAAGTCTCCGGTTTACTGCGACAATCGGCGGTTTCCATTTTGGCCAGAACAGTGGGCGAAGGTGATCCACGGTTTTGAGGTTCTGATTGCCGAAAGAGAGATTCCAGTAGACGTCGTTGCAGGCGTTGAGGCTGCGGGAATTCCGCATAGCGCGACGCTTGGATTTTCTATGCGCTTGCCGTCGGTCTTCGTACGGAAAGAGCTGAAGGAGCATGGCACGAAGAAGCGCGTTGAGGGCGGCGACGTAACAGGCAAGCGGGTTATATTGGTTGAGGATCTGGTGACGACCGGTGGCAGCAGCGTTGCGGCGATCGAGGCTCTGCGCGCTGAGGGCGCTCTTGTCAGCGACTGTCTGGCCATCATCAGCTATGGCTTTCCAGAGGCCGTGGATATCTTCGAGAGATCCGGCATTCGACTTCATGTGGCAACGACGTTTGAGACGGTGCTGGAGCGCGCGCTGGAGCGCAAAATGATCGATGAGGCCGGAGCGGCGATAGTGCGCGACTGGCTCAAGGAACCACGTTCGTGGGCTAAACGGCATGGTTTTGAATAGAGGACGATGAACGCTGCAATGCAAAAATTCGATCGGCGAGCGGAGGGGGTGACGTCGCTGCTCTGCGTAGGGCTGGATCCTGAAATCGGCCGCATTCCTGCGCGCTTCAGGGGCGATGAGTGGCCGCTGTTTGCCTTCAATCGCTGGATCATCGAGCAGACCCATCCGTATGCTGCCGCATACAAACCCAATATGGCGTTTTATGAGGCCCGTGGAACGCAAGGGCTGACGGAACTCGAGCTGACAATGGAGTACCTGCGCAACCAGCATCCTGATATCTTGACGATCTGCGATGCGAAGCGCGGCGATATTGGAAATACGAATCGCGGATATGCGGTTTCCATCTTCGATGCCATGGGCTTTGATGCGGTCACGCTGCACCCATATCTTGGCAAAGAGGCACTTGCGCCGTTTTTGGAAAGGCGCGACAAGGCGTGCATTATCCTGTGCCGAACGTCGAACTCCGGGGCGGGCGAGTTTCAGGACCTCGAGTCGGACGGCAGGCCGTTGTGGGAGACGGTCGCGCTGCGTGTAAGCACGGAATGGAATGTCGCTGGCAACTGTATGCTGGTTGTCGGTGCGACCTACCCGGAGGAGATGAGAAGAATTCGTGCGATCGCGCCGGCGATTCCTTTTCTGGTGCCGGGTGTGGGCGCGCAGGGTGGCGATGTGGCAGCCGTTGTTTCCGCGGGCCTGGATGCGCACGGCAAGGGGCTTCTGATCAATAGCTCACGGGGGATTCTATTCAGTGAAGACCCCGCGGCTGCGGCGCGTGATCTCCGCGATAGGATCAACGCTGAGAGAGAGGCTGTCCATGCTGCGTGTTGAAGGCCGGATTGCCAATCATGATCGCGAGTTTGAGGGCGCGATAGAGATCAACACCGAGACTGGGCTGATTGAGCGTGTAGGACCAGAAACAGGTCGAAGTGATCTTGATCTCAAGGGACAGATTATTTTCCCAGGCTTCGGCGATTTGCACATTCACGCGCGGGAGGATGCGCGCCAATCGCAGGTCTATAAAGAGGACTTTGCGACGATCTCCGCGGCGTCTATTCATGGAGGCGTGACGCATGTTGCGGACATGCCGAACAATCCTCAAGCTCCAGTGGACGATGCGAGCTATGCCGAGAAGGAGAAGCTGACAGCGAAGTCGGCCGTGCACGTGACGCTGTATGCGGGAATTGGGCCGGAGACTAGCCCACTTATGCGGCACGTGCCTTACAAGGCGTTCATGGGGCCGTCGGTAGGAGATTTATTTTTTGCCTCGCGGGAGCAACTTGAAGGTGTGATTGCAAAGTATCGCGGTCAGAATGTCAGCTTCCACTGCGAAGACCCGGCGATTCTGCGAGAGAGCACAGGCGCGGCGACCCATGAGCAGCGGCGCCCAGCCAGTGCTGAGATCACTGCGACGGAGTTCGCGCTCTACCTGATTGAGCAATATGACCTGATCGGCAAGCTGTGTCATTATTCTACGAAGGGCGGTTTGGAGAAGATCGCCGCAGCCAGGGCGCGGGGCGTTCGCGTTACGGTCGAGGCTACTCCACACCACCTGTTTTTCGACGATACAATGCTGTCGGACGAGAATCGCATGGGTTTGCGGATGAATCCTCCGCTGCGTGGCAGAGAGGATAGGCTTGCGCTGATCGCGGCGCTGCGCGATGGGTTGGTGGACTATCTTGCAACGGATCATGCTCCCCACACTCTTGAAGAGAAGATGAATGGTATGAGTGGTGCGCCCCAACTTGATACCTATGGAGCGTTTGCAACGTGGTTGATGGCGGAGCAAGGATTCTCCGCGAGGGATATTGCGCGTGTATGCGCCTACAATCCCGGTTCCTTTGTCAATGAGTTTCTGCCTCTTGGTTTTGGTAAAGGATTTGGGGTGATCGAGCCGGGATATGTTGGTTCGCTCACAATTCTCGACCCGGACGCGCCGTCCGTGGTTCGGCGAGAAGAGATGAAGACGAAGTGCGGCTGGTCTCCGTTTGAGGGTTATACGTTGCCTGGCCGTGTGACCTACACCGTACTAAAAGGTAAAGTTTATCCGGCAAGTTGAGGGAGGGTTACCCTTTATGGAAAAGCTCAAACACGTGATCAGCACGCGGCAGTTCACCGATCCAGAGTTTTTGTTAGGGCTTTTTGAGTCGGCTAATCGCATGGAGCGCGACGATGTTTTTCGCGCATTGACGGGCCCGCTCCGTGGCCGGATTCTCGCGACCTTGTTTTTCGAGCCGAGTACAAGAACGCGATTCTCGTTCGAGGCCGCGATGCAGAAGCTGGGCGGCGGCGTGCTCTCCGCGGAGGACGCTCGCGAAAATTCTTCAGCCACCAAGGGCGAGACCATCGGCGATACCGTTCGCGTGGTGAGCGGGTATGCCGATGTCATCGCCATTCGCCACTATGAGAGTGGAGCGGCAGAGGCGGCGGCGAAAAATTCTCCGGTGCCCATCATCAATGCCGGGGACGGTACTGGAGAACACCCGACACAGGCTCTTGCGGATATCTACACCATCAAAAAAGAGCTTGGCTGGCTGAGTGGGTTGCGTGTCGCGCTGGTTGGCGACCTGCTGAATGGAAGGACGATTCATTCACTGCTGCCGTTGCTTTGTCTGAACTCCGGGGTGACGATCGATCTGATCTCGCCGCCGCAGTTGCGCCTGCCACTGGAGTACCGCGAATATCTGCTCAATAAGGGGATTCCTTTCCACGAGTGCGAGCGGCTCGAAGGCGTCGTTGAGCAGGCGGATGTTGCGTATATTACTCGCGTCCAACGCGAGCGATTTGCCTCGAAGGAAGACTATGACGCGGTCAAGGATGTGTATGTGATCGATGCGGAGCTGGCAAACCGCATGAAGCCGGCGGCCATCATCATGCACGCCTTGCCGCGCGTCAACGAGATCTCTCCGGATGTGGACGGGAATGCCAGGGCCGCTTACTTCCGGCAGGCAAAGAACGGCTTGTATATTCGCATGGCGTTGCTGAAGTATCTGCTGTCTTAGTGGCCCGTAGGAAACTCGCACACCTCTCAGTTGGGGATGGAAACTTCAATTTCGGCATATTCCATGAAGGTCCTCCCTTCAATTGCAAGGGGCTCGCCTTAGATTTTTTGCACACACGCATTTGGTGTGGCAAGGTCTACTCTGCTTACTCCGCCAAGCTGCTAGTTACCCTACAACCCCTCACCGTTTTTCCTGGCATCGCATTGAAACGTGCGTGGGCTAGAGCGGTTCTCCAATTGGTGTCGATCGGACACGCCACAGGAATTGGAGAACCGCTCTAATCCATAGATCCGCAACTGGTACGGTCAGATCTTAGTTCGCCGTTGTCTTTACGAAAGAGCGTAGTGACGGCGGAAGCTTGCTGAGATCCTCTGTCTTCACAAGCGCGGGGGATATAGGGGCGGGACCGTTGGCCTTCAGTATTGAAGTGCCAGCCGGACTCAGGAGCAGCTCAAGGAACCTGATTGCGTTCTCCCGGTTTGGAGCGTCCTTCAATAGCGTAATTCCCCACGCGACACGCGTTCCGTGGACGGCGATACTCTGCGCGCTTCGATCCGTTCCCAGGCCGGGAAGAACCACCACAGACTGCGCGTAATACGCATTCTTCTCCGGATCGGACAAGTTGATTTCGTCGGGGAGATTCACATAGCGGAAGTCCGGATTGGTGCTGGCCATGACCTGCGCACTGTGCTCATAAATAATCTGAAAATCAAATTTCTTTCCTAGTGCGGGGACTGAATGGTCTGCGCCCGGACTTACTTGGTGCTCGAGCAGGTTGTTGTATAGATTTGGCGTCTTGTATTTCTTTTCCGCCAGTTGAAAAATCATATCTTCCCGATACGCGCCCGGATCGAGAAACCGATTCCCGCCGCCGATCATTACGCCGGGCATGGTCAGGATCTCATACCAATTTGCGGTTGCATTGGGTATCGAGTTAGGGGGATTGAAGGGAACGCCACCCGGCTCGGCGATGGGCAGAAGTTTTTTGTCGGCCACGCTGCTCGCTGAATATGCCAACACCATCTTCCCTTGCGCGAAAACAATCGTGAAGTCCGCATAGCCAGCCGGTTTCATGAACAGATCGATATCCGAGTAATCGGCGGTGGCATAAAGGTCGCAGGACTGGCCTCCACCCGTAATCTGGCGAGCCGCATCGACACTGCCCATCGCCATATCCTTGATCTCAACACCAGTCTGACACGTGAAGGCCGCCTCAATCGGTTTGAACGAGCGTGTCAGGCTGCCCGGGCGATAGATAATCAGCTTCTGCCCGGTCGGCGGGATACAGTTCTCTGTCTGTGCACTGACCTTGGACGCCAGTAATGGTACGACCAGGAGCAACGCAAGAACATAGGCACGAGTCTTCACAGTAGTTTCCTGTTGCATAACAACTCTTTCTTCGCCTGGGCGGTTAAACCCTTGTGAAAATCGGGAGAGTTCGCCAAAGTGAACTCTCCCGATTGATTGCCTTCTGAAAGCAAAGCCGGACGCGCAACTGTTCAAGTGCCCGGCTCTCGCCTTAAAAGTCGTAGCGCATGGTTGCCGTAACCAGCCGCGGCTCACCCAGGTGTGCAAGGTCAGCGGCGCTCTGCCCCGTAATGCTGCCCGGACCCAGAGTTGACCAGTAGTGAACTTCCGTGACGTTGTTGACGGTGACAAGCCAGGTAGCTACTTTGCCAAAAACCTTGGCGCTGTAGCGGCCGCCCAGATCGAAGGTGTTGTACTGGGGCACGTAATAGCTGTTCATGTCGTCAGCGGCGCGGCGTCCGACATGCTGCCAGTCGAAGTTGAAGAAAGCGGTGGTTAGCACTGGCAACTGATACTCGGCCAGAATGTTGGACTTGTAATCTGGAATGCCGACAAAAGTCTTATTGTTTGTTACATAGCTGGGGCAAATCAAAGCGCCAGCGGTGCCGGTGCAGCTGGTCGATACGTACTGATTGCCTGGTGGTAAGTAGACAACCGTGTCCGTCAGCTTCGGGTTCAGCGCCGTAATTCCACCGATGATTCTCAGGCTCTGAGTGACCTTGCCGGAGAGCATGGCCTCAGCGCCGTAGTTGAGTTGCTGGCCGACGATCTTGTCGACGTCGCATATCTGCCCAGCCTTCGTCATCGTTCCGCCAGCTCCGCAGACATTACTGGTGTTGGATGCGCTATACGTAAAGAGTTCAACAGTATTCGCGAAAGGCCGCCGGATGCGAAAGATGTCGGTCGAGAAGTTCATCCGTTGCGATTCCATCTTGTAGCCCATCTCGTACTCTACACTGCGGTACGGCGGTAAAGGCTGGCTGGCGTTCGTGACAAAGACGCCCGTAGTCGTTGAGCTTCCCGGCGCTGTGTCCGGAGCCTGAATGCTGTCCGCAAAGGTTGCGTAGATGGTTTGGTTCGCGGTTGGCTTGTAGAGCACGCTGCCGGTGGGGCTGACACCCTGGGACATATAACCGGCAGATTCGTGCGCTGGGCCACCGGGGGATGTGTAGTTGGTTGTCCAAGTCCAATCCTGGCTTGCAGCCGCTCGCAGAAGCCAGTGCGGAGTCAGAGCGATGGTATCGCCAAAATTGAAGCCCTGCTGATGAATGACGCTGGTGACGTAAAGGCCTCCTGTCGGCCCGCTGCCATTAAAGGAAGTAACACTGGGGTTGGCAAAAATCAGAGGGGCGGTAATGTTGGCGCTGCAAGTCCCGGCATACGGTTGTTGAGTGCCAGGTGCCGTTCCGGTGCACAAGTAATATGCGGTTGGGCCAACTCTGGGGTTCCAGCTCGCAAACCTGTAGCCGGTGCTTCCGAAAACCACCTCGTGTCCGATCTTCCCGGTCTTGAATTTACCGGTCACATATCCCAAGTCACTCTTGACCTGGAAACGGGTAGCCAGCGTGCTTTGGAACTCGTTTTCCTCAAACATCTGGTAATTGCCGTGAGCGTCATAGAAGGCGCTGACTGCGGTATTGATATCGCGATTTGCAATCTGATGGAGCACACTGGTAATCAGGTGCCAGTTCGGGCTGAAATCGTGCGCGACCCGTACTTCTCCGATCTGGTTGTTCATATTCGGGCCCAGGATGCGCTGTCCATAACCCTGGCGTGTCGGATTGGGCGCCTGCACTGGCAGTTTGGAATAATACTTGGAGTTATAGCAAGCAGACGTGCCTGGAGTTGAACCTTCACAAGCAACAGAAGCGCTACCAGTGGGATTGAGGGTCGGATTGTAGGAGAACCAGCCGGGATACCCCTTCTGGAAGAGATTGTACCAACTGAAGTTGCCCCCAATAGTAGTGTGGGCGAAGGGACGCACATCGAACGCCCCGGCGGCCAACTGACGGCGAAGTTGGCTATTGGTGACGTAGCCGGTGCCATCGCCCAGAACGAAATTGGTGCGATAACCGAAGATCTTGTTCGGGCCCACACGGCCGCCCAGGTCCAGATGACCAGTGACCACGCTGCGACCTTCATACTCCACCTCGGCTTCGCGCAAGGGTTCTTCAGTAGGAGTCTTGGTGACGAAGTTGAAGGTGCCGGATGGGTTGGAAGGGCCATACATGGAGCCGCCCACGCCGCTGAGAACTTCGATTTGTTCGAACTCTTCAAGAGCTGCAGGCGTGGTAACTGCAAATCCCATTCCATCCATGCGGTCGCCTTGCATATTGGTTCCCTGCATACCGCGCGTTTCGGGGCGGAGAACCTCCGGTCCCTGCATCTCCTGGAAGGAGACCAGCGGCAGGTACTTTGCCACTTGCTTGAAGCTCCTCGCCATCGTGTCATCAATCAACTGGCGTGAGATCACATTGATCGTGTAGGGAAGGTTCACGATTGGAGTCGGGCCGAGCGGCGTGGCCGGCTGCAATGTGTCCACGCGGTAAGCGTTCTCAAACGAACCGGCCGAGACGGTCACGGACTCCGTGTTACCAGCGAGCCGGAGGGAGAAATCAAAATGGAGATTCTGGCCCGCTGCCACTTGGAGCGTGCTGCTCGCGGTTGGTTGGAATCCCCTGGCCTCTACGGCAACAGAATAGACGCCCGGCTGTAGCGCTGAGAATGCGTAGATTCCCTGCTCATTCGTAGCGGTTGTAATCTTTGTCTTTGCTGACAAATAGGTGAGAACGACCTGTGCATTGGCAAGTACCGCCTGGTTCGGATCCTTAACGATACCCGTTATTGAACCCGTTCCCGCGGTGGTCTGTGCAAACGCAGAGAGGGAAGTGAATAGAACTGCAAGTGTCAAAAGCAGAAGTTTTTTCATAGGCGTTTCTGTCCTCGAATGACCTCAGAATGGTGTGGGTGAATCAATGTGGACACGCTCGCCCCAGAGGGGACGGTCTCAAGATGGCGGCTTCGTCGGAATGCTGTCACGAACGCCTTTCTTCTAGTTGCACGTATTGTGCCAATATCGCGGATTACAGCCGCAAACAGCCTCGATGCGGAAGTGTCACATTTTGTGAAAACGTATCGCCCCACTTTTCAACTAGTAAAATAGATTGATAATAAATAGGTTGCATTTCATCCAAGCCCTTGACGAAAGCACGTCGACCAGCGTTACTTCGCTGTTAAAAAGCTGAAATATGTACCAGATCCTGGGATGCAAGATCCATTCAGGTGTCACGAGATGGCATATTTGTCACAAAACGAGACAATACTTTGAATGCTGTCCGCCCAGAATCGATCTCGGGAAAGTGGCTTGCATGACGCTTCAGTGTCCGATGGGAAGGAAAATCTGGGGATGTGCAGTTCCGCCTCCTTTCGTCACCGGCTCCCATATGCACATAAGGCCTTTGGAGTATGAGGCTTGGCGGAGTGATGGAAATCAATACCTCGCCGTCTCTGTGAAGGATAATTCCTCTGTGTTACCCTCTATAAGGGAAATTATATGCCGTCGGAGAATCTCGTCGTTCAGAACGCGTGGCAGCAGTACATTGGCGGAGCGTCCCTAGACGTTCGCCATCTGAGCATGGAGGTTGCAAGTTCTTGGCAGCGCTGTCATAACCTGAGCGTCGATCCCCTTTGCCCTGGGTGCGGGTGCATCGACCAGCTCCAACTCCGGGAACGCCTCTTCCAACGCCAACACCTTATCAAAATTGTGCGACCGGTGATGGAGCGGTTGTACGATTTCGTAAAGAATACCGGATTCCAGGTGGTACTGAGCGATGAGACCGGTTTCCTTCTGGATGTGATCGGCGATGCCGATGTCACCACGCGCACGCGGCGGGTCGAGTTGTGTCCGGGGGGGAACTGGAGTGAGGCATCAAGGGGCACCAATGCAATCGGAACCGCTATCTTCGAGCGCAAACCGGTGCAGGTTTTTGCCGCTGAGCACTACTGCCAGCCAAATCACTTCCTGGTGTGTTCCGCTTCACCCATCTTCGATGCTGACGGCACGATGGTCGGCGTGCTCGATCTGAGCGGCGACTATCATTATTCCAATGTTCACACCCTCGGCATGGTCGTGGCGGCCGTTGGCTCCATTGAGAATCAACTCCGGCTGCGGCGCACCACCGAGAAACTCTTCAATGCCTACCGCTACTCTAATATTCTGCTGGAGAATATGTCGGATGGAATGATTTCCGTTGATAACAGAGGAATCGTCACAGAGATCAATTCGAAAGGTGCGGGTATTTTCGGCCTCGATCCCAAGGTCGCTCGGGGACGGCATATCACGCAGTTAACTACATTACAGATTCCGCTCCTGCAGATACTGAATGACGGTATGCAATACGAAGACAAGGAGATTGTCTACGGTCAGTCTGGGAAAAAGATTCGAAGTTCCGCCTCACTGCTTCGGGACGAGGGTGGAACGGTCATAGGAGCAGTCGCCACTTTTCGTGAAGTTTCCAAGTGGAAAGCTTCTTCCAGACAGTATTATCTCGCTACGCCGCGCTTGTCCATTGACGACATTGCGGGCGACGGCGCCAGCATGGCCGAATTGAAGGCACACGCCAGGATGGCGGCGGCCAGCTCGTCCACGGTGCTGCTGGAAGGCGAGAGCGGCACCGGTAAGGAACTTATTGCGCAAGCAATTCATTACAACGGACAGAGGCACAGTGGTCCGTTTGTAGCAGTCAACTGCGGCGCGCTGCCGGAGACCTTGGTAGAAAGTGAATTATTTGGCTACGAGGAGGGATCATTCACTGGAGCAAAAAAGGGTGGGCAAGCTGGGAAATTTGAGATGGCGAACGGGGGGACCTTGTTCCTCGACGAGATCGGCGATATGCCACTCAGTGCGCAGATGAAACTGCTTCGGGTCATTCAAGAGCGAAAAGTGACGCGCATCGGCACCGCTGTCGAACGAGAGATTGATATCCGGATCATCGCCGCTACCCTCAAGGACTTGAAGCAGGAAGTGAAAGCAGGGCGTTTCCGGGAGGATCTCTTCTATAGGCTCAACGTACTTAATCTCCGCATACCGCCCTTGCGAGAGCGGTTGGAAGACATTCCGGTGCTTGCGCGCAATCTGTCCTGCAAAATTGCGGCAAGAATGAAGGTCGATGGAAAGGATTTCGACGCTGGGCTTCTGGACAAATTGAAGTCATATTCCTGGCCCGGCAATGTGCGGGAACTGGAGAACGCGATCGAGAGGGCGATCAATCTGGCCGGCGACGATCCAGTTTTGAGATCTGAACACTTCGACCTGCCGGCTCCCGATGCCAAGCTGAATGTTGGCTTGCCTACGGAAACAGCGACGCCGCGGCCTCTGGGCGAAGTAGAAAAAGAGATGATCCTAACTGCGGTTTCCTTTTATGAAGGCAATATTCAGAAGGCCGCAGCCTCGCTTGGAATCAGCCGGAATACCTTATATCGCAAGATGAAAGAATACGAAGCCGGCGATGCTGTTTCTTGTGCCTGCGAGTCTGAGATAGCCGATCGCCCGAACTGAACACCGCGTTCGCAGGCCTCTTCCCCGTGGTGTTCTAACAACCAGCCTCAGGGCCGAACAGCGGCGAACAATGCCGTAGTCGTTTGGTCATGTGCGACCCGACAGATCCAATAATTAAGACCACAACCAGGATCGCGAAGCGGTGGCTCCACGCAAATGGAACCACGCAGAGCAGCGCCAGCTTGATCATCAGAAGAATTCCCCAGCCTTGAAACAGAGCTTGCCAGAAAGGGTAGGCTTCAATCCATGCCATGCCAACTCCGCTCACGATTGCCAGATAAAGCAAGGGGCGCAGTTGATCAGCCGGAGCGTTGAATGCGTGTCCCCCAACAAGAATGCTGATCGCCAGAATGTGAAGAGCCCGAAACAGGATGCTCCAGACTCGCGCATAGGGAATTGCTGGCTTGGCGATGGAAGGTTTTGGCACTCAGTCCTCCTGTTGTAGCTCTGAAATTATAGCGTTACGCAGATTCGTACTCAGAAGAAGGGTCTGTTCAAGAAATCCATTCTAGGGTCTTTTTATCCCGCAGCCTGCTCAAACTCAAAGCCGAGTTGCTGCAAAGAAGCACGGACAGCAGGGTCTTGCAACAGCGAGAGAAAGCGGAGCACAGGCGCTCGCTGTGCGCGATTTTTGGGGATCACGAAGTCGTAGTGCTCATTTTGCAGAGGCAGGAAGCCTAGGCCGTACATATGTGCGACGGTCCGGATGGCAACGCCCCAATCGGCGCGGCCTTGCGCAACGGCGGCAGCAACGGCATTGTGAGTCTTCGCCTGGTTTGAATATCCTGAAGGCTGGTATCCCTTCAAGAGACGGTCAATCAGGATGCGAGTGCCGCTGCCGGCATTACGGTTGATAAAAAGGCAAGCAGGGTCTCTGCTCGCATCTTCGGCTGCCTGCTCCGCATCGTGCCCCTCGAACCGTGAATCTCCGGTGCGAAATACAATTCCTTGGAGCCGCGTATATCCTGTCGCGAGTTCAAGGTCTTCGGTAAGAAACGGGCGGTTGTATTCCCCTGTGGCTGGATCCATCAGGTGAATTCCCGCAATGTCGCACTCGCCCCGTTTGGCCGACGTGAGTCCTCCGCTGCTGCCAACATTCAGCGCTCTAACAGAGAAGCCCGCGCCGATGACGCGCCCGATCAGAAGGTCAAGCCCGACACAATGGCTGCCGATGATGACGAGATCCGCCAGCGTGTGATGCGCTCCGATCAAGGTCACTTCAACTTCAGCGCCTGCGGCAACCGTCTCCGTCTGCGCACCAACCGCGAAAAAGCCGTCAGCCTGTCCAAACGCGGTCACCGCCCCAGAGCCTTTGTTTGCCGGATAGGCCACGAGCTTTCCGTCCAGGCCGCGAACCAGTGAGACCATGACGTATTCCGTGCGCCCACGATCTGAACTGATGCGAGCTGGCAGTGTGGCCTTTACAGTCTCGGGGCGTTTCGGCGGGAGTCCCGCAAAGGCTCGAATTACCGGCGCAACAAATTCGTGAAATGTGAAAATAGCCGAGGTTGGAAAACCGGGAAGCACGACAACGGGTTTGCCATTCGTCACCGCCAGGCACAGCGGTTTTCCGGGCTTCAGCGCAACTCCGTGAACGACAATCCCTGGATCGGTGAGCTTGCTGACTGCGCGATACGCCAGGTCTCCCGCGCCCTTCGATGTTCCACCCGAAAGCAGAACGATGTCGCACTGCAATGCCCGTTCGAGCAGAGCGGAAATCTCCTCTTCATTGTCGCGTGCAATGCCGAGCAGTACCGGCATGCCACCAGCCTCTTCGACTGCCCCGGCAAAAATGGTGCTGTTTGAATCGTAGACACCGCCCAGGCGACGCGGCTCCCCGGGCTTGACCAGTTCGTCGCCTGTCGACAAAATGGCCACGGTCGGTTTGCGCCAGACTTTCACTTCGCCTTGCCCGATGGCCGCCAGAGATCCAATCTCGCGCGATGTCATAATCTGGCCAGCCCGCAGAACCGTCTCGCCTTGTGCGATGTCGCTGCCGGCCGCAGCGATGAACGAGCCGGGCGAAACCGGCCGATGGACGTCAAGCAGAACCTGGCCCTGCCGCTCCTCTGCGTCAGTTTGTTCCACCATGACGACTGCGTCGGCGCCGCGCGGAATCATGCCGCCGGTCGCGACAATCGTGGCAAATCCCTCCGCAACATTGATTGCGGGGACAACGCCCGGTGTAAGGATCTCCGCATTGAGTTTCAGGGTGCGCGGGCAGTCATCGGTTGCTCCCGCGGTATCAGCGGAGCGCAGCGCAAATCCATCCATTCGTGACCGGTCGAATCCCGGAACATCCACGGCAGAGACGACATCGCGCGACAGAACTCGCCCGAGTGCCTTTGCCAGAGGAACAGCTTCTTCTCCCAGAGGTGCCAGCTTGATATGCTGCCGGAAGCGTGCTTCGGCTACGTCGCGGTCGATCACATCGAGAAACTGTTGCTGCTGCGCCGCGCGCAATAAATTCTGGTTCGAGTTCTGTCCTGTCGTCATCTAGTCATGCCCTCTGCTTCATGATCTTCGTCATATAAATGAACGTCCACGATGGCTCCGGGCGCGTAACCTTCCAGTGTGGCGGGAATCGAAATGAATCCATCCGCACGGGCCACGGATGGGAGTCCGCCCGAGTCAGCGGTTCCCTGCGGGAAGGCCTCGCCTGCGATAAGCCGTACCTGGCAAAACTCCATTGTGCCGACCGACGAAACAATCTTGCGTCCTACCTTGGCTTGTTGCACGCGATACGGCAACCATGGACCACGGCCGCTGAGATTCCTGATCAACCTTCCTGCAAATAGATCGTAAGCGCACAGGCAATCCAGCGGGCTGCCGGGCAACAAAATCACCGGAACCTGCCCGGCAGAACCCATGCCGGTTGACCCTCCAGGGCGCATGGCGATGCCATGAAGGTCAAGTGTGCCGACAGCAGCAAGCGCCAATGGCGCCTCGTCGTCAAGCCCTGTGCCCGTGCGCCCGCATACCAGAACGAGATCCGCGCCTGGGCGGGCAATCCACTTCGCAAGCTTGTTGCGGTCTGTGATCCCGTGCCTGCAGATTTCAACTGCCCCACCGTCGCGGGCAACGTGGGCGCGCAGCATCAGGCCGTTGGCATCGGCCAATTTGTAACCTTGGGACGATTTGCGTCCGGCAAGAATGATCCGAACCAGAGGGCGCCGAAGGACGCGAACCTGATTGGTGCCAAACGACGAAATTAATCCAACATCTGAGGCTCGTAGCGGCCGTGAACTCTCGATCAGAAGGGTATCTTTTCGTGTCTCCTGGCCCTTGGCGTTTACGCCTTCTCCCCGCGCAACGCTTCCGATCAAATGGACGGTATCCGTCCCGGCCTGCGCCAATTCGAAGGAGGCAACGGCGTCCGCACCCATCGGAAGCGGAGTTCCGCTGGTAACAAGAGCTGCGGAGAATGGTCTCAACGCAGAGTGATAGTCCTGCAGGCAAAAGGGAAGTGGATTATAGCTGCCCGCGCCAACTGTCTCGCACGAGCGCAGAGCATAGCCGTCCGTGATGGCGGTGTCTGTTGGCGGATCCTCTGCGGGGGAGACGAAAGGCTCGGCAAGAATACGTCCAATCGCGGCATTGAGAGTAATACTTTCCGCATCGCGGATTCTCGAATAGCGGTCGATCCACTCAATCGCTTCGTTCACAGAAACCCGATCAGCGAATCCTATCATTCGTACATCGCGAGGCTCTCTTTGCAGCGCATCAGACATCAAACCGCATCCTGTCGCGAGATTACCGCTCGTTGTGGGTGATTATCCGCCAATCTCAGACATCGAGAACGGAGTGATAAGTGCTTCATGGTCTAACAAGTGGTGCCGGTCAGGCTTGTTCTTGAGCACACTCATCAGAATATCCCTCAACTCGTTGTCACTACCAGCCAAATACGGCTTGAGACTGACTCTTCCGTTATCGAACAAACATCCCTTGACAATGCCTGAAGCGGTGACACGGATGCGATTGCAGGATGCACAGAAATGACTGGAGATTGGAGTTATGATGCCGATTGTTCCCAACGCTCCGGGAATTCTGAAAATCCTCGCCGGTCCCGCCGCTTCAGCACTGGGCACTGGCTCCAGGGGGTAAGCCTTGCTGATTTGATGAAGAATCTCTTCTCCCGTCACGAAGGCTGACGACCAGTCGGGCGCGGTGCTTGTTGGCATATATTCGATGAACCGGACTTGATGAGGAGTCCCGAGCGTCAGGGCTGCAAAATCCTGTACTTCACCATCGTTCACTCCCCGGATCACGACGGTGTTGATCTTTACGGGAGGGAAGCCGGCCTCTTCCGCGGCGGCGATTCCGTCCAGGGCGCTTTCGAGGTTGCCTCCGCGTGTCAAGAACGAAAAGGTATCCTGCTTCAGGGAATCAAGACTCACGTTGAGCCGGTGCACTCCGGCGCGGCGCAGATCGGCCGCGAATTCCCGCAGCAGCAGACCGTTTGTGGTCAGAACGAGTTCCTTCAGACCGCGGATAGTCGAAAGGCTATCGAGAAAATTGACGAGGCCCTTTCGAACCAGCGGCTCCCCACCTGTAATCCGGATCTTGTCGATGCCCAGGGAAACCGCCACACGCGCAACGCGGTGCAGGTCCTCAAAACTCAGAATATCGCTGTGCTGGAGTTTGCGAACCCCTTCGGCCGGCATACAGTACTGGCAACGCAAATTGCACCGGTCGGTAACCGATAACCGGAGGTAACTTATGCGACGACCATGGACGTCAGTAGGGGCCATATGCGGAATCCTGTAATCCATATCAATATATGCAATTTAAGCGCCATATTTCGAATTGCGGCCGGCCGGGGATTTCCGCCTCACTAGATTGCATCCGCCATCCCTTCGCTGCAACAGTTTAGAGCGGAACCGGGGTCATCGTGGCCTGTTGATTCCATGCAGGGTTGACGCTTCTTGGTGGTCGCGTCAACTTGAGTGCAGAAGCTTCAGGATATAGCATCCCTGGCTCCGCTGTAGTCCAATCGATTCTCGCATTGGCTGTGGCGGCGAGCCGGGATGCCACGCGTTCCAGTCTTGAATCGAGAAGGGAAGTGGTCAAGGACGTGTATTCCTCATCACTTGCAGCACAAGTTGCATTTTGTGACAGGTGTCCCATTTTGTAACAACAAATCGAGACAGCCGCATATCGTCAAACGATTTGTTGCCTGCACCTTTCAGGGGTTGGAACCAGCTTACCGCAATGGCTCCCGGGTGTTTCTCAATTCAAGCTCCGTTCATGGTTTTGAGCGGAGTGTGCGGGTGGCGCACGGTTCCGCAGGTCTCTTGATTACGCAGAGCGCGAAGGCGAGACGCGATTTGGCACGATGCGTGCTTACCTACCCACGGCATGTGCACGAAGCTTTAGCAGGGCGTCCCACGCCACTTCTTGGAGTGAAGGCAGTGTGGATCGTCTGAGTGGAGTGTCGTGGTCCGTGCTCTATGGCTATTCAAAAATTTTGTGAGGTGGTGAATCGATGTACAGTTCAATTCAAAAAAGTCTTTTTTGCCCTCTTGGACGCCTTCTGCTGATGGCGTTGTTCGGAATCGTATTCTTGTTTGGTTCGTCTGCAGCCGGAAACGCCCAGGCGTTGGGCTGGGAAGGTGAGACAGGCGTATTCGTTACCCCGATGGCCTATACCGCATCTGCCGCTGGGCAGAAGATTCATCCCGTGGTTGCTTATCACTATTTCAATGCAGGTTCCGTGATCGGTGATTTCCATGAGATCTCGATTGAAGCGGGTATAGGACAGCGCTTCGAACTTGGCTACACCCGCGAGTTCCATAACTTTGGCGGCGACCCTAGCTTGAGCCCACTTTGGCAGGACGGCTTTGACATCTTCAATGCCAAGTTCATTGTGGTCCCGGAAAACTACAAGAAGCACAACTGGGTTCCTGCCATCTCCACAGGCGTCATTGTACGCACCGGAGTTCGCAACGTTGGAGACTACCTTAAATGGAACCCGGACACAAACAATGGCAGCCACAACGAAGATTTCTACGTCGTCGCCAGCAAGGCCATTCCAGTCAAGAATGCTGGTCCGCTCGTCGCCGTTGTGCCGAACGCGGGCCTTCGCGGCACCAACGCGGAACTCTGGGGCATGGGCGGCAACGCTCCTGACTGGCAGGCGCGCGGATTCGGCGCCCTTGCGTTCGTTTTCAAGGGACCCGACAAGAGCACGATCATCTTCGGTTCTGAAGCATCGCAGCAACCGCATCACCCGCTCGGATTCACCAGCGCTACCGATCCTGGCGGCGTCCAGCTCAACATCCCAACTTCGCTAACTTATTGCGCCCGGGTTGTTCCCAGCCCGAAACATAAGTTGAACTTCGACATAGGTATAGCGCAGGTTGCCGGCAATATTGCGCCGGGCGTCAATCTCAAGGCCCGTCATCAGTTCGGAGCGCAGATGTCGTACGGCTTCTAGTTGTTTTCGGTTGAGTGCCGCAGTCTGCGGACTGGGGCATTCAACGCTTCTCCTGGCGCGCGAAAAATGCTTGCTCTTGCCTGCCATGAGGTGTAGTGTGCCGCGGTAATGTCAGTAGCATTGGAGAAATTATGCCGAAAGTGTTGATGATTCATCCAGACCGGTGCACTGGATGCCAGAACTGCGAACTGGCTTGTAGTTTCAGCCATGAGAATCAGTTCCGGCCCTCTGCCACCCGTATCCATGTGTACAGTTGGGAGCGTGAGGGCTTCTCTGTACCCATGATGTGCCAGCAGTGCGATTCCGCTTCGTGCGTGAAGGTATGCCCAACCGGTGCCATGCATCGTGCGAAGGGAAGCACTCTGGTCGAGTATTCACGTGAGAAGTGTATCGGCTGCCGCATGTGCACCATCGCGTGCCCGTTTGGCAATGCAGTTTATGACAGTGTTACCGAGTCCATCCTGAAGTGCGACACCTGCGCAGGCGACCCTGCCTGCGTGCAGTTCTGCCCCAGTCAGGCTCTGGAATTCGTTGATGACAACATCTCCACACGCTCTCGGAAGAGAGAACTTGCAGGCAAGTTCAAGTCTGCTTTTGAGGGGGCATAACCATGAACGGATATACCGGTACCATTCTTCGCGTTAACTTGACGACCGGGGCCATTTCAAGGCAGGCCACGGATATGAAAGACGCTGCTCTCTTTATCGGAGGGCGCGGATTGGGCGACAAGCTTTATATCGACGAGGTCGATCCAAAGGTCGATCCGCTCTCCCCCGACAATATGATGGTTTTTGCGCCAGGGCCGTTTACCGGCACCTTCGCACCTTCCGGCGGCCGCTATCACGTGGTTACCAAGGGACCGTTGACGGACGCAATCGCCGGGGCAAACTCAGGCGGATCATGGGGCCCCGAATTGCACTACGCCGGTTACGACGCCCTCATTATCGAGGGAAAAGCGGCAGAGCCGGTTTATCTCTGGATCAAGGACGATGTTGTCGAGATCCGCAAGGCTTCACATCTGTGGGGTAAGTGGGTTCCAGACACGACCGACATGGTCCGCGCCGAGACCGACGTGGATGCCAAGGTCGCCTGCATCGGACCGGCTGGTGAAAAGCAGGTTCTATTTGCGGCAATCATGAATGAGATGCATCGTGCTGCCGGCCGCGGCGGCGTCGGCGCCGTCATGGGCTCAAAAAACCTGAAGGCAATTGCGGTTTCCGGAACCAAGGCGCTCACTGTCGCCAATCCAAAGGCGTTCAAAGAAGCCGTGCTCGCTGGGCGGAAGGGGATCAAGGAGCATCCGGTTGGCGGCGCAGGCCTGAAGGCGTACGGCACCGATGTCCTAGTCAATATTCTGAACCAGATCGGATCGCTGCCCGTGTATAACTTCCAGGATGGCTACTCTCCGACGGCGGACAAGGTCGGCGGCGAATCCCTGTCGGCAAACCAACTGGTTCGGCCCAAAGGCTGTTTTTCCTGCGTGATCAGTTGCGGACGTGTCAGCAAAGTCAAGGATCCAAAATACGCGAGTGAAGGAGAAGGTCCCGAGTATGAGGCGGCCTGGTCAATGGGGCCGGATTGCGGAATCGACAATCTCGATGCGGTGACTCATAGTAATCATCTTTGCAATGAGTTGGGCATGGACCCGATTTCATTCGGTTCCACGCTGGCTTGCGCCATGGAAATGTTTGAAGCCGGCCTGATCACCTTGAAAGATACAGAAGGGGTAGACCTTAGCTTCGGCAATGTCGATGCGATGGTTGAGATGACTCGCAAGACCGGCCTGCGCGAGGGCATTGGCAACAAACTGGCGCTTGGCTCTTATCGCCTGGCCAACTCCTACGGGCATCCGGAACTCTCCATGACGGTGAAGAAGCAGGAGATGCCTGCTTACGATCCGCGCGGAGTTCAGGGAATCGGCCTGGAGTATGCCACCTGCAATCGCGGCGGTTGCCACGTGAAGGGATATACCATCGCAGTCGAAGTATTGGGCTGCGGCGCCAAGCTCGACCCTCACGCCACAGTCGACAAGCCATCCTGGGTGAAGCTCTTCCAGGATCTTACGGCTGCCATTGATGCTTCCGGCGGCTGTATCTTCGGAACCTTCGGAATGGGCGGGGACAACTATTCGGCGCTGCTCACGGCGCTAACTGGAGTTACCTAC
>Ga0224535_1000147_pt1 | contig 21768 bp, 22 predicted proteins | sample 714E13034metaG_FD_179898 | JGI IMG/M metagenome (GOLD analysis project Ga0224535, IMG submission 179898) | Peat soil microbial communities from Stordalen Mire, Sweden - 717 E1 30-34 | ecosystem: Environmental > Terrestrial > Soil > Wetlands > Peat | place: Sweden: Norrbotten County, Stordalen... | reverse complement strand
ATGAACGCAAAGTACGCGCCCTTGACACCGTCCTTCCCAAACAATCGCTACCCTATGCTCTTTTTACGGCCAAAGACCCGAAAAGAGCCTTGACAATGCCGACGCTGTCATACACGGGGCACAGCTTTTCAAGATTCGAAGTGATTCTTCGGAGTTAATGAACGGGCCACTTGCCTGAAGCCCTGACCTACCAGTCGTGCCCTTTCAAAGCTGGCCCTATTCAGAGCTTTCCTGGCGGCCATCGTTGCCCTGTTGCTCTAAAATTGTTGTGTGCGCCGGGAGTCTCTGCGTCATTGCGAGCGACTATGATCCGGCCACAGCATCAAAAGAGATTGTGATGATTTTTCACCACAGCTCATCCGCGAGAAAGCGAAAAGGGAACTAAATTGAAAAATCCAGCAGGCAAATATCCTCCGGCTCGCACGGTTCAGTTGAATGATCGCCGCTGGCCAGGCAGAACCATCGACAAGGCGCCGATCTGGTGCAGCGTTGACTTGCGTGATGGAAATCAGGCGCTGATTGATCCGATGGATGCGGACCGCAAGAACAGAATGTTCGATCTGCTGGTCAAGTTGGGCTTCAAGGAAATCGAAATCGGATTTCCCGCCGCATCGCAGACGGATTTTGATTTTTGCCGCGGGCTTGTGGACGCTGGACGCATTCCGCCCGACGTAACCGTGCAGGTGCTGACTCAGGCGCGCGAGCCGCTGATTCAGCGCACATTTGAGGCGTTGCGGGGCGTGCATCGGGCCATCATCCATCTCTACAATTCAACTTCGACGCTGCAGCGCAAAATCGTCTTCAAGATGGATCGCGAGGGAGTGAAGCAACTGGCCGTGGATGGCGCGCGGATGCTGCGAGACGCTGCGGCGGCGCATCCGGGATCGGACTGGATCTTCGAGTATTCGCCAGAGAGTTTTACGGGGACGGAGCTGGATTACGCGCAGGAAGTTTGCGAGGCTGTGCTGGCTGTGTGGAAGCCCACGCCGGAGCATCGGGCCATTATCAATCTGCCGGCAACGGTTGAAAACTCCACGCCCAATGTCTATGCGGATCAGATCGAGTGGATGGGCCGGAAGTTCAAGAACAGGGATTCAGTCATTCTCAGCGTGCATCCGCATAATGACCGCGGCACCGCAGTTGCCGCAACGGAGCTGGCGATGCTGGCGGGAGCGGATCGAGTCGAGGGCACCCTGTTTGGGAATGGAGAGCGCACGGGCAATGCTGACTTAGTTACTTTGGCCCTTAATCTATATACCCAGGGCATTGATCCCAAACTGAATTTTTCCGAGTTGCCCGGCGTCATTGAGTGCGCCGAGTATTGCAACCAGTTACCCGTGCATCAGCGGCATCCATATGCGGGCGAGCTTGTGTTTACCGCATTTTCCGGTTCGCACCAGGATGCCATCAAGAAGGGATTCGCTCTTCAGAAAGACAAAACCTTATGGGAGGTTCCCTATCTGCCTTTAGATCCCGCTGACATAGGCCGGACTTACGAAGAGATCATTCGAGTTAACAGCCAGTCGGGCAAGGGCGGGGTGGCATTTATTCTGGAGCGCGATTATAAAGTCTGCCTGCCGCGCAAATTGCAGGTCGAGTTCAGCAGTGTCATCCAGAAGATCAGCGACGAGACAGGCCGCGAGATACGCCCCAAGGAGTTATGGGATGCATTCGAGGCGGAATATCTCAATCAACGAAGCCCGTTTTCCTGCATTCAGTATTCCGAGAAATTGAGCGCGGGGAAGGTGAGTATTTCTGCAACGGTCAAGGAAGGCAGCTTGAAACACTCGATCGCGGGGAAGGGAAATGGCCCGATCGATGCGTTTGTCGGAGCCATGAACGAGAAGTTCGATCTTGCTCTGCGAATCGTGAATTACCAGGAGCAATCCATGGACGAAGGCGCCTCCAGCACCGCCATGGCATTCGTCGAGATCCAATTCGGAAAATCGGAATCGGTGTTTGGCGTGGGAATGAATTCGAATGTCGTCAAGGCTTCACTTGATGCCATCCTGAGCGCGATCAATCGCGCGCTGAGGCAGGGAAAAGTGGCTTTGCCGCTCCACGGCAACCCTGCGTAGTGTCATGACTGTATGAATTGGTCATTATTGATCCGGCCCAAAAGATTTGCATCGTGCTCTCCCACCCTTGCGACAAAGACAAAAACTTCGCAAGGATGGGGCACCCAATCAGTGTTGCAGTTGATAAGGGCCGGGTCAGTAGCCATGGATAAGCGCGGGTTGAAGCAGGCCTGATCTCGGAAGAAATCAAACCGCTGCATTTACAATGAGGAAGAAAGGGCGCGAAGTTGCGCGCGCGAGGTTGACGAGAAATATATGGCGGATTTACAGGGAAGAATTGCGCTGGTTACGGGAGCGGCGCAGGGCATTGGACGCGCGATTGCGCTGGAGCTGACAAAGGCTGGAGCAACCTTGGCGCTGGCCGACATCAATGAGGCCAAGCTGGCCGAGGTGGCGGCAGAGATTGAGGCCCTCGGCGGCACGGCGGCGACCTTCCGGCTGGATGTTTCCAGCGAAGAGTCGATCAAGGATGGCGCCAAGGCGGTGCTGGATCGCTTCGGCAAGGTCGAGATACTGGTGAACAACGCGGGCATTACGCGCGACGCGCTGATGATGGCCATGAAGCGCTCCGATTGGGATCTTGTTCTGGCCATCAATCTGACCGGGCCATTTCTGCTGACCCAGGCTCTGCTGCGGCCGATGCTCAAGAACCGCTGGGGGCGGATCGTGAACATGGCCAGCGTGGTGGGGCGCGCGGGGCAGGCGGGCCAGGTGAACTACTCGGCTTCCAAGGCCGGGCTGATTGGGCTGACCATGTCGCTGGCGCGCGAGGTGGCTTCGCGGGGAATTACCGTGAACGCCGTGGCGCCGGGCTTCATTGAGACGCCGATGACCGCGGTGCTGAGCGAGAAGCAGGTCACGGACATGGCGGCGCAGATTCCGCTGGGCCGGATGGGAACGGCACAGGACATTGCCCGCGCGGTCAAGTTCCTGGTATCGGATGACGCAGCCTACATTACCGGTCACGTGCTCGACGTGAACGGCGGAATGTTGATGGGATGAAGAGGCTGCGGCGGAAAGGCTGACGGATACCTCCGCCAGCCTCCGAAGTTCCCTTTGTGGCCCGCAATCACTCTGGTTGCGGGCCACTGGCTTGCGGCGGCCAATCTCAGTTCACTGAAGTTGACTGTTGGGCTTGTCCACGCGCACCAGCAGAACGTCGTGGCTGGCCAGCTCCAGCGGCATATTGTCGGTCAGCTCCACGGTTTTTCCCGTCCACAAATTCTTGCCAGTCTGTTTGCCGGTTAGGCCGAGCTTGTGCAGGTTCAGGTGGAAGGGGTGGGTGGAGTAGCGGCTGTCGCCGGCGTCGACGACGGCAATGGCTAGCGCGCCGCCGGCCAGATGCCGGGTCCAGACCTCAACTTCGCCGTCGGAGTAAATGCGCGCGCCTTGCTTGCCCAGCCGATCCTGATCGATGGCGATGACGTCGCGGTTGGTCAGGATGGCTTTAATCTCTGGCTTCATGTTGGGCAGGTCGTTGCCGGCCAGCAGAGGCGCGGCGAGCATGGCCCACATCGTAAAGTGCGTCCGGTTTTCCTCGAGGGAGAGCTTTCCGTTGCCCACTTCAAGCATGTCGGGATCGTTCCAGTGGCCGGGGCCGGCGTAGGCTTCCAGGCCCTCCTGCTGGCTGACGATAGCATAGATGCGGTCCCATTCGGGCGTGACGTCGCCCGTGGTTCGCCAGAGATTGGCGCCCACTGAGGGCCCCCACTCCCACACCGAATCCCAGCCGTATTGGCAGAAGGAAAAGACGATGGGCCGGCCGGTGACCTTCAGGGCCTTGTCCATCTTGGAGTAGGCGGCGATCATCAGGCGCATCTGCGCGGGCTTGTCGTTGGGGGCCTGCTTCTCCATCACGTCCGGAATGAAGCTGCACATGTCGTACTTGAGGTAGTCGATGCCCCACTCGGCATACATACGGGCATCCTGCTCCTCGTGGCCCAGAGAGCCCGCGTAGCCGCCGCAAGTCTTGGAGCCCGGCGAGGAGTAGATGCCGATCTTGAGGCCCTTCGAGTGCACGTAGTCGGCCAGCGCCTTCATGTCGGGGAACTTGGCGTTGGGATGCAGCACGCCGCTGGCATCGCGCTCGCCCTCCCAGGTGTCGTCGATGTTCACGTAGATGTAGCCGGCGTCCTTCATGCCGGTGGCGACGACCTGATCGGCGGCGGCGCGGATGCCCTTGTCGTCCACTCGCCCGGCAAAATAATTCCAACTGTTCCAGCCCATAGGCGGCGTCTGCGCCACCACCTGCGCCACCTGCGGTGTGGCCAACTGCGCCTGCGGCGCCACCTGCGATTGAGCTGTGAAAGAGGCCATGACGAGAGCGGCAAGAGAGAGAGAAGCGGAGATGTGCATAAGGGTTCCTTCTGAAAACGATTTCAAGCGAAATTCTATGCCGAAGGTGCGGTCATCGGCAACCACGGAGTTTCCGTCTGCAAAAGGGATGAGGGACGGCGGTCCATACAGTGAGCAAATACGCGAAAAACCGGCGTACTCTACGGATAAGAAAACTTTGCGAAGGAGTGTTGCCCCCAATGACAGACATGGATGCGCATGTAACCACGCTTTTTCTTGAGTACTCACGACAGAAACTGATTGAGCAGGATTGGCCCCGGCTGCGGGGATGCGTCGAGCCGCTGACTGAAGAGCAGATTTGGTGGCGGCCGAACGCCGCAAGCAACAGCATCGGAAACCTGATTCTGCATCTGAACGGCAATGTGGGGCAGTGGCTGGTGGCCTCGTTCAACCGGCAGGAAGACAACCGCAACCGGTCCGCCGAATTTGATGCGCAGGGAGCGATCCCGGCCGCCGCGCTTCTCGATCAGCTTGGCGCGACAATGCAGGCAGCGTCGCATGTCCTGGCACGTCTGACTCCAGCGGACCTGCTTGCGCAGTATGAAATTCAGGGTTATAAAGTCAGCGGCCTCTATGCCGTTTACCAGGTGGTGGAGCACTTTGCCATGCACTATGGGCAGATTCTCTATATTGCCAAGAATATGAGCGGCAAGGATCTGGGATTCTATAGCGATCTGAGCAAGACCGGCCGGGCTAGCTGAATTAGCTGGTCCGTCGCGCGCATGCGACGCGGGGAATGCCTTGCAGATCGGGGACGAATTCGATCTGCTCAAAACCGGGGCGGGCGAGAAGTTCCGTGATCGCGTGCGATTGGCCGTAGCCAATTTCGAGAACGACATAGCCGCCGGGGATGAGCGCGTCGAAGGCTGCGGGGATGAGACGGCGGTAGATTTCAAGTCCGTCGTCGCCGGCAAAGAGCGCCATCTCAGGCTCGTAATCGCGCACTTCGACAGAGAGCGTGGAGCGGTCGGCGCTTGGCACGTATGGCGGATTGGAGACAACGAATTCAAACTGCTCGGAAGCGACAGGCGCGAGCAAATCCCCCAGAAGAAAGCGAAGGGCAACGGAGTTGCGCTTCGCGTTTTCCGTGGCGATAGCCAATGCAGCCGTAGAGAGATCGATTGCGGTGATGCGCGCGTCTGGCAGCTTGTGGGCCAGCGCCATAGCAATCGCGCCTGAACCCGTTCCGACATCCACAATGCGTGGCACCGTGAAGTTGGAGGCCAACTCAAGCGCCTTCTCGACCAGATGCTCGGTCTCGGGCCGAGGGATCAGCACATCGCGCGTCACGTGAAAGGGAAGCCCGTAGAACTCCGCTTCACCCGTAATGTATTGGATCGGCTCGCCCTGGAATCGCCGTTCGAGCAACTCGGCGTAAAGTGCAGCCTGATCGCCGGAGAGTTCTTCCTCCGCGTGGGCGATCAGCCAGGCTTTGTCCTTGCCCAGAACGTGCAGCAGCAGCGTCTCGGCATCCTGGCGAGCGCGGGCCCGGTGCGGCCCTGAGCGCAGGCGCGCCGCGCCGTTCAGAACGATGCTGCTTAGCGGGAGCAAGACTCAGGCCGCCTGGCTGCTGTCAGCCTTCAGTTGCTCGGCCTGGTAGTGAGTAATGAGCGCATCGACGATGGGTTGCAGGCGGCCCTCCATCACCATGTCAAGCTGGTGCAGTGTCAGGCCAATGCGATGGTCGGTCATGCGGTTCTGCGGGAAGTTGTAGGTGCGGATCTTCTCGCTGCGGTCGCCGGTGCCTACCTGCTGCTTGCGCTCGGCCGCCAGTTCGTCCTGCTGTCTTTGCCGCTCCATCTCATAGAGGCGGGAGCGAAGCACGCGCATGCCCTTTTCGCGGTTCTTGATCTGCGATTTTTCGTCCTGGCAACTGACGACGGTATTGGTGGGCAGGTGTGTGATGCGGACGGCGGAGTAGGTGGTGTTTACCGACTGGCCGCCGGGACCTGAGGAGCAGAAAGTGTCGATGCGAATGTCCTTGGCCTCGATCTTCACGTCCACATCCTCGGCCTCGGGCAGTACGGCAATGGTGATGGCCGAAGTGTGAACGCGGCCCTGCGTCTCGGTGACCGGAACGCGCTGCACGCGATGCACACCGCTTTCCCACTTCATTTGCGAGTAGACCCGCTCGCCTTCGATGATGGCGATCACTTCCTTGTAGCCGCCTACGCCGGATTCGGAAAGGGTGAGCACTTCAACCTTCCAGCGGTGCTGCTCGGCAAAGCGCGTGTACATGCGAAAAACTTCAGCGGCAAAGAGCGATGCCTCGTCGCCGCCCGTGCCGGCGCGGATTTCCAGCACGACGTTCTTTTCGTCGTTGGGGTCCTTGGGCAGCAGCAGCACCTTGATCTCTTCTTCCAGAGCCGATTCGCGCGGAGCGAGATTGGCGATTTCCTCCTCGGCCATCTCCTTCATCTCGGGGTCGGCGAGCATCGAGCGGGATTCGGTGAGACTCTGGCGCACCTGCTTCAACTCGCGGAACTTCAGGACCGCGGGTTCCAGGTCGCTGAGCGCTTTGCCAGCCTTCTGGTATCTTTCGTGGTCGTTGAGGACCTCGGGCAGGGCGAATTGGGATTGCAACTCTTCGTAGCGCTGCTCCATCTGTTCCAAACGGTCAATCACGGCTGAACCTCCACTGCGTGGGGCGATGTCTTGGTTTAGAGAATCGGAAAGGGAAATGGGCGGAAAACGAGTGTCGGCGGAGGGCGCCGCTAGAGGAGGGCCGGAATGGGCTGATAGAGAGTCATGCTGCTATTTCCATTTTAGCGCGGAATTGGAAGGCTCTACAGAAACGGATTGACAATCCGCACGCCATCGATGATTTTCTCGTGCTGCAAATCTTCAGTTAAAAGAACGCTGCATCCGCTTTGGCTGGCGCAGCGGATCACCAGCGCATCCCAGTAAGAGAAACCGTGCAGCCGGTGCAGGTCGATGGCGGCGAGAACATCGCTGACAGTGGGCTCAACCAGATAGAAGCGCGCGTACGCCTCCACCTTCTGTCGAGCCATGCCCGGATCAAGCCCCAGCTTTCGGGTAGCATTGACGAAATACTCCTGAAGTACCTGGAGCGAAATGACCCCTGTTCGCTGAATCCTGTGCGCGATGACCAACTCCTGGGCCTTCGCCCGCTTTGCCTGATCCGCGGAATCATCGCAATAGAGCAGGATGTTGGTGTCCAGGAAGGTCCGGGGAAGCCGCTGACTCTCGGAATTCATTGCCGGGGCCACCGCAGCCTGTCTTCATAGGCATCCTCACGGTTGTATTTCCACCCGTTCGAGTTCCCAAGCCCTGCCGTGCGGCTGAGGAACTCAATATCCCGTTCCAGTAGATCGTCTCCGGCAATGTGCTGGAGATGGTCGCGAATCTCCTGATTCAGGCTCTTGCCCATAGCGCGGAGCCGCTCCCGTGCCCGCTCGGCAATCTGTTCGTCGACGGAGAGAGTGATATTCATGAACACAGTATATGTGCGCACATATACTGTGTCAATAAACTCGCATCTTCGCGTGGATTCACTCGCCCCCGCCCATCAGCGGCACCTGAAGCGTGGAGTCATGCCCTGGGCCGGAGTAGATGGTGATGGTAGCCGGCTTGAAGTCCGCGGGTTTGGCGGTCATGATGCTGGGCACAAAGGTCTGCGGATTGCGGTCGTAGAGCGGGAACCATGTGCTTTGCACCTCGACCAGCACCGTGTGGCCGGCCTTGAAAACGTGGTCCACGCCATGCAGCGAAAACTTGTATTCGTGGATCGAGTCCGGCTTCAGCGCTGTTGGCTTTTCGAAGCTGTCGAGATAACGCCCGCGGAAGATCTCGGCGTTGGTCATCAGTTGGTAGCCGCGCATTTTAGGGTCAGGGTCGTCGCCGGGATACTGGTCAATGAGCTTGACGACCAGATCGTTGTCTGTGCCGGTGGTGGCGGCGTAAATGTCGGCGACCACCTCACCGGTGAGCAACAGGTCTTTCTTGAGAACGGGCAACTTCCACACGGCCACGTCCTTGCGGCCGGTGACAAAGCTCTGGTCTTCGGTGAGCCAGTTGTACCACTGCGAACCCTGGCCATACGTCGGCTGGATGGGCCGAGGCCGATACGGAACAGGATTGGCCGGGTCGCTCAGGTAGCTGGTTTGGGTCTGCACGGTCGAACCGCTCCAACTGAGCAGGCCCGCGCCCTGGAGATGCAAGCTGGTGGGCCGGGATTCCTTCGGCGGAAAGTGCGAATAGTACTTCCAGGTGTTCGAACCGGTTTGGAAGCTGGCTGTGTCTTCGAGGTCGAAGCCCGGCTCGTCCTTGAGATAGTGGGCGAAGAATTTTGCTTCGATTCCCGCGCGGAACTCCTTGCCGATAGGCTCGGTGTAGTCGAGGTTGCCCAGGTGGCGATCCGACGACGACCAATAGCCGTGGCGCCAGGGACCGAGAACGAGGAAGTTCTGATGATTGGCGTCGTGGGGTTCGAGGCTCGCGTACTCCTCCTGCGGGCCGTACATGTCTTCCTGGTCGTAGTAGCCGCCCACGGTAAGAGTGGGCACGGCAACGGCATTGAGGGAGTGCTCCACGCCGCGCGTGAACCAGAAGGAATTGTATGTAGGGTTTTCCAGAAAAAGCTGCAAGTAAGGGAAAGCAGCAGTTGCGCCGGAGCGCTTCACGTCCTCGGCAAAGTTTCCCCGCTCCAGAAAAAAGTCGAAGCCGTCGCGCGGCTTGCCATCCTTCTCCTTGCCGTAAACCGCGATCTCTGAGTCCGTGCTGGATTCCATTCCCACGATGTAGTCGTATGCGTAGCTTTGGCGGAATGCGCCGTTGTGGAAGAAGTCATCGCCCAGCCAAACATCGATCATGGGGGCCTGGGGCGAGATGGCCTTGACCGCCGGGTGCGGATCGATGCCCGCCATCATGGTCAAAAATCCGGGATAGCTGGTGCCCACGAATCCGGCGCGGCCATTATTGCCGGAAATGTTCTTCAGGAGCCACTCCACCGTGTCGTAGGCATCGGTGCTTTCATCGATAGCCTTGGGATCGCCGTGAGCAGACGTCGGGCGCACATTCATCAGCACGAACTCGCCCTCGCTCTTGTAGCGGCCGCGGATATCCTGTTCCACGTAAATATAGCCGTCGCGCGCCAGTTCCGGACGGCCGGCGAAGAAGGAAGCGCGGCTGTTTCCATCTGCTCCGTACGGTGTGCGATCGATCAGGAACGGCAAAGGCATTTTCATGTCGGCGGCCTTCAGAATCACCGTGTGCAGCTTGACCCCGTCGCGCATGGGAATCATGGCTTCGGTGCGCTGGTAGTCGTGAAAGGAATGATGCACCGGCTCTCCAATGCGCGTGTAGGTGTATTTCCCGTCGTAGGAGATAACCATGCCGGTGGCGCGACCAGTTGAATCCAGCGTGAAGGTGAATCTTGCCTTCGTTTCTGGAGCCTCGAATTCAGTCGCAGAGGTCGCCTTCAGTTCCGTGGGAACTCTCCGCTCGGACTCATAGAAGAGTTTGCCGTCTTGCATGAAAAAGTTGAGCGGCGTGTCGGGCTCATGGGGATCGAGGTACTCGCCGGCGAGGGCTTCCAGCGGATGAACGGAAGGGACAACATCGTTTGTATCTTTGGAAGCTGCCTGTGCCCATCCAGACAGGGATGGAATCAAGGCAAGGCAGAGAGCAAAGAGAAGAACGCGACGACGATTCAAAGCGAAAGGCCTCCCGAGTTATGAGGAATCATCTGACGGGCATTGCCGTAATGCTAATACGTATGCCTTCAATGGCCGTGTTCATGCTTGTGGCTGGGGTTGCACGCCATCTCTTCCATGGAAACGACGCAGCCGTCGAGTTCCTTGCAGCACCGGTTCTCGAACTGAATGGTGGTATGGCCAATTCGGAACTGCTCCTTGAGCATGTGGTTGAGTTTGACCAGGATGCAAGCGCTCTCCGAGGGCGGAATGTCGGCGATGGTGACGTGGCAGGCCAGGGCACTGGAGTTTGAGCCGAGGCTCCAGACGTGCAGGTCGTGAACATTGACCACTCCCTCGACGGCCTCCATGCCGGAGCGAATCTCAGTGAGCGAGACGCCGCGAGGCGTGCCTTCGAGCAGAATGTTGAAGGTTTCGCGAACGATGCTGGCGCTGGTCCAGAGGATGAGCGCGGCGATGAGCAGCGAGAGAACAGGGTCGATCCAGTTCCGGCCGGTAAGGTAGATGCCCGCGCCGCCAATGATGACGGCGGCTGTCGAGAGCGTGTCTCCGGCCATGTGGATGAAGGCCGAGCGCAGGTTCACGTCGCGCGCCACGCCCCACAGCAGGATCGCGATGACGCCGTTCATGGCCACGCCCGCAGCGGCCACGATCATCATCAGCCTGGGCTGCACGGCCACTGGAGCCGAGAGCCTGTGAATGGCCTCGATGGCGATCCAGATGGAGATTGCGATGAGCGTGGTTGCATTGATGAAGGCGGCCAGCACGCCGGCCCGCTGGTAGCCGAAGGTCTTCGTATCGTCGGCGGGGCGGGACTGGAAGTAGACGGCGGCAAAGCTGAGCAGCAGGGCCAGGAAGTCGGAGACGTTGTGGCCGGACTCGGACAAGAGAGCCAGCGAGTGGGCGCGCAGTCCGGCCACGAACGTGAGCACCACGTAGGCGAGCGTCGCTGCCAGCGAGAAGCGCAAGACGGATTGAGTCCTGTTTGCGCGGTACGAGGATTGCGCCGCATGGAGGTGCATGAAAATAGTGTACCGGGGGTGGGTATTTGACACCAACTGGCTGGCAAGGAACTCGTGCGAGCGATCAGCGAGCGACTAGCCGCACCGCTGACCCAATGTGGCTGGCAAGGAAGCGTGTGCGAGCGGATAGCGAGCGGTTGGCCCCACCGCAGGTGGCTACTCGTTGGCCTCGATGCGACGCCCGTGCGTGTCCTGCGACTCGCGGGTGTTCATCCGGAAAATCGCTGTGAAGGCGCGCGACTGGTCGCGGCTCAGGCTCAGCTCCTGCTCGAGGACGAACCAGCGCACCCCTTCAGTGCAGGGCGGGGTGGTCAGCGAGCCCATGTAGGTCCAGTAGCCGCGGTCGGCAGGCAAAAGGCCACCCGCGTTCACCATCTCCGTAACCTTTTCGGTGGCGCCGGCGGTTTGCGGCAGGTGAGGCCACAGCGCGGCCAGAACGGCGTTCGGGGCATCCATGTTTTCGCGCATCCGCACGGCCAGGATGGCCAGTTTGCCGTCTGCCGCGCGGTGCAGCAGTTGAACCTCCATTTCGGTCAGCTTGCCCCGCACAGCCGTTTCGCTGGGATGGCGGAAGCTGAACTCGACCAGGTCATAGCGCACCCCGCCGGCCACCATGTAGCTGCCGGGGTTCACATGGGCCACGATGGTGTGGCCGTCGTTTTCCAGCCTCATCGAACCGGCGATGTAATGGAACTGGATGGGCGCGAGCGACTTGTTCAGGTGAGCACCGCGAATGTCGAGCGGCGACTGCTCATGGCCCTTCGAGCAGGTTTGGTAGGCCGGGTCCAGTTTGCCCCAGAGCAGCGGGCCGGTCTTGCCGAAGTAGCTCCAGTTCGCGGTGGTCTGTGCGGCGATCTGCGTGGCGGAGATGGCGGCCACGCCCAGTGCAAAGGCGGCAAGTGCGGGAAAACGCATGAAGGTATCCTCGGTCGAGAAGGCGGTTGCTGTCCCGCAAGAATTCTATTGCATAGACGCATCGCCGGGGAAAAAGAATGGGACCCTTCAGGCGAAGGGTCCCATTTTGTAAAGCATCAGATTGAAACAAGCTGTGCAGCCGGTTTACTTGGCCTCGGCAGCCTTCAATCCGGCCTGCTCGGCCAGGGTGGCGGCCTTGTCGGTGGCCTCCCATGTGAAGTCAGGATCGTTGCGGCCGAAGTGACCGTATGCGGCGGTCTTCTGGTAGATGGGCCGGCGCAGGTCCAGGCTCTCGATGATTTTCTTGGGAGTGAGTTCGAAGTTCTTGCGAACCAACTCGGTCAGCTTGGTCTCGCTGATCTTGCCAGTGCCGAAGGTTTCCACCAGCACGCTGACTGGCTCGGCCACGCCGATGGCGTAGGCAAGCTGGACCTCGCAGCGCTCGGCCAGGCCGGCAGCGACGATGTTCTTGGCGATGTAGCGGGCCATGTAAGCGGCCGAGCGATCGACCTTGGTCGGGTCCTTGCCGCTGAAGGCGCCGCCGCCGTGACGGCCCATGCCGCCGTAGGTGTCCACGATGATCTTGCGGCCTGTCAGGCCGGTGTCGCCCATCGGCCCGCCGATGACGAAGCGGCCGGTAGGGTTGATGAAGTACTTGGTGTGCTCGTCCAGCCATTTGGAGGGCAGCACGGCCTGGATGACGTACTTGAGAATGTCGGCGTGCAACTCCTCATTGGTGACGCTGTCGGAGTGCTGGCTGGATATGACCACGGCATCGATACGGACGGGCTTGCCATTCTCGTCGTACTCGACGGTGACCTGGCTCTTGCCGTCGGGGCGCAGATAGGGCAGCTTGCCGCTCTTGCGCACTTCGGTTAGCTTGCGGCAGAGCTTGTGGGCCAGTGAAATGGGGGCCGGCATCAGTTCGGGGGTCTCGTTGGAGGCGTAGCCGAACATCATGCCCTGGTCGCCGGCGCCGCCGGTGTCCACACCCTGGGCGATGTCGCCGGACTGCCGGTTGATGCTGGAGATCACGGCGCAGGTATTGGAGTCGAAGCCATAGAGGGCGTTGTCGTAGCCGATGGAGGCAACGACGCCGCGCACCAGGCTCTGAAGATCGACGTAGGCCTGGGTGGTGATTTCACCGGCGACGACGACAAGGCCGGTGGCTGTCAGTGTTTCGGCGGCGACGCGGCTATAGGGGTCCTTCTCCAGGCAGGCGTCCAGAATGGCATCGGAAATCTGGTCGGCAATTTTGTCCGGATGGCCTTCGGTGACGGATTCAGATGTAAACAAAAAACGATCGCTCAAGTTAATACTCCTCCCGTTGCAGGGATTTCAATTTTGGCAGCCTGCCACGAGGACCGCTTCACGCTGGATCACCGTTGCGGAGAGCAAGAATTTCTCTCTGGCATCGGACCCACTCTCGCACAGCATATGCCAGCACCGTCAGGCCATGTGCCTTGGGATGCATTCTTTCATGGTAATTGTCCCGGCAACGGGGGGCAAAGGCTCTTGGGCGAACGGGGAGGATTGCGCGCTCAAGGGGGTTGCAGGCTATGTGAAGCGTAACGCGCGGCTGTCAAGAGAACAGCCGGGGGGGCGATCAGAGCTTAATTCGGGAGAGAATGTGAACAATCAGCGCGTGAATCGAGGCCGCGTGAGTGGGCAGCAGAGTGGGCCACCAGCCGGCGCGCAGGCCATAGTAGCGCACGGCCAGAAAAGCGCATGCGATCCCTACCAGCAACAGCAGAATCGCGCCTATCCAGCGCAGCCGAATATCCATGGCGCCGGCGCGCTGGGAGCGGGCCTTGCCCACATTCGACGCAAACTCCATCCAGCCGTTGTCGTCGCCGGTTTCTTGCTGGCTGGCGCCAGAGGCCCGGAGAAACCGCTCTGTCCACTCGTTCTGGTCCAGCCCCACGGCGGACGCGTAGCCGCGCACGATGCCCTTGCTCAGAATCCCGCCGGGCAGTTGAGCGAAATTCTCCTGCTCCAGCGCCTGAAGGTACCGGGTGCTGATCTTGGTCTCTGCCGTGATGTCTTGAAGCGCAACGCCACGAGATAAACGCGCCTTGCGCAGGTCATTTCCAAAGCTGCCCATCGCCGACCTGAAAACGGTTCAAATTCCTTGGGATTTCCCCCTTCACGATAAACCCGGCTTTCGCTCAGGTCAAAGGGTTTGTTGGCTTTCCCTTTTCTTTTCAGAAATCTGCGGTTTATTTGGGAAGAATCGGAGCGGATTGACGAATCCGTATCGCTCCCGGCATCTCTAACCCGACGCGGGATCGAGTCTGGCCCCGACGGTAGCGATCTGAATCCTCGCCTGCCAGCCCTGGGCTGTTAGGCTTGAAGTGAAGGCTTTTTTGAAGCGCCTTCGAGCCTAGGGAGCCATCGTTGGGAATGAATAAGCTCATCTTTGCCAATCTGTTGCACCGCCCCATGCGCTCGCTGATCAGCGTGCTGGCGGTGGCCATTGAAGTCGTCATGATCTTGTCCATTGTTGCCATCTTCATGGGCATGCTGAATGACCAGAAGCAGCGCACCAACGGCATCGGCGCCGACCTGGTGGTGCGCCCCTCCAATGCCAGCTTCATGAATGGCGTAAGCGGAGCTCCGATGCCCGCCAAGATTGCCGAGGTCTTCCGCCGCATGAAGCACGTCGCCGTGGCCTCGCCGGTGGTGACCAACTTCTCCATGGCCGGTTCGGTAGAGATTATCTATGGCATTGATTACGCGAGCTACAACGCGCTGAAGCCCTTCACCTGGGTTGCGGGCGGGCCGTTTCAGGGGCCTAACGACGTGATTGTCGACGATGTGTTTATTCGCACCGGCAAGGGCCTCCATGTGGGAGACACGATCGAGATTCTCAACCACCCGTTCCGCATCTGTGGCGTGGTGGAGAGCGGCAAGGGCGGGCGCAAGCTGGTGCCCATCCAGACGCTGAGCGCTCTGACTGGCTCCGAAGGCAAGGCATCGGTCATTTACCTGAAGAGCGACAATCCGGCCAACCAGAACGCGATCCGGCAGGAGATTGCCACGACACGCGGGCTTGAAAACTACAACGTGCAAACCATGGAAGACCTGATTTCGCTCTATACGCCGTCAAAGTTTCCCGGCTTCGATCTGGCGTTGAGGGTGGTGATCACGATTGCCGTCATTGTGGGCTTCCTGGTGATCTTCCAGACGATGTATACGGCGGTGCTGGAGCGCACGCGCGAGATCGGCATTCTCAAGTCGATGGGCGCCTCCAAGCCGACTATCGTCGGAATGTTGCTGCGCGAATGCATGGTGCTGGCCCTTGCGGGGGTGCTGGTGGGCATTGCGGCCACCTTTGGCGTCCGAACGCTGCTGAGCTTCAGGTTCCCCTCTTTCAGCTTCGAGCTGACCGCGGCGTGGATGGTCAAGGGCGCGGTGATCGCGTTTGCGGGAGCCGTCTGCGGAGCTCTTTATCCAGCCTGGATGGCAGCCCGCAAAGACCCCATCGACGCGCTGGCCTACGAATAGATTTCTTTCCGGGAACCGGCGGCGCCCCTCCTTTTGGAGGAGGCCGCGGCTCCGTTGCCGTCGTACACTGGAATCGATTTGACAGGATTCCGCATGAAGAAATTCGCCCTCGGCCTGTGCGCCGCGGTCACCGTGGCCCTCATGGCTTGGGGCTTCTACCAGGCTATCTACGTTGCCCCCGACGAACAGACGATGCATGAAGTGCAGCGCATCTTCTACTACCATGTGCCTTCGGCCATGGTTGCTTTCCTGTTCTTCGCCATCAGCCTGACCGGTTCCATCTGTTTTTTGGCCTTCCGCCGCAACCATCCCGAGCGGGCGCAAGCCTCCGACGCCTGGGCGTTGGCCGGCGCCGAGGTGGGCGTGGTTTTCTGCACAGTCGTACTCATCACTGGGCCGCTCTGGGGCCACCGCGTCTGGTGGGGCGGGGGGGATTGGGGGCACGGAACCTGGTGGACCTGGGATCCGCGCCTGACCACCACTCTCGTCCTCTGGCTCATCTACGTCAGCTACCTGCTCCTGCGCCGCTTTGCCGCCGGGCCGCAGGTGCAGGCGTTGGCCGCGGTCCTCAACATCTTTGGCGCTCTCGATGTGCCCATCGTCTACATGTCCAACCGCTGGTGGCGCGGCGCGCACCCAGCGCCAGTCTTTGGCGGCGGACCGGACTCCGGCATCAAGGATCCCGCCATGCTTCACGCCTTCTACTGGAACATTGCTGCCTGGCTGGCCTGGGGCCTGCTTCTGCTCGCCCTGCGCTACCACGTAGAGCGCCAGCGGCAGAGACTCGCCGCCCAGCAAGCGCAAGAGGCTATTGAGGCCTGAAACCAGTCCCAGGACAAGAAGGAATCAATGGATACAAAAGCCATTCTCGACCACCAGTTCACCGTTGCCGCCTACGCCCTCACCTGGGCCATTCAACTGGGCTACCTGGCCTGGCTCGGCCTGCGCTGGCGCGCGCAGAAGCGCAATGCCGCCCGCTCGGCCCGCAATCCCCGCTGAACCTGGCCGCTCCTTCCGCACGCTATTGGAGATTTCCAATTCGTCTGTGGCCTCCGCACCGGTGACAGCGATTGTTTTTCCGGCATCCAGCGGCCGGCTGGCCGGAGTGCGCGCCGATTGCCGTCTTGCTGACACGCTGCCCCTCTGTTTCTCGCATTCCACCGGCAGGCGAAGGCCATCACGCGCTAATAGCGGCCAACGCTCTCTTTCGTCCTTAAAATTCCCCAATCTCACAGAGGACGCAACTGGAAGCGAACGTGCCTCAAGCAAGGGAGTTCGCTGACTCTTGATTGCCCCGGCCTTTGCCGAAAGAGAAACCAGAATGAAGGCCTGGCCCACGCCATCCCTTGCCCGGCAAACCGGGAGAACGGAATCAACTATGCCCGCCGATTTCGGTGACATCACCGCTTACCATCGCCATGAAGCATCTCGTCATTACGCGCTTGCGCAGGCCGCGCGCGACGAGGGAGATCTCGGCAAAGCCGAGTACCTGGTCGAAACGGCTGCACGTCACGCCGAAGCCGCCCAGGAGCAGCAAATGGCAATGATGCTGGAACCCGGTCCATCCATCGCCGAGCAGACGCCCAGTCTTTGGTTTCCAGAGCAGCAGCGCAGTCCATCTGCCGCCAACCGCCTGTTGACCGCTCTGCGTGGAGCCGGGCACATCGCGACAGCGATCCAACAATCCCTCGCCAGGAGAAACTCTCACTCCCAGGGATTGTCGCTCCGCTGACCGCTGCCATCTGTTGTGGCAGGCCAGAGAGCGGTGACGCTTCAGGGCAACTTGAAGGCCTTGACGGCGATGGCGTTGGGATTGCGGCCTGCGGGGAGCAGGGTGAAGAGGGCGCGCGAGGCGGTGCGGACCACAGCCACGTCTCCTGAGCGGGCATCGACGACGAAGAGCAGGAGGCCGGAACTGGACAGCGCCATTGCCGAGGGGCCGTCGCCGACGTGGATCGAGCCGATGCGCCTGCCGTCGTCGATCGAATAGATGGTGACGTACTGGGAGTGAAGATTCGCCACGTAGAGCAGGGAATTGTCGTCAGTAACCAGCCCGCGAACGGGATCTTCGCCAATCATGTAGGCGCCCCCAACGTCGTTGGTGTTAGTGACGACTTCCGAGATGGTGTCAGAGAGCGAGTTGAGGACAAAGAGCTCGCCGCCGTCAGGCTTGAGGGCCAACTGCACTGGCGCCTGGCCCACGTCGAGCAGGGCCTCCATGCGGTCGGGCCGGGCCGGGAGCGATTGTGCGGAGCCTGGCTGAGCCGGATGCGCTTCGGCGCGGGCGAGGGCGATGGCCATGATCTGGTGGCCCGCCGAGCAGGCGACGAAGGTCTTGGAGGAATCGGGAACGATCACTGCGTCGGATGCGCCGGGGCATCCCTCTACGACGGCCCGGAGCTTGCGGGCGGCCGGGTCAATCAGGCTGACGGAGCTGGCCTTGCGGTTGGCGACCACCAGGGTCTTGCCGTCGGGGGAGAGGCGAGCGGCGACCGGTTCTTCGCCTGTGCCGATCACCCCGATTTCGCGCCGTTCCTTCAGGTCGAGGATGGAAATGATATTGGAGCCTGAGTTGGCAACGTAGGCCAGCTCGCCCTTGGGGTCGATCTCGATGGAGACCGGCTGGCGGTGAACGTTGATGGTGGCCGCGACGGTGTTGTTTTCCGCGTTGATGACGGAGACTGAACCGTCCTTGCCCGCTGCGCCGGAGTTGACCACGTAAACTTCGTTGCGGCTGGGGCTGACGGAGACGGCGGCAGGATTCTGTCCGACCGCAATCTCGCGGTCCAGGCGCACGTTGACCACGTCGATGACGCTGACGGTGTTGCTGCCGCCGTTGGTGACATAGGCGAATTCACGGTAATTGGCCGGGTACTGGGGAAAGTCATGGGAGCGGCAGCCGGCGAGGGCGACGGCAAGCAAGGAGAAGATGAGAAGGCGAGTTGGTGCTAAGTGCGACGATTTCATGGTTTCAGTTCGACTTTCAAATGCTGATTATTTCAACTTCGTCCGAGCTCCGCTTCGGTTTACATCTCTTCATCCAATCGTTTTTTGCATTCCTCTGTGATGCAGAACCAGAGTGTGCGGATGTTCTGAGGGGCGGCCTGCTTGGCTACAAACCTGCGAAGTGTTTCAGAATACTCATATGCAATGACATTCCCCTCTGTGATGGACATCAAAAGCGCATCTTCAATCTCGCTGATACCAGGTGTCTTGAATTTGCTTTTCGTCCATTTAGCCACCTCGCTGACGATCATCTCGAAATCTTCGTAATCGTTCGCGCACGCTTGTACGACCATCCGACCAAGCTCCGCATCTGTTAGACATTGTCCAGTCATTTTGCGCTGCCTCAGTGGCGCCGTCAGAGTGGGCAATCAAGCCTTGACAGCTTCAACGTGGATGCCTCGGGGCAGGTTGCGGCCGACCACCGGGGCGATCTGTTCGAGTTCGTTCATCATGGTGGCGAACTGCGCGGGATAGATAGATTGCGCGCCGTCGCTGAGAGCTTTTTCGGGATGGTTGTGAACCTCGACGATGATGCCGTCCGCGCCTGAAGCCACTGCGGCGCGTGCCATGGGCAGCACGCTGTCGCGCTTGCCTGTCCCGTGGCTGGGATCGACCAGAATGGGCAGATGGCTGACGCGCTGGACGGCGGGAATGATGCTCAGATCCAGCGTGTTGCGGGTGTGGTCGGTAAAGGTGCGCACGCCGCGCTCGCAGAGAATTACTTCGTAGTTGCCCTCGCTCATCACATACTCGGCGGACATCAGGAACTCGTCCAGAGTGGCGGATAGGCCGCGCTTGAGGAGCACGGGCTTGCGCAACTGGCCAGCGCGCTTGAGTAGTGAGAAGTTTTGCATGTTGCGGGCGCCAATCTGCACCACGTCGGCCCACTCGGCGACCAGGGCGAGGCTCTCGCTGTCAATGGCCTCGGTGACAATGCGCAGGCCAAGTTTCTCGCGGATTTCAGCCATGATCTTGAGCGCTTCAAGGCCTAGGCCCTGAAATGCGTAAGGGGATGAGCGGGGCTTGTATGCTCCGCCGCGGAAGAACTGTGCGCCCGAGGCGGCCACCTGTTCAGCGATGGCGAAAGCCTGTTCGCGGCTTTCAATGGAGCATGGTCCGGCGATGATGGCCAGTCCGCGTCCGCCGATCGTGGCGTCGGTCCCTTCGAATCGGATGACGGTGTCTTCTTCCTTCGCTTCCCGGCTGGCCAGCTTGTAGGGCTTGGAGACGTGGATCACTTCCGCGACGCCAGAGAGATCCTCGAGGTTGCCGAGATCGACTTCGCCCTTGTTGCCGGTGATGCCGATGGCGGTGCGCTGGGCTCCGGGAAGTGGATGGGCACGGAAACCCAACTGCTCAATCGTTTCGCAGACCGCCTGGATTTCCTCCGGTGTGGCTTGCGCCTTCATGACAACTAACATGGCTGTCCTCTTAGAACCTCAGTCTAATGGCTGAGACGGCGAAGGGCAATTGACGCGAGAGTGCGGGCCGCGCCAGAGCAGCCTGATTTCTGTTGGTTATGGGTGCCTACGGTGGCGAGGAGCGGCAATCCGATACGCCCCGGTTTGCTCCGTTGGCGGCGGTGTGCTAACCTTTATTTCTGTGCCGTGGTACGCGCAAAGCGTTAGTGTGTGCCTACGCATTTTAGGGTTTCCGGGAGGTCTTCCGGGTGGGAAGGGCTGGCGTAGCTCAGCTGGTAGAGCATCTGATTTGTAATCAGAGGGTCGGGGGTTCAAATCCCTTCGCCAGCTCCACTGAAGGAAAGCGGAAAACGGAGCCTGAAGCGGCAAAATGTTTTACCGGCGGTTGAGATTTTTCGGCGCCGGGCCTGTCCTCTGCAGGGATTCCACTGAGGTGCATGCTCCTTGTGAGCCGGAGGTATTCCGGACGGGGCTAAATGCGCTGAATTGGCGCGCTGAAGTGGATTGAACCGGGGATGCGGGCAAGTTGGGCACAGGTGGCCGAGCGGTTAATGGCAGCAGACTGTAAATCTGCCGCTCTTTGGAGCTACGGAGGTTCGAATCCTCCCCTGTGCACCATGAATTGAGGGGCTGGAATGCGCCAGGGGCAGCAACCGGAAGCGCGTGCGGGTTCGGACGGGAAGAGCCTGAAACGGGTTGTTTCCGATCTTGACCGGCGGTTTTGGGTGGCTATGACGCTGTATGCGGTTTTGGCAGCGCTGGCTTGGTTTACTCTGGGCGAGGGAGCGATTCTCGTAGAGGGCAGGCCGGTAGAGATTCGGTTGCTTCCGCTGGTGCTTTTTGGCGGGCTGGCTTTGAAAACGGTATTGGCCCGTCAGGCGGATAAGATTCGCCGCGGCGGGGAGTAGGGCGGTACTTCAAGTTTGCAAGAAGGGCTGATGTAGCTCAGTTGGTAGAGCACTCCCTTGGTAAGGGAGAGGTCACCGGTTCAAACCCGGTCATCAGCTCCAGAATTTGAGTGCACAGTGGACAGTGGACAGTAGACAGTTGTTGTACAGAAATTGAACTGTTTACTGACCACTGTTCACTGTCCACTGTTTTTGCGGGAGTAACTCAGTGGTAGAGTCACAGCCTTCCAAGCTGTTGGTCGCGGGTTCGAGTCCCGTCTCCCGCTCCAGAGTTCGGGGCCCCCGCGAACGGATATTGGTTCGTGGGTGACAGAGTTCGGAATAGGCGGAAGGGCTGAGAGACGCCCGATGCGAGGCAGGGAATGAAGTTCGAGCAGGCAGCGATACCCGTCAAGGATGAGCAAGGATACGCGCAGCTTCAGGCGCTGATCGATGCGGCCTTCGACGTTCGGGACGTGGAGGCTTTTTTGAACCGCGTGCGCCGGTCGAAACTGCTGATTCGCGACTTCGAGGCCGTTCTGGGGCGTGGGCTGATAGGCAACGGGGCCGCGGGACTTTACGCTGCGCTGCCGGTTTCGGATAAGGCCCTCACTCGCGAGCGCTACCTGCAACTGGTGGAAGCGGTTCCGCTGGAACTGCGGCAGAAATATTTCAAAGTGTACGCCTCCTATTGAGGCGCACGGCACAGGCTTTTGCGCCCTGGTACTCAGGGGGCGCGACAGGAAACAAAGTCTAACGGAAGGGACTGAAGGGCATGGCGAAGGAAAAGTTTGACCGTTCGAAGCCGCATGTAAACGTGGGGACCATCGGGCACATCGATCACGGCAAGACGACGTTGACGGCGGCAATCACGAAGGTATTGGGCAAGCATAACCCGAAGA
>Ga0224535_1000146_pt1 | contig 21775 bp, 28 predicted proteins | sample 714E13034metaG_FD_179898 | JGI IMG/M metagenome (GOLD analysis project Ga0224535, IMG submission 179898) | Peat soil microbial communities from Stordalen Mire, Sweden - 717 E1 30-34 | ecosystem: Environmental > Terrestrial > Soil > Wetlands > Peat | place: Sweden: Norrbotten County, Stordalen... | reverse complement strand
TTTAGCAAAAAGCAAATACCAGTGCTAAACTACAAGTGCGCGATACCTCGTTTGCTTCGCAAACGACGCGCGCCTGCGGCGGGCAGAGACAACAGCAACGGCAAAAGCAACCGCAAGTGCAACTGCAACAGCAAGAACAACGGCAAGGACTATAAAAATCTATGGCCATCGTTCACGTCGCAATGAAGTCGTCCGCCAGCGCGCCGCCATCGGCGGCGCACGCGGACTATATTGCGCGCGCTGGAAAATACGAGCAGCGCGGCGACGTGGTACACGTAGAACCCGGCAATATGCCGGAGTTCGCCAAGGCCGACCCGCGCGCTTTCTGGCAGGCCGCCGATGCGCACGAACGCGCCAACGGGCGCGCCTATACAGAGCTACAGATAGCCCTACCGCGCGAGTTGAGCGACGGGCAGAGAGTCGAGTTGGCGCAGGAGGCGGCGCGGGAGTTCATGGGAGACCGCTTTGCATATATTCTGGCCGTGCATAATCCCGTAGCCAAGGACAACATCGAGCAGCCGCACATGCACATTATGTTCTCCGAGCGGATTGTCGATGAGCGCACGCGTTCGTTGCCGGAGGAGCAGTTTTTCAAGCGCAACGGAGCCAAGAAAGACCGGGAATGGAACGACCGCACGAAGCCGGAAGAAATCCGGGTGAAGTGGTGCGAGATGATGAACCGCGCGATGGAGCGCGAGGGGATCGAGGAGCGGGTAGACCCCCGCTCGTGGGCTGACCAGGGCCGGGAAGACCTTGCTGCTTTGCGCGAGGAAAAGGAGCTGCGCGGCGACGAGCTGGATGCGGTCGAGCGCCGGAAAGAGATTGCGCAGTTGCGCGAGTTGCGGAAGGAGTTGCCCGCGCCAGGAATGGCGAAGATGGCCAACCTCCAGCAGCTTGAAGCCGAGGCTGCTGCACAGATCACCTTGATCGAACGGAAGCTCGAAGAAGAGACCGGAATTCTTGACAAGTTGATTGCGAAGGCCAGGGAGGCCGTTGGCCAGGTGATCGAATGGGGCCAGAACCTTTTGGCCAGTCCCAGGGTGCCGGTATTCGCAAGGATGAGCCGCGCAATGCAGCCCGATCTGGCGCAGAGCGGCCCACCGCCTCCGGCACAAATACAGGAGACTCCTTCCGTCGCCGATGCCGCCAAGGCGCAGCCAGACCGCGGAGCGGACCGGCTGCGAGATTTTCTGGCCGGTGTGGACGACTTTCAGCTCAAGGCCGACGCGGATATTGCTCAGAAGCAGGAGGCCGAGCGTCGGGCGGCGATGGCCAGGCTTACGCATCCGGACCGGAAGGAGCTTGACCGGCAGCTTCGGGAGATTGCGCGGACCAAGGCGCGGCATCCAGGCGGGCGGATTATGGCCGTCGAGGAGATCATGCAGTCCGAGATTACGGGGCGCGTTCTTGGCTATACGAGCGGCAAAGAGGAGGCGCTTTTCCAGCGGTTCGGTGGGGAACTGGTTCGTCTGGATATGCGCGGCAAGCCGCCCTTTGAGATTGGCAAGGAGATCAACTACGACCCCAGGAGCCAGAGCATCAGCCGTGGTCATGGAATGGAGCGATAGATGGACGACAACGAAGACCTCAAGGCAATCTATGCCGCCGCCCGCTCTATCCAGAGCGCGGCGACCCAGGCCGTGGCCGAGCTGGCGCAGCTCGTGGCCGACATCCTATGGCTCAAGGAAAGTCCGGCTCCGCGCAAGGATACTCCGCAGGCCGGAGCTGATGCCCATTCCCATGCATCGCATGGTTCGAAGTCAAAAGGCAGTCAGGAGACTCAGTCGCCAGCCGTGGACAATCAGGAGCGGGAACAGCCATAGACCATGTAGAGAGAATTGGCTGATGCCGCCCCCTTCGGCCCCGGCACCCCGCCCGCGTAACCGCTGGCTCTACGTCCACCGCGAGAAGCTGGGGCATGCTTCTATATTGGCTATCCGGTACACATACCATCCGCATGGGAATATCTCTTGGTTGCGCTCTTTCCTGTCCTCGGATTCTTCATCCCGTGGGGCGCGGTTCGCGCATTCGGATGGGCGGCAGCCGGATTCTTTCAACCGACAAAGTGAGCAGCCGGATTCGCTCGGATGCGAGCAGTGTTTAACCGCGAACGTCAGAAACGAATAACGCCGTCCTGCGGAGTTGTGATCCTCTTAGCGGACGATTTTTGCAGCTCGGCTTGGATGTAGTCTGCATTGAAGGGCGCGTACACGAAACGGTCAGCCTGGCGAACCAGAAACCCGTTCAGGTTTCTTACCTGATCGGCGTCTAGCTCCAGTCGTGTCGGACCGGGGGAGTACGTGCCAGCTAGGCAGTATTCGCGGCTGAGCGGGAAACGCATTTCTAACGACTGAAAGCCTTGAGGCAGGAGAGGCATCGTTGCCGGGTCATGCACCGCTACCGGGCAGTCAGAAGTTACGAAAAACCCATCATTGGCATGCATCAGCAGTAGACGCATTCCCATAAACCGCTGTTGGAAAAACATCAGCATTTCGGCCATCATTCGTAGCGACCAGCCGCGATTTGTCTGCACGGCGCGAACTTTTCCGCCGGTCAGCGCACGAATGGACTCTTCCGGGTCCATTCGCTTCCCCGTCTCTCGCTCCCTTGCAGCGCAAAACTCGGCGTGCCGTACCGGATCATTTATCAGATCGCGTATTTGCTGCACTCGGTGGTCTATGGTGGCTTGGTCGATGAGCCTCTTGCCTGCTGAAGTTCTGACCAGCGACATGGCTACATAGCCCGTGAGTGTGTAGCGATCACGCCGTGTTGTCGGCAGGTTTCCGTGTCGAGCAGCCTTGACGACAGGACCGGAAGCAGACTCCAGATCGGAAAGGCATTTTTCGACGAGGAAACTACGTTGTCCGTTGTCGTCATGGCAGTAGAAGTAAGGTTCGACCGCACACTTTTTGGGAACACGGCGCACTGGCACCTCATTTGCCGAGTGAACCCACAGAACCGCAGCGCGGGTTTTTTCGTGTGGCACAGGGTCGCAGAAGGCTTTTAGATAGGCCTCTTGGACGGTGTGCTGATTCTTCCACGGATCTCCCGGCATAAGAATAATTTTACCGCTATGCGAATTCGATGAAGTGGGGTGAACTGGGCCCCCATCGTTACCGGGTTCACCCGAGGCACTCGGAAGATTGCCCCTGGTGACAGCAATGTTAGCTTTACCCCAACAAGATCGAGCAGCCAAGCGGCATATAATTTCGGGATGGATGACAAATTGAAAGACCTTATTGCCGGGGCCACCGCCAACGTGCAAGCCACCGAGAAGGCTCGCACGGCTGCCATTAGACAGGCAGACCTCGACAGGGCGGCGAAAGACCGGGCGAAGTTTTATGCCGCGATCCAGAGCGCGCTTGGCCCAGATGTTCTCGCATCGTTAGGCCCCCTGACGTACAAGGATGACTTTCTCACCAACGCGATGCACTTCACCGTGAACGGCAAGGCGTTCAAGGTTCAGCAGGTGACAGGAACGCTCGCCAATTTGGAAATGCCGACAGCAAAAACGCACTTGCTACAGTTCCAGTTGCAGAACCCCGATGCGAAGGACAGCTTTCTTGACGCACTCGGGAAGGCACTCGCGTAAATGCGCGGCCCAGGTCATCGAGGCGGCGGCACCAGTTCAATCACCTGTTATAGATCGTAGTAGCCGATGCCGACGTAACGATGCGTGATGCGCGTTGGATAATTATCGTCAAGGGTCCAGCCCTCTTTTTGCAGTCGCTTGTTCCATCGGCGCTGCTTCCGGTCAAATCCGTACCAGAGGGAGACGGTTTCACTCCATCGCCTGATGTGTTCAGGCATGTAGCCATAGGGCAAAAGCCCGAGAACGAGCGTGCCGTCATAGGTTAATGGCTTGCCGCTCAGGGTCGGGGCCACTTGTGAGTTATGCAGTTTCCACCATTCCTCCTGTACGCGCACGCCAAACTGATAGCCATCGCGGGACGGGCGTAAGAAGAAGGTCGGATCGTGGCTGATTTCTCCGGGGCCTCTGGTCCACGTCGGAGCGCCGCAAGGGATGTCTTTGTATAACTCCAGCTTCACGCTATAGGCGCGTTCGTCAGACCGGGCAAAGATCGTGGCGCTGATTGCTGTAAGGGTGACATTTTCGAACTTCGGCCCTTCGGCTGGCGTCAACTTCAGGTCTTCCCAGAACGCATCGTAGTTAACACCGATGATGAGGCGATAAGGCTTGAACGCGGCAAGCTGCTTCAAGGCATACAGCCACAGTCCTATGATCGTGAATCCCACTCCGAGCAGAATTGATGCTGGAATCGTGAATCCGCCGAAGCTACGAAAGAGAGCGATCACCGCAACGGCTACAAGAGCAATCGCGAGCCGGTCGAGCAACCTCTTGATCAGGTCCATCATTCTCCTAATTCCCACCAATGCAAATCCGCATACTTTCCTCGGAAATCCCAAGCGGAATGCACTTCTTCATCTTGCCAGTATTTGAGTCCGGAGCGCTCCAGTATTTCGCGCTGCAACTTAAATTCCGTTCCCCAACTGTCTCCCGTCAACGGGGGGGCTTGAAGAGCGCGGAAAAACTCAATGGGAAGTTTGATGAGGGTAACGGTTGGCCCTTCAGGGCTGTCCCAGCCCGCCCTGCTCTCAGACTTGATTAGAACCAGTTCGTAGGCACCACCAAAGTTGGCATCGACGCAAGGGCGCAGTTTGATGCAATCAGAGAGTCTACCGCCGACCTTCTGAGTACGACTCCCGAAGGGTTGGAGGTCAATGGCTACCTCTGCGCGCTCCGAAAAATGGCTGGCCGTGGGCATGAAGAATAGATCATGTTCCAACCAATAGAAGGTGATGTAGCCACTGGAATACGGCCCGAGGGATTCCCATTGGGAGTCACCCTGCGCGTTTACCTCATCCTCGCCGTAAATCCCCGCGTCAATAAGCGACTGTCGGAATCCAGTCAGACCGATTCGGAATTGAATGCGCTGGAACTTGGGCTTCTGCTCAGTGAGTCGTTCAAGGTTTTTCGCCAAAACCGTCAACATCAGAGTGAGCACAACGCTCTGCCTTACGGAGAATCTGGCAATGAAGGCCAAGATAAGGTACACCACGGCGACAAATACGACGATGTTCAAAACTTCGATTACCCGCTTGCGCGTCATTGGGAGACCTCGGCACAGATGATAAGGCACAATAGATCAGGTAGTCAGTTCCGGTCCATCAGTTGCCGCCAGAAAGCATTTGCGATAAGCAAGGCAAAAGAAATCCAAAGGTGGTGATATGGTTGGACGCGATAGCCATGAACGACTGATAGGCGGCTAAGAAGCCGCCTGTCCCTTGGGTACTTTCAAGAACATCTATTCGGGCCAGAATGTCGGTCCGTGCCGCTTCGTCGTCTATCGACTGTGCTTGTTCGCGCAGCTCGACAAAAACGCGATCCTTTGACATGGAGACGGAGTTAGTGGAACTGTCGATGCTGTCCACGTTCAGCCGCGCGTTGGGGCCGTGGAAATGGATATTCTCTGCCAGCTTCCCAGTTCTCGGCGTTGGGAGGCCGATAGGCGGCGGAATCAGTTCGAGAATGCTACCCGGCTCCCTGCGTTCTCCAAATTTCGTTTGCACTGTGTGCATGTATTGAGACATGAAGGTTCTTTCTTCATCAACTTGGGTAACAATACCGTCGATGCCGGGCAACCTCACTCGGACAGGCGTTCCTACAGCGAAACGCTTGGGCGGCTTCATCGCTTTCGGCTTGGGCGCTTTCATGCCTCTACTATAAACCGCCGCCGTCTCACAAAGGGTAAGTTTTGACCCACGACCGACACCCCGCGTTTTCAAGGGCTTGCATGGGTCATATGTCAAGGCCATAATTAAACCATGAAATACGGCTACGCCCGCGTATCGACTGACGACCAGAGTACAGCCTTGCAGCTCGCGGCCTTGAAGCGGGCCGGATGCAAGACGCTTTTCAAAGACGAGGGATTGTCAGGTGCCACGACCAAGCGCCCTGCCCTGCTCCGTTGCCTCAAGGCATTGCAGGACGGCGACACGCTCATTGTCTGGAAACTTGACCGCCTGGGCCGCAGCTTGCGCGATCTGATCGCCATGCTCGATGACCTCAAGGAGCGCGGCGTCAAATTCCGTTCCCTCACCGAGCAGATCGACACCGAGACGCCGACAGGCCGGGCCATGTGGCAGATGATCGGCGTACTGGCCGAGCTGGAGCGCAGCCTCATCAGCGAACGGACCCGCGCCGGAGTGAAGGCCGCGCAGCGCCGGGGCGTGAAATTTGGCCGTAAGCCGAAACTGACCTCGCAGCAGATTGCCCACGCCCGGAAGCTGATTGACCAGGGCGAGGACCGGCAGAAAATTGCCGACCTGTTCAAAGTCGGGCGGAAGACCCTTTACCGGGCGCTTGCGGCGCTTTAAGCCGGTTCACTGTTCCATTGCTTCCAGCCCGCAAGTTGGGCAGATCATGCTGCCACGCCTTGCTTGCTGTCGGCAACATCATCGATAAGAATAGCCTCAACACCTTTACGCCGAATGACGTTGAGCAAACTGAGCGCAGGCCCGGTAGGCTTTCTGATACCGCGCTCCAATTGCGAGACATAACCCACCGTGAGGTTGAGGACGCGAGCAAATGCCGCCTGACTCATATGCGCCTGCTCACGCATGATGCGGACATCTTCGCCGCTAATCGGCATGGACATACCAAGTCCGCGAACACCCATATGGCGAATGGTGATCTTTTCATGCTCTGCCTTATCGATCAGGCCGCTGCGGAGCTGGTCATCGTTCATCTCAAGAATTGCTTCCGCCACTCTATTCGTTTTCTTCGTCATGATTGATCTCCTGTAGGTTCCCCAACTCAAGTTCCTTCTGAAGTCTGGCAGCGTCGGCGACAAGCCATCTCTCTGCTTGACTCCGCAGGGTGAGCAATTCATTGTCTTCGATGTTTTCTCGTTCGTTCTTGGCAAAGCCCAAGAGGAATACCGCCCGATCCTTCACGCGGTAGCCAACGATCATGCGATACCCGCCGGATCGTCCGCGTCCTGGGCGGGCAACGCGCTGCTTAATGAGGCCCCCGCCCAGATCGGCGTCTATTAAGCCTTGTTCGGCTCGCTCGATGGCCTCACGTAAGCTCTGGTCATCTATTCCCTCGCGCCGGGCGAACCGCGCAAGCCATTTTGTCTTAAAGATTCGCATGTTAACCAACACAATTTATTATAGTGCATATCACTATAATAAATTCGAGCATTTTTCTTGCACTCTGAAGCCGTATCTGCCTATAGTCGTACAGGGCTATAGCCCTGTAGCCGTAGAGGGGGCCACCATGCACGTTTTAGCGATCATTGGGCAAAAAGGCGGGAACGGAAAGACCACAACGGCGCTAGGGATAGCCGTAGAGGCGGTTTCGGCTGGCCGCTCTGTTGCCGTGATCGACCTGGACCCGCAGACGACCGCCGCGAATTGGAGCGACCGGCGAGGCCAGGAAGCGCCCTCGGTTGTCTCCTGTCAGGTTTCCCGATTGAGCCAGGTACTTGAAGCCGCCGCCAAGGGAGGCGCAGACTTTGCCATCATCGACACTCCCGGTAAGAGTACGGACGCACTGATAGCCGCCGCCAAAGCCGCCGACTTCGTTTTAATGCCCATCCAACCGCAGCTATACGACATTGAAACGCTTGGGAGCCTCAAGGATGTGTTGACGCTGGCCGGAAATCCACCCTCCGCCGTGTTGGTCAATCGTGCGCCGGTACAGGGAAAGCGCCACATAGAAACCCAAGAGGCCGCGACCGAGCAGGGCTTTACCGTTTGCCCGGTCGTTATTTTTGGCCGCGCCGCTCATGGTGACGCCGGGAATATCGGCCAGAGCGCCACCGAGTTTGAGCCGAAGGGGAAGGCCGCACAGGAAATGAGCGACCTATACTCCTATATCGCTATAGCCCTAAAGGGGGGACGACATGAAGAACAGCGCATTAACCGCAGGGCTTAGAGCCGCAGCAGGGCGTCAATCGCAACAGACCACGGCCACGGCAGCGCCCTCAGCCACGAAAGCGAAGACCCCACCGGCGACAGTCTTAATCGGCGGACACTATTCACCGGAAGTCCGCCGAGCTTTGTTGCTTGTCCAGGCCGAGCCAAAGAACACCGGCAGAAACCTGAAACAACTGCTAGGTGAGGCGATCAACGATCTTTGTGCAAAGTACGGCAAGCCACAGCCTTACAGCGGCGAGGCATAGGGCTATAGCGATATATGGCTATAGGAATATACCGCAAGGAGTTCGAGCGCATGGTGAAAAGCAGGGCAGGGGAGCGCGGCGAGGAAGGGCTTGTCCAGGCGGGAGAAATCCCCCTTGCAAAAACCCTTGTCAAGAAATTCAAGCCCCCCACTCGCGCACAGCTTGAACTTGTTGACGCCGCGTTAGCCATCCATTCGGAGCCGGACGCAGCCGAACGCGCCTTTATTGCGCGTCAGCTTGTCCTCTGCACTCTTCCACACAGCGACCCCGGCGACAGCTCACCACGGTGGATTCGGCGCACTGGCAATAGCGCCCTGCTCATTCAGCCCGGCTGGGACGGTGACAAAGACCAATCCATCGGCTACCCGTATGGAACCATCCCCCGGCTGCTTTTGTTTTGGGCCATTACCGAAGCAGTGCGGACGAAAAGCCGCCGTCTTATTTTGGGTCGTAGCCTCAACGAGTTTGTCCGCGCCGTTGGCCTCAACCCAAACACTGGGGGAGGGAAGCGCAGCGACAGCAAACGCCTGAAAGACCAAATGCGCCGCTTGTTCCGGTGTCACATCAGTTTCCAGGCGACGGGGACTGATCCATCGGGCGCACCCGGCGAGGCATGGCGCGATATGGCAGTAGCGCCAGAGGGTGAACTGTGGTGGCATCCTCATCCCGATCAGTCAGCACTTTGGGAAAGCTGGATTCAGCTAGGCGAGAAGTTCTTTAGTGCGGTGATTGCTTCGCCCGTTCCCGTCGATATGCGGGCGCTACGGGCCTTGAAGCGTTCGCCCTTGGCCCTCGATCTTTACGCGCTGATCTCTTACCGCGCTTTCGTCATTGTGCAAAAGAACCTGCCCCCGCAATTCATTTCCTGGGAGCAGTTGCGCAGCCAGCTCGGCACCGACTACGGTGACCTCAAGGACTTCAAAAAGGAAGCTAACGCCGCGCTCCGTAAGATTGCGACGGTGTACCCCGGTCTCATCATCACGAAGGCCAAGGGGGGCTTTGCTATTCATGCCAGCCGCCTTGCTGTACCTCAGAAAACACAGTGAGCAGCAGGGCTAAAAATGTACGGTGAAACGCCCCCCTCTGTTGAAAACCCTTTGGATTCTGAAAGTTTTCCACGGTGAAACGCCCCCCCTATATACGGTGAAACGCCCCCCTTTTTTGTTGTTTTAGTACGGTGAAACGCCCCCCCTTTTAAATAGATAAGATAAATAGACTTTTTAGTAGTCGCTCACCCCCGAAGCTGTGGAGAACTCCAAGGCTGTCCCCGCTGCTCCGCTTCGCTACGCAGAAAAGGAGCGCCCTAACGGGCGGTCAGCGAGCTTCGCTCGCATTCAGCGGGAGGGCGCTAGCGCCCCTCCCGCACCCACCCCGCGCAAGTACAAAAACAAAAACCTTGCTGATGATGGTGGGGTCGGTCCAGCCTTTGCGCCTAAGTGTAGAGCCATGCAAGATCGAGCAGAAAGCCCCCAGGACGAACACGGAGCAATGCCGACTGGCCCTGGCTATCCAAAATACGCCTGAGACCGTTTTGTAATCGGCCCACGGGTTATGAATCCGTCGCTCAAACCGGTCTACGGTCAATTCAGGCCCAGTGTTTTTCGCAAGATGTGAACCAGGCCAATCGGGTTTTTGGTAGCCATCGAAAGTTTGGACGAAGTGTACATCTCGAATTGCGTGATCGGCGCCCAGCGGACTTTATGGCCGGCCGACAGCCCCAGCTCCCGGATGAACTCCCGCTGTGTCCGGCCGTTCCCGTCGCGGAAGGGATGGATCGCGTTCAGTTCGGCCAGGTAGTAGGCCGCGCCATGCGCGAATTTTTCCGCGCTGCGTTCCCGCAGCCAGTTTTCCCGCGCCAGCTCGCCGAATAGTGCCGTCAGGGAGGATTCCAGCCACTGAGCCGGACAGAAGCTCACCAAACCAAGCGACAGATCGCAGGAGCGCACTCGGCCCGCCCAGGGGTAGACATCCTGAAACAGCGCATGGTGAATAGTCAGCAAATGCGCCAGGTCAAATGTGCCGGTGACCGGACGCGAGTACAGAAAAATCAGACGCTTGAAGACCATCCGCGCCTCATGCGCGGCCAGGGCTTCCGGTGTATGAAGATTCGCCTTGTTCTTCAAAAGGTGGGATCGAGAGTGGATGTAAGGGTCCATCAGAGCTTTTCACGCTCCCGCTCATCGAGGACGGCGATGGCCGAACACAGTTCGGCCAGGCTCAGATCCTCGCTGACATAGGCGCTGGCCAGTTTGCGGACCCCGGCCCCAGGATCGAGCGATTCGATGGCCAGAGATTGAAGAGCGTCCGCCACGGCTTCCGAACGCGCCCACGAAAGCGGCTTGCCGCGCCGTTTTGCCGGTCCCGGTTTGGTCGAGGTTGCAGAACGCTTTGCCGTCATGCCTGTTCGTTCCGTTGAGTCCGGTTCGGGGCTGGAGGCGGCTTGGGGAATTCCCCGTTGTAGTTGGGGTTCAGCAGACTGCGAAGAGTAAACCAGAGCTGGTCATCAAATTTCCCTTGCATATAGTTATCCAACCTCTGCATGGTCTCTTCATCCGGGGTTCCATCCACCAACGCCAATACGCTTTCCACGAGACGCCGCCGCTCCGTAAGTTCCTCGGCGGAAGGCTCAGGCGGTCGGCATTCCTCTTCCGGCCAATCCTTGATTCCGTTCAGTTTTTGGTAGCCCTTTCGCATCCAGGAATGCAAAGCGCAACCACGCCAGCGACGCGACAAGACCTCTTCACGCAGAAATTCAAGGGTGATTCTTCTTACCTGCTGATTATCTTCTGACATGAAATCCTCCTCACAGTGGAAAGTGCCTTGCCAACTATGGTCCGAATCTCAGAGTGCCGAGATTCGGACCCGTTCCAAGCATGGGGGTCGCTGCGAGGCGTAAAGGCCGCTTCGCGCCGCTATCGCGGTGGCCTACGGCCAGCCTTGACCCCTCTACGCTCCGGGGGCATCCGGCGTCCCTTTGCTTTTATCCGCAGTTTTCGGGGCGACGGATAGAGACTTTTCCGTCTCCTCATCCACAAGCATCTCAAGGAATTCGTTTGTTGGCCGAGGTTGGATTCCTTGTTCTTCCAAGTCCCTGAAACGTTGTTTGAAGGATTCCAGAGTAGGATCGCTCATAAGCCACTTTCCAAATTCTTTGTTGTGCCTGGTTCCTGCTACAGATCGTCCTGCTGAGAATCCGATTCAGGGCGCTTCACAATGAGCGAGAGTCCGTATTGAGCGGCGGCGAGTTTTTCCGGCGCGTCTTTGTAAAACTCTGACAGAAATTCCTTGAACTTCTCCACCGACTGTGCCGACTGTTGCGATTTCCAGATGGAGGCCACACCGACCAGAATCTTTGCGTGGTCATCCTTCCGCTTCTGTTCTTTGATGCTCTGAGCACGGAGACGACGCTCACTAGCCTTGATTGCGGCTGTTTTGTCCGCAAGAGCTTTCTTGACGGCGGCAATCTCAGCAGCAGCCTTTTCCTTGAGAGCCTGTTTCTGAGCTTCGAGTTCTTCGAGTGTCTTTGCTTTCAGAGTAGCCATGCTTGAGAGGATACACCACATTAACAAAAAAGCAAATACCGTGCTAAACTACAAATGCGCGATACCTCGTTTGCTTCGCAAACGACGCGCGCCTGCGGCGGGCAGAGACAACAGCAACGGCAAAAGCAACCGCAAGTGCAACGGCAACAGCAAGAACAACGGCAAGGACTATAAAAATCTATGGCCATCGTTCACGTCGCAATGAAATCGTCCGCCAGCGCGCCGCCATCGGCGGCGCACGCGGACTATATTGCGCGCGCTGGCAAGTACGAGCAGCGCGGCGACGTGGTACACGTCGAACCCGGCAATATGCCGGAGTTCGCCCAGGCCGACCCGCGCGCTTTCTGGCAAGCAGCCGACGCGCATGAACGCGCCAATGGACGCGCCTATACAGAGCTACAGATTGCGCTACCGCGCGAGTTGAGCGACGGGCAGCGCATCGAGCTGGCGCAGGAGGCGGCGCGGGAGTTCATGGGCGACCGTTTTGCATATATTCTGGCGGTTCACAATCCCGTGGCCAAGGACAAGATCGAGCAGCCGCACATGCACATTATGTTCTCCGAACGGGTTGTAGACGAGCGCACACGGGCACTGCCGGAAGAGCAGTTTTTCAAACGCAACGGGGCGAAGAAGGACCGGGAGTGGAACGACCGCACGAAGCCGGAAGAAATCCGGGTTAAGTGGTGCGAGATGATGAATCGCGCGATGGAGCGCGAGGGGATAGAAGAGCGGGTAGACCCCAGGTCATGGAAGGCGCAGGGGCGGGAAGACCTTGCCGCTTTGCGCGAGGAAAAGGAGCTGCGCGGCGATGAGCCGGATGCGGTCGAGCGCCGGGAAGAGATTGCGCGGCTGCGCGAGTTGCGGAAGGAGTTGCCAGCGCCCGGACTGGCGCGGGTTGCCGATCTCCAGGAGCTCGAAGCCGAGGCTGCGGCGCAGATCGCCATGATCGAGCGGAAGCTCGAAGAAGAGACCGGAATTCTGGACAAGTTGATAGCGAAGGCCAGGGAAGCGCTGGGCCAGGTGGTCGAGTGGGGCCAGAACCTTTTGGCCAGTCCCAGGGTGCCGGTATTCGCCCGCGCCCGCGTAGCAGCCGATCTGGCGCGGCGCGGTCCGCCGCCGCCAACACAGACTCCGGAGATTCCTTCCGTCGCCGATGCCGCCAAGGCGCAGACAGACCGCGGAGCGGACCGGCTGCGAGATTTTCTGGCCGGGGTGGACGACTTCCAGCTCAAGGCCGACGCGGATATTGCTCAGAAGAAGGAAGCCGAGCGCCGGGCAGCTATGGCCAGGCCCACGCATCCGGACCGGAAGGAGCTTGACCGGCAGCTTCGGGAGATTGCGCGGACCAAGGCGCGGCATCCAGACGGGCGAATTCAGGCTGTCGAGGAGATCATGCAGTCCGAGATTACCGGGCGCGTTCTTGGTTATACCAGCGGCAGGGAGGAGGCGCTTTTCCAGCGGCTCGGCGGGGAACTGGTTCGTCTGGATATGCGCGGCAAGCCACCCATCCCGATTGGCAAGGAGATCGACTACAACCCCAGGAGCCGGGACATCAGCCGGGGTCATGGAATGGAGCGATAGATGGACGACAACGAAGACCTCAAGGCAATCTATGCCGCCGCCCGTTCCATCCAGAGCGCGGCGGCCCAGGCCGTGGCCGAGCTGGCGCAGCTCGTGGCCGACAACCGCGCCATCCCCGGCCAGATCGCCCAGCAGGTGGGCCGGACGGCGCAGGAAGTTCCCCAGTTGGTCAGGCAGTCCGCTGACCAGGCGTTGGCCCGCATCGAGGATGGAGCCGAGAAGGCAATCCGCAAAGCGGCCGTCAGCGATGTGGGAGCGAAGATCGAGGCCGCCATAGCCAGCCCGATGGCGACCATCGACGAGGCTTTGCGGAAGCTGAAGGATTCCGCCGACCAGGCGCAGTATGCTGCCAGCAAGTGGAAACTCTTCGCCAGGGTGTTTCGCTGGCAGCAGCTCGCGATCGCTGTACTCGCCGGCATCGTGATCGGCGGCGCCGGGACCTGGTACTTCGCCTCCAGGCCGCTCAAAGAGGCTGCCGACTACATCCTGTTTCTCAAGGAGAGTCCAGCTCCGCGCAAGGAATGCCTGCCGGTGATTGCAAGTCAACGAAGCCAGTGCCGTAGGGAGTCAAGATGCGGCGAAGGATAAGGGCGGCATACTCCTCGCGGATTTGAATTCCGCGAAAATTCAGATCAATGATGTAGTCAAGCGCAGACTTGTAGAAGTCGAGCCATTCGGCAGTGGAGTAGTGCGTGGCTGCTCCGGCTTTTGAAGCGAATCCATACGGGTTGATAGGCCTCAGGAAGATCGATTTGAATCCTTGCCCAACGTATTCATCAACAATCTCTTTGGGCATGGAAAGGCTTCGCGTGTTCGCTCTACGATGTATCGAACCATATCAAAATTCAGGAGTGGTTCGCCGCCCTGGAACTCCAGCTTTAAATGAGAGGACGGGCTCTTGAACATGAAATCAACGGCCCGGTCAGCAGTTTCATTCGTCATGTCGCAGGCACTGGCGCTAGTGTTTTTGTGCGACACCTGGCAATAAGTACATGATGTATTGCACCTCAGTGTTGGCACAATCATATGCAGGCCAGTGAAATCAGCCAACGGAGCCTGCTTAGTGCGATATTTTGTTGCCAGCAGATGCAGCGGTGAGGTTTCGCCGTCTTCATAGAAGAAGTGGCGAGCCCTCAGTGGCGCAAAAGCTGGATCATTCCGGTCAAGTTCTTTCTGGATAAACCGATGGAGGGTAGTCCGGTCTGTGAGGTAGTACTCGCCCACAAGATTCGTCAACAGATATTGCTCAGAATCAAATCGAATAAAACGGAATGGCAGGAGCTTGTATTGGCTGTTTGTCGGCAGGAAATCGGAGAGCGGAAGAAACTTCTTGTGAACCTGCTCTGAAAGGATGTTCATATAGAAGTTCCTTGTTCAAAATAAGTTGTACAACTTTACATCTGTTAAATAACAGTGGTTTCCTCTTCAGAGTTGATCAAAGATGTTTTTGAGAAAGCCTGCGCCAGGATCAGGTTCCGCACTGCTTCGGTTTCTGCCGCTACGACTTCGCGGAGTTCCTGATCGAGAATCTCGTTGGCAAAATCTCTGGCGGCGATCTCTGGCGAAGTGCAGCCTTCCTTGGGCTGAAGCCTCACCTCGATCTCCGTCTCGGATTGATTGATCAAAACATGGAAATAGCCGCTGTACTTGTAAGCGGCCTTTTGAACCGCACTGATCCTATACACGGAAGGATCAATGCTCAGCAGCCGTGTTCCGTCAGTGAGAGTTTTTATTCCAAAATCCACTGCACCCATCAAAGGCCTGAAGAATGAGAACTATGGGATGCATGGGATGCATGGGATGCATGGGACGAATGTGAGTCGTGCTGCTGGGCAACCAGTTGAGTCGTTGCGTTGGAGTTTTGCAAAACCAGCACAGGAGGAAGCGTTCGGGCTGTTTGGGAGCTTGTAGTCACTTCGCTAGTTTTTGATCCGCTGTTCTGGTTCGAGGGAATCGAAGCAAAAACAGAAGTCGAACCGGCGAGTAGACCTGCCGCTGCTACGGATACTGCCAGAATTTTGCGAACAGAATTTCTTTTGTCCATTATTCCCTCCAGCTTACCATTCGTTACGAATCATAGTAGATGTTGGCTATTCCTGTCCAACCCCCGCGAAAGTAAATCCATCCAGTATAGTTTTGGGCCGCAAAGGGTAGGAGTTGACCCCAAAAAGAGGGTCTGTACAAATCTAAACCAACGTTTAGAATGTGTACAAAGGGCAATTGGTGCGCCACTGGCGCACCAATTGAGGCGCTGCCGTGGCTGATTTCGTTGCCTATTACCGTGTTTCGACCGACCGCCAGGGCGCGAGCGGGCTGGGTCTTGACGCGCAGCGTCAGGCCGTCGCCTGCCAGGTCAACGGCGGCCAGCTCGTGGCCGAGTTCACCGAGATTGAGAGCGGACGCCGGCACACGAACCGGCCTCAGCTCTTGGCCGCTCTTGAAGAGTGTCGGAAGCGCCGCGCTACCCTGCTGATTGCCCGCCTTGACCGGCTGGCCCGTAACGTCGCATTTATCGCAAATCTGATGGAGAGCGGCGCGGACTTCATCGCTTGCGATATGCCCCAGGCCAACCGGCTGACCATCCACATTCTGGCCGCCGTCGCCGAGCACGAGCGCGAGATGATTTCCCAGCGGACGAAAGCGGCGCTGGCCGAGGCCAAGCGCCGAGGGACCAGGCTAGGCAATCCGCGCATCGAGGCGGCGCGGACGTTGGCGCTTGCCGCGCATCATGCCCACCGGCCAGAGCCGGAGGTATTGACGCTCATGGTCGAGTGGCGGAGCCAGGGGAAGACATTGCGGGCTATCGCCCACGATCTCAACCGGCTCAATATCCGGCCAGCCAGGGGCCGCGAATGGTACGCCAGCAGCGTCAGGGGCCAGCTATTGGCCCACGATCCCGATTGAGCGGGTGACAATCACACAATAAGGGGGCTTTTTGTTGCTGGAAAAGGGGCGACTTCTAGGTTTTAATTTATCTAAATTATGTTTGTGTGGTAGATATATATATCTACCATACAGGAGGTATTATTTGCAACATTTTTTTGTGGATAAAGAAGTTGAGTTGCAATGAAGCGAATTCCATGTTAACCTGTCGATGTATACATCGACAGGTCGAGGTAATTCAAGGAAATGCCAAAAAGGGGACGACCATCAAAGTTGCAAGCTGCGCGAGGACAGATCATTGCGTATTTTGAAAATCTTCCTCGTAACGCCCTTACCGACGCTGATATGGCGGCCATTCTTTTTAAGCGAGCAGGTGAATGGCGGCTTGCTGCAAATACCACAGTAGAAAAATTCGTAGGATTTTTGCTCGAAGCCACGGCTATGCGCATGGTTTCGATTGTGCCAGTGGGGGAAACGTCCTATCGGACGGCCACGCGATACGTTTGGGCCGAAGCCTCACCGTATGCCGTTGCAGCAACTTTGGCACCGCAAGCGTATTTATCCCACGGCGCGGCTGTTTTACTACACGGTCTTTCCGATCAGCTTCCCCGCACGATTTGCGTCAGCCGTGAACAAAGCCCGCAGTCTCGCAAGGCCGACATGCTGACGCAAGGGAGCATAGATAAAGCATTCCTTCAGCCAGAGAGACGGTCGAATGCCCTGTTCACCTATGACAATTTTCAAGTTGTGTTGCTGCATGGCAAAAATACCGGACGGCTTGAGGTTGGGACCATCACGTACGGCCGAGAACAGCTTTCGGTCACGAAGCTGGAGAGAACTTTGATCGACATTACTGTCCGGCCTGCCTATGCCGGCGGCGTCTATCAAGTGTTGGAAGCATACCGCCGTGCGCAGTCGGATATGTCCACGAGCGTTCTTTTGGCGACGCTCAAGAAGCTCGACTACATCTATCCCTACCATCAGGCAATCGGCTTCTACATGCAGCGGGCTGGCTACAAGCCAGAGCAGTACGAACGTCTCCGGAGTCTGGGATTGAACCATGATTTCTACTTGGCTCACGGCTTGCGTGAACGCGAGTTCGATTCCGCTTGGCGTCTACACTTTCCCAAGGGCTTTTAGCCGTTCGATTTCTCCAAGAACGAAGTCGAAGTAGAAATCGAAGCTCTCGACCTTTCCTCCCGCGACGGACTCCTGAACGCTGGGCCAGTCTGGCCGATGAAACTCCCGGAAATCACCCACCTTCGCAAGCAAGGATAGCGGCACTTCTTTTGCGTCGAATATGTGGTGAAGCCGCTCGATATTCTCGGAAGCGGTCAGATCAATGGCGCGCCGGGTGACGGTCTCGTAGATGTCGAAGAAGTCTCTGGCGCGAGCACTGGCGCGGCCCATGTGCGGATATTCCGGCATCTGCTGGCAGATGGCGCGGAGCTTCTCGATAACGATCATCTCCGGCGTGTAGACGTAGATGGTGTAATCGTCCAGATCGTGCTCTTCCCTGCCCTGGGTGTACTCGTGCTTGCTGAGGTCTACGGTGAAGACCCGCCGTTTGTTGGGGCCGGTCTCCATCGCTTCGATGCTCAGTTTGCCGGGGCGACTGCGGAGCTGCTCATAGCGTTCTTTACTGATGAGCTTGAAGCTCAACTCGTATCCGCCCCACCACGGTTTGAGGTCCTCTCCATCGATCCGGGGCTTGGGAACGAGTTTTGCGTCGAGGACGACGTACCCTGCCGAATCAAAGCGGTCCTTCAGGACGCGGAATATCCGTTCCTTGGAGTGGGGAAAATCCGGGAAGTCTTGAGTGATAGAGAAATCGAGATCCACTGAAGTGCGGCTCGTAATTCCGTGGACCAGGCTCAGGGCATTGCCGCCCTTGAGCGCCAGCATCCCGGCCAGCTCATCATCTGCGAAGAGCGCAATGATCGTCGTGCGGCGGATTGTGGCGAAGTCCATATCCATGACAAAGATATTGTCGCAGAATAGCCGTTGCACCGATCCACGGTGAACGTTGCCCTGCGAAAATACAGCGCCGCCGATTCCCTGCCCCTGGCTTGCCCACCCGCGCATATGCTGTGCCACGCTTGCGGCTTCGCCCTGGCCGACCAGGGCGCGGATACGAGGCTCATTCAGGACTATCTCGGACACCGGAACATTCAGCACACCGTCAGGTACACCGCGACCAACCCGGCACGGTTCGAGAAGCTGTGGCGGTGAACGGTCAGGCTCCTACCGCTGCTGTGAGGTCTTCTCTTTTGGTCCATGCAAAATGAAAAACCCGCCGATTTGAGCTTCGCCTGTTTCCAGGGAGAGGCTTGGCGGGTGTGTCAACTATCAATTTACAGGCATCGCGGCCTTTTGTCAGTCATTTTATATCCCCTTCGCCCGCCTTACGGAAGCCCGCGAACAGGCCAGGGCGACTCACCACGCCCGCCGACCCACGCCGGATGTGTTGGCCGTAATAAAAGCGGCTTGACTGTATTAGTTACAGAATGCACAATAAACACATATAAGCCATTAAGGCTTATATTCAGGGCAAGGGGAAAACGATGCAGCCGTTAAATATCGCCGTGGTTTCGCTAAAGGGCGGGATTGGAAAAAGCAATACATCCCTTTTGCTTTTCGAGGCTTTCCGGCACGTTGGGAAAGTCGTAAGGTTGAACGATTGGGACGGGCAGGGAACCAGCACAAAAGCCCTTCGCAACTTTTACCCGGAATACGAGAGCGAGAAGGCAGCAAGCCCGGAAATCGTTATTTGGGACACGCCGCCGAGCCTTGAGCATACCGCGACCGCCGCCGCCGTCAGGTCAGCCGACATTGTTCTAGTTTTGACGACCCCCGCCCCTTCGGACGGTTGGACTGTTGCCGAAACTATGGACTTTATCAGAGGCAAGATGAAGGCCGGAGCGGTTGTTAGGGTGATCCTCAACAAGTTCAGAAAAGGAACGATCCTAAGCCGCTACGTTGACCTTGCGCAGCCTTTGGCCGGGGCTGAATTCTTGCGCGTGATGATCCAAGAGCGCGAATGCTATAAGCAAATGCCCGTGACAGGTTGGGACGGCCTAGAGGCAACCGCAAAGCAGGAGGTTTTAGAGTTCGCGGTTTCCGTGGCCTCACTGCCCCGCCCGTCCTTGCAATAGTCACATATAACACAAACAACACAATAAGGGGTTAATACCATGAGCAGCAAAAATGACAAACTAGCCGCCGCCGCCGCCGCCTTGCGCGAGGCCATGCCGACCGCGCCGCGCCAGATCGAGGAACTCGCCCCGGCAGAGAAGCCAGAGCCAGCGCCACACGCAGCGAAGAAGCAGCGCGGCGAGAACGTGCATTTTTACCTAAACGACGAGGACAAGCGCCTAATCCGTGAGTTTTCGGCCTACCTTGCAGGGCAGGGAGAACGGCCTAGCGATAGCCTGATAATCCGCGCCGTTCTACGCAGCGCAAAGACGGACAGCGGCCTAGTTAAAGCCTTCCGCACCGCTTCGCAGCAGGACGGACGGCGCAAAGAATACCGCAACGCCTAAACCAACACGAACCCTGGAGCCTGAAACCATGAAGCGCCGCCTCGATAGCGATCTAACCAAAGTCGGAGACTTGCCCCTTACAAGAAGCCTTGCGAAGCAGTACGCGCCCACGCGGGCTCGGCTGCAATTCATCGAGGCGGCGGCGGAGATCATCGAGAACCCCACCAAGCCGGAGGCGGCTTTTTTGGCGCGGCAGCTTGTCCTTTGCACCTTGCCCCACGCCGACCCCGGCGACGTTCCAATTTTCACGCGACGTTGCGGCGCTGTCACGTTGACCCTTGTTCCTTACCTCGACAGGCGAACAGGAAAGACTATCGGTTATCCGTTTGGCAGCATCCCCCGCCTTTTGCTTTTCTGGATTACTACCGAGGCCGTACAGAAGAAAACGCGGCGGTTGGAGCTTGGCCGGAGCCTTGCCGACTTCATGCGGGCGATTGGATTGAACCCCGACACAGGCAGGGGGAAGCGCAGCGACGCAAAGCGCCTTGCAGAACAGGCGCGGCGGCTTTTCCGTTCGACTATCAGTTTTGAGGCCACCGAAGAAGACGGCGAGGCCATCCGCGAGGCGTGGGACGATATGCAGGTAGCGCCACGCGGTGAATTTTGGTGGAGCAAGGCCAGCCCGGAGCAGAGCGCACTTTGGGGAAGCTGGATTGAGTTAAGCGAAGGCTTTTACAACGCCATAACCGCCGCCCCTGTGCCGTTCGATATGCGGGCTTTGCGGGCTTTGAAGCGCAGCCCGTTAGCCCTCGACCTCTACGCATGGGCTTGCTACACAGCCTTTGCGATCATCGCAAAGCAGCTAGAGCCGCAATTCGTAAGCTGGAAACGCCTCTTGCGGCAATTCGGGGCAGGGTATGCCGACTCCGACGACTTCAAGAGAAAGGCAAAAGTGGGCTTGCGGAAGGTTGCCGCCGTCTATCCCGGCCTTGCTATCCAGACGAAGCGCGGAGGCTTCACGATCCACGCAAACCGCCTTGCTATGCCAACGAGGCCACTTGTTGAAAAGCCAGTGAATCGAAAAGTTATCCGGGTGAAACGGTCACCCCTAGAGGGGTGAAACGGTCACCCCTAGAGCGGGTTTAGGGGGGTGAAACGGTCACCCTATATATAGTTAAGATAATAATCTTTCTTGTAGTTGCTTACCCCGAAGCTGTGGAAACTGTGAAAATGCTCCCCCGCTGCTCCGCTACGCTACGCAGAATGCGGAGCGCCCTCACGGGCGGTCAGCGAGCTTACGCTCGCATTCAGCGGGAGGGCGCTAGCGCCCCTCCCGCACCCACCCCGCGCAAGTACAAAAACAAAAACCTTGCTGGGGATGGTGGGGTCGGTCCAGCCTTTGTGCCTGAGTGTAGAGTCGTGCGAGATCGAACAGAAAGGCCCCAGGACGAACACGGAGCAATGACGCCTGCCCCCGGCTATCCAAAATACACCTGAGACCGCTTTGTCACCGGACTACGGGTTATGAATCCGGCGCTCAAGCCGGCCGATGGTCAATTCAGGCCAAGCGATTTCCGCAAGATGTGAACCAGGCCAACCGGTTTTTTGGTCGCCATCGAGAGTTTGGAGGCGGTGTACATCTCGAAATGCGTGATCGGCGCCCAGCGGACTTTATGGCCGGCCAACACCCCCAGCTCCCGGATGAACTCCCGTTGCGTCCGGCCGTTCCCGTCGCGGAAAGGATGGATTGCGTTCAGCTCGGACAGGTAGTAGGCCGCGCCATGCGCGAACTTCTCCGCGCAGCGTTCCCGCAGCCAGTTTTCCCGCGCCAGCTCGCCGAATAGTGCCGTCAGGGAGGATTCCAGCCATTGAGCCGGACAGAAGCTCACCAAGCCAAGTGACAGATCGCAGGAGCGCACACGGCCCGCCCAGGGGTAGACATCCTGAAACAGCGCATGGTGAATCGCCAGCAAGTGTGCCAGGTCAAATGTGCCGGTGACCGGACGCGAGTACAGAAAAATCAGACGCTTGAAGACCATCCGCGCCTCATGCGCGGCCAGGGCTTCCGGTGTATGAA
>Ga0224535_1000145_pt1 | contig 21804 bp, 17 predicted proteins | sample 714E13034metaG_FD_179898 | JGI IMG/M metagenome (GOLD analysis project Ga0224535, IMG submission 179898) | Peat soil microbial communities from Stordalen Mire, Sweden - 717 E1 30-34 | ecosystem: Environmental > Terrestrial > Soil > Wetlands > Peat | place: Sweden: Norrbotten County, Stordalen... | reverse complement strand
CACGTGGCTTGGTTCAGTTGCGCCGGAGTGGCAGGCCGAACCGCCGCTGACGGCCACACCCTTCAGGTCAAGCGCAATCACCAGCGCCTCGCCTTCCAGATTATCGAACCAGATGTCGGTTGTGTTGGCCACGCGGGGGACGGAAGTACAACCTTCCTCGTGAACGTGTCCAGTTGAAGTTGAATGTTTCCCACCCTTGCCGCAAAAACAAAGACGCGGCAAGGATGGGGCACCCGGCATTTGTGAAAGATATGTCCCATTCAGGCCGGTGCCGGGAATTTGCAGAACGCCCGCTTCAAGCCGATCGCGCAGACGGGCCAAACGATCAATGGTTCCATCTTCGAGCGAGTGCATGGCCAGCTCCGCAGCCTTGGCCAGACCTACGATTCCGGGGACGTTCTCTGTTCCCGCGCGCCGACGGCGCTCGTGGCTGCCGCCCACCAGCAGGGATTCAATGGGCGTTCCGCTGCGCACAAACATTGCGCCGATACCCTTGGGGCCGTGCATCTTATGGGCGCTGATGGAGCAGAGGTGGCAGCCAAAGCGGCGAACATCGAATTTAACCTTGCCCGCTCCCTGCACTGCATCAATATGAAAAAAGATTCCCGTTTCGGCGGCGATTTTGCCAATCTGTTCGACGGGCTGCACAACGCCGGTCTCGTTATTGGCCAGCATCACGCTGATGAGCCGCGTCTCCGGGCGCACGGCGCGCAGGATGTCTGTCGGCTCAATGAGGCCGCTGGGCTGGGGCGCGACGAAGGTCGTCTCAACGCCATGCTCGGCGAGGCGCTTAGCTGCCTCAAGAACCGCAGAATGTTCGATCGATGTCGTGATGAAGTGGTCGCCCCGGTGCAGCAGGCCGAAAATGGCCGTGTTGTCGCCCTCGGTGCCGCCGGAGTTGAAGACCACCTCGGCATCGTGGCAGTTAAAGAACTCGGCCATGGTTGCGCGGGCGTGATCCACGGCGGCGTGCGCCTGCTGGCCATCCTGGTGAATTGAAGAGGCATTGCCGAAGCGCTCCATCCAATACGGGCGCATGGCCTCCATCACCTCCGGCAGCAGAGGGGTGGTGGCATTGGCGTCCATATAAACTCGCTTCATCGATTGATCTCCTATATATAGATTGTACTGAAATCGAGATTTCGTGACTTCCTCTTCACGTTTAACGGCTAAGAGACAGGCCTGAACTGTCGGAAACCTGTTTTAATCTGGTAAATTACCTGCTAGCGGGTTAGACCGCAAAAGGAGATTCCATGTCCAAACTTCCCTACGTTGCAGGCTGCATTCTCGGTTGTTGCCTGTTCTCCGCAGCATCCACGCTCGCCCTTGCCCAGGCAGCCGCGCCTGCTGCACAAGCAGTGCCGGCCACACCGGCCGCGCCAGCCAAGCCTGCGGTGGGCACGCTCATGCAACCCTCCCAGGTATACGGCAAATTGCTCAATGGCATGGCGCAGGAGTTTGTCTCGGCCGCCGAGGCCATGCCGGAAGAGAAATTCAACTTTGCGCCCACCGAAGGCGAGTTCAAGGGCACACGCACCTTTGCCCAGCAGATCAAGCATGTGGCCGAGTCCAACTACTACTTTTTCAGCGGCCCGGATTACTCGGAAACCGGCGACAAGGCTATGACGGACTCGATTGAGAAACTCACGACCAAGGCAGATATTGTGAAGGCGCTGAAAGATTCCTTTGTCAAGGCCAACGCCATGGTGGACACGATGACCCCGGAGAACGCTTTTGTGATGACAGTGCACGGCACACGCGCCGGCATGGCAGCCTTTGGGATATCACACTTCATGGACCACTATGGACAAATGGTTGAATATCTGCGCATGAATGGAATTGTTCCCCCGGCGAGTGCAAAATCATAGTAAACGTGCCCTTGTTGAGTCCAATCTGGGTGGCTTTTTCTTGAGGAAAAAGCCACTTGGCGGATTGCCTTCGGATACAGCTACTCTGATTTTGCTGTAGCCGCGGGACGATGTAGTACTGGCTCCCTTCAGATTTGGGAGTGCGGGATACACGCAGATTGATTTCGGCGAGCGAGGAACATCGCAAATCAAGGCCGGGGCGTTGGGATTGATTCCTGCGTGCCGGCCTTCTGTTGTAACACGTCAATCTGAAAACCTTTTACTTTTCGCTGTCGAGCACTCGCATCTGGATTGCGTCGTAGCGGGTACCGGCCACTGCCTTGGCCGGAACAGCCGCCTCGATTGCCGCAAGCTCATCTGGGGTGAACTCGACAGAAAGTGCGCCTAGGCTCTCGGCCAGTTGCGCACGCGTACGCGCGCCCACTACCGGAACAATGAAGCTGCCCCTGGCCAGCACCCAGGCAATGGCCAACTGCACTTGCGTAATCCCCTTGGCGGCGGCGATCTCTTTGAGTTTGTCTACCAATTTCTGGTTTTGCGCCAGGTTGTAGCCGGTGAAGCGTGGCAGATTGGCGCGGAAGTCTCCGGACTGAGCAGGCTGCGAACCGGCAAGCAGTCCGCGCGAGAGCGCGCCGTAGGTGGTTGCACCGATGCCCAGTTCCTGCAGCACAGGAAAAACCTTAGCCTCGGGACCGCGGCTGATGAGCCCGTACTCGATCTGCAGGTCTACGATGGGATGCACGGCGACGGCGCGGCGAATGGTTTCAGGTCCGACCTCGGAGAGGCCGATGTGGCGAACGTAACCGGCTTTGACCATCTCCGCGATGGCTCCGACTGTCTCTTCGATGGGCACATTGGGGTCGAGCCGCGACGGCCGGTAGATATCTATATAGTCCACGCCCAGGCGCTTCAGCGAGTACGCCAGAGCGGTCTTGACTGCCGTGGGCCGCGCGTCAAAACCCAGCCATGCGCCGTTCGGCGCTCTTTGCGCGCCAAACTTCACCGAGAGCACCACCTGGTCGCGCAACAGGCGCAGCGCCCGGCTGAGCAGTATTTCATTGTGGCCCATGCCGTAGAAATCGCCCGTATCCAGCAGGTTGACGCCCACGTCGAGGGCGGCGTGGATGGTAGCCAGGCTCTCCGCGTCGTCCGATGGGCCGTACACTCCGCTCATGCCCATGCAGCCGAGAGCGATAGGAGAGACCTCGGGGCCAGTTGACCCAAGTTTGCGCCGGTGGGAAGCCATATTCGTCATATTTCGACACCTTCTATCCAGAATCGTAGGGTGTAAACGACAATCAGGCAAGAGGCTGGACGGCCGGAACGCCGGCGGACTTCGCTTTTTTGTAAGTTGCGCTCTAAACTCTTGAATCCATAGAGGCTAAGGGAGCCTCTCGCGTCAGCGTGTCCGGCGGGCCGAATTTTTCTGTTTCCTTCACATCCTCGTGTCTGTCATACTTGATTGTGCCCACCTGGTACGTCCAATCCAAACCATCCAATCAAGAGGTAGCACCCATGTCGGCAAAGTATGTCTTTGTGACGGGCGGAGTTGTGTCCAGTTTAGGCAAGGGTCTGGCAGCGGCTTCCATCGGCTGTTTGCTGGAAAGCCGCGGCCTGCGCGTCAATATGATGAAGTTCGATCCCTATCTCAATGTCGATCCGGGCACGATGTCGCCCTTCCAGCATGGCGAGGTCTTTGTCACCGACGACGGCGCCGAGACTGACCTCGACCTGGGTCACTACGAGCGCTTTACCCATGCTCCGCTTTCGCGCGACAACAACCTCACCACGGGGCGCATCTACGAACAGATTATTTTGAAGGAACGGCGCGGCGACTACCTGGGCAAGACGGTCCAGGTGATTCCGCACGTGACCAACGAAATTAAAAACGCAATGCGCAAGGTCAGTTCGAATGGCGCGGACGTGACTATCGTCGAGATCGGCGGCACGGTGGGCGACATTGAGTCACTGCCGTTTCTGGAGGCCATCCGCCAAATGCGCCAAGAGTTGGGCCGGGAGAATACGGTTTTTGTTCATCTCACACTGGTGCCGTGGATCGCCGCCGCCCAGGAACTGAAAACCAAGCCGACGCAGCACTCGGTAAAGGAACTGCTCGGCATCGGCATTCAGGCCGATATTCTGATGTGCCGCTCAGACCGCGTGCTGAGCCGGGAGATGAAACAGAAGATTGCCCTTTTCTGCAACGTAGAAGAACGCGCAGTGATTGGCGCTCTGACCGTGCCCTCCATCTACGAAGTGCCGCTCGGATTTGCTCAGGAGGGCGTAGACGAACTCATCCTCAAATACTTGCATAAGGAAGCGCCCGAGGCCGACCTGACTGAGTGGAAGGCTCTGGTTGACCGCTGCTACCACCCCAGGGACGAAGTTCATATCGCCATTGTGGGCAAGTATGTGGAGTATGAAGATAGTTATAAGTCGCTCAAAGAAGCTTTGACCCATGGAGCTATCTCGCAAAACCTTAAGCTCAACGTAACATGGATTGAAGCCGAGGGCCTGGAATCGAAGACTCTCGAGGATAGGAGTTATGAGTCGCAGTTAGAAGGATTTGACGGCATTCTCGTTCCCGGCGGCTTTGGCAAGCGCGGCATTGAGGGAATGTTAAACGCCATTCGCTATGCACGCGAGAAACAGGTGCCTTACTTTGGAATTTGCCTGGGAATGCAGACAGCTTGCATTGAGTTTGCGCGCAATGTCTGCGGAATGAAGGACGCCAACTCCAGCGAGTTCGATCCCGCCAGCCCGCACCGCATCATCTACAAACTGCGCGAGCTGCTAGGGGTAGAAGAGATGGGCGGGACGATGCGACTTGGCGCGTGGACCTGCATTCTGCAAGAGGATTCATTGGCCGCGCGCGCCTATGGCGTAACCGAGATCAGCGAGCGTCACCGGCATCGCTACGAGTTCAACCGGGAGTACGAAGCCCTGCTGACCGGCGGCGGCCTTCGGCTCAGCGGCACAACACCCGACGCGACTTATGTCGAGATCGTCGAGCTATCCGGCCATCCATTCTTTTTAGGCTGCCAATTCCACCCGGAATTCAAATCGAAGCCATTGGAGCCGCATCCGATCTTTCGCGAGTTTATTATTGCCAGTTACAAAAACCGGCAGAAGCGGCTTGCTGCCGAGTTGGCAACTTCCAATGCTAATGCCTGAAATAGCGAAGATTGGCGATGGTTCTATACAATTCCAGTAGTGAGCAAGAGCCTAAGAACATTTGAAAAGTAACTTGCAGTAGAGAATTTTACCCTCAGGGGCTAAAGCCCACATTGATTTTGCGGAATTTTCCGGCACGACTCAAGTCGTGCCCTGATACAAAACCAGGGTTTTTCAACAAGGGCCTAAATAAGGTGTCATTCTGTTTATGTACCAACGCGCGCCGAGTTATGCGCTTATGCTCTGGAAGGAATACTGAAGTGTGGGAACTTTATGATGAACTGATTGATGCCGTTCCAGAAGACGCTATAGTCGAGGATTGCCTTACCGGGCTGGGCTGGTTTTTGGTGCGCTCGGTGGGGACCGGCGTGGCCATGCGCCCCAGGGAGATGGATGAGCCGATTCGCAATGCCGGAAGAATCTCCGGCATGAAGTTGAGAGAACTGGCGGGCTGGATCAAGTCGTGGAACTGGTACGAAGCGGCACTGGGGCTGGCGGCGATCAACTCCGCCCTCAACGCGCCACAGGTGGTGACGAAAAATTGCAGTTCGCGGCTGGATGAGAGCGAGCCGCAGGATGTTTTTGCCAGCATGATGGAAGAGTTGCGCGGCAAGCGGGTTGCCGTTATTGGCCACTTCCGCAACGTAGAGCGTCTCGCCGGCATTTGTGAATTGAGTATTCTAGAACGGAAGCCGCAAGAGGGCGATCTTCCCGACACGGCCTGTGAATTTATTTTGGGCGATCAGGATGTGGTCTTCATGACGGCCACGACTCTGGTCAATAAGACCATGCCGCGCCTGCTTGAACTGAGCCGCAATGCGCGCGTCGTGGTTGCCGGACCAAGCACCCCGCTTCATCCGCTGCTCTTCGAGCACGGCGCCGATTTGCTGGGCGGCTTGATTATTGAGGACCAGGCCTCTGCCTGGAGGGTTGTTGCCGAAGGCGGGCACAAAGCCCTGTTTGCCCAGGGCGGGCGCATGGTGAAAGTTACCAGCCAGCACGATGCCTGCGATAGGCTATAAGTTCATGGCAACTATGCCGAGTCTGGATAAGGCGCTGGAGAATCGCAAACCGCATCGCATGGCGAGTGGTAAAACGCTGGCCGTGCTGGTGGTGTTGCTGGCGGTGGTTGCGATTGGCTCGGCATCGATTGGGAGCTATCCGATCTCGCTGCACGACTGGTGGAGCATGCTGATGGCGCCGTCGGCGGGCGGCACGCCGGAGATCGTGCTGCTGCAGATTCGCCTGCCACGACTCCTTGCCTGCTTGCTGGTGGGATGCGGACTCGCCCTGGCTGGCTCCTCTTACCAGGGATTATTCAACAACCCGATGGTCTCGCCCGACATACTGGGAGCCTCGGCCGGCGCGGGGTTAGGCGCGGCGGTCGGCATTTTGCTGGGATTGGACTTTGTGGCCATTCAAGCCCTCTCGTTTGCAGGCGGGCTGGTAGCCGTGCTGCTGGCATGGGCGCTGGCCTCGGGGCTTTGCCGCCGCGGAGATCCGGTGCTCATGCTGGTATTGGTCGGCATTCTCATCGGATCTATGTTCACCGCTCTCATCTCGCTCACCAAGTACATTGCCGATCCGTTGAACAAGTTGCCGGCCGTTACGTTTTGGCTGCTGGGAAGCTTTGCTTCTATCACGACCAAAGATGTGTGGCTGGCGGGCATTCCCATTGCCGTGGGTTGCATTCCATTATTGCTGCTGCGCTGGCGGCTCAATGTGCTGTGCATGGGAGAGCAGGAGGCGCGCACACTGGGCGTGAATACGCGCACGCTGCGCTTCATCGTGATTGTGTGTGCAACGCTCATCACTGCCGCCTCGGTTTCGATCTGCGGCATGGTGGGCTGGATTGGCTTGGTGGTGCCACACCTGGCGCGCATGGTTGTTGGACCGAATCACAAGATTTTATTGCCCACGGCGGCGATCATGGGCGGTTGCTTTTTGCTGCTGGTGGACGATGTGGCGCGCACCGCGGGCGCATTGGAGATTCCCGTCGGCATTTTGACCGCGCTGATTGGCGCGCCGTTCTTTCTTTTCCTGCTGATGCGGGAACGCAGGCATAAGGCATGATTCTTACACTAGAGCATGTGACCGGCGGCTACGGATCCAGAACCGTAGTGGACGATGTCAGCTTCACGCTGCATCCGGGCGAGGTTGTTTGCCTGCTGGGCGCCAATGGTTGCGGCAAGACGACTCTCTTCAAAATGATCCTGTGTCTGCTGAAGCCCAAGCTCGGTCGCGTGTGCCTTGGCGAGGAGGAGATTGCCAACTGGTCACGCAGCCGCCTGGCGCGCTCCTTCGGTTACGTGCCCCAGATGCATGTTCCACCTTTCGACTTTGAAGTGCGCGATATTGTGCTGATGGCGCGCGCCTCGCATCTCGCGCCGTTTGCCTCGCCGGGCAAGGAGGACAGGCGCATTGCCGATGAAGCGCTCGAGTATCTGGGAATTTTGGATTTGGCCTCGGCGCGCTACACCGAGATCAGCGGCGGCGAACGCCAGTTGGTTCTGATTGCGCGCGCACTGGCGCAACAGGCACAGTGGCTTATTCTCGACGAACCCGCGGCGAGCCTTGACCTGGGAAATCAGATCAAAGTTTTCCACGCCATCAATGATCTGGCCAAGACCGGCCTAGGCGTGCTGATGACGACGCATTTGCCCGACCATGCATTCATGTATGCATCGCGCGCCGTACTGATGAGCGAGGGTCGCATCCTGGCCATGGATACTCCCAGCAAGGCTCTCACCGAGCCCATGCTGCAAAAGGCTTATGGCGTGCAGGTCAGCGTGGTGGAGATCGGCGTCCACCCCGGCATCAAACCCGGAATCAAGATGGTTGTGCCAAATCAGTTGTGAGGGGAAAAGCATGCCGAGAAGATTCCTGATGTGTGTTGTATTGGCAGCGCTGCTCAGCGGCAGTGCTTGCCGTGCCGCGGCGCCCGCTGGCGAAAAGGCCGCAACGCGCATCGTGACCGACATGGCTGGCCGCCGGGTCGAGGTGCCCGCGCATATTCACAAAGCTCTCTCCATGAGCCCCATGGGCACAATCCTGATCTATACGCTGGAACCCTCGATTTTGCTGGGATGGAACTACCCGCCCGACGCCGGCGAACGCGCGCTGCTGGCGGAACCTTACCGCAATCTGCCGACGCTGGGAGGCTGGTTCGGAAAAGATAATACCGGCAATCTGGAAAAAATCATGCAGGCTCATCCGGATGTGCTCATCTCCATGGGCGACGCATTCGCCACTGAGCAGGCGGAGCGAGTTCAGGGCCAGACGCATATTCCGGTTTTCATTCTTGACGGCAGTCTTGAGCATATGGCCGAGGCTTATGAAAAAGCCGGCGAACTGTTCGGAGACGCGCCTCACGCGGCCCAACTTGCCGGCGAATGTCGCGCGACACTGAATGAGATCAAGCAAAAGATCGCTACTATTCCGCAAGCGAAGCGGCGGCGTTACTATTACGCTGAAGGGCCCAAGGGATTGGAGACGGAGCCGGGCGGCTCCATGCATGTTGAGGCTTTGAATTTTGCCGGTGGCGTTGACGTAGCGGTTGGGATTCAAGGACAGTCAGGCTATGGACGCTCCTCGGTTTCGATGGAGCAGGTGCTGCGCTGGAACCCGGATATCGTCATCTCCATTCGCGACCACACAACTTCCGCGAGCGAGTTTTATAAGACTGTGTGGACCAATCCCACTTGGAGGATTGTCGCCGCGGTTCGCAATCGCGAGGTCTATGAAGCGCCACAGTATCCTTTCAGTTGGCTCGACCGCCCGCCCTCAGTGAACCGCATCATCGGCATCAAGTGGCTGGCCAATCTCTTTTATCCTGATGTCTTTCACTACGACATGCGCAAGGAAACGCGGCGCTTCTACGAGACCTTCTATCATGTGCGGTTGAGCGAGGCGCAGTTGGACGAACTGCTGGCCACAGCCGTGAGAGCGCCTGCGGGAAAGGCAAGATAGCGCCTGCCGCAAATGCCCAGGCCGCGGGAGCGGTGATTTAGATGCGTCTGAATTAGCTATCAGATCTTGACGGGACCGGTCGATTCGCGCACGATTAGCTTTGGTTTCACTGTGATGACATCGCGCGGCGCGGCTGTACCATGGATGCGATTCAACAGGCATTGGGTTGCAACTCTGCCAATTTCCTCCAGCGGCTGATTAATTGTGGTAAGCCGGGGCATGGTATAAGCGGCCGCCTTGATGTCGTCGAAGCCGATGACAGAAACATCCGCCGGGACATGCAGATTGAAGTCTTGCAGCGCACGGATGGCACCGATCGCCGATAGGTCGTTGAAGGTAACCAGGGCCGTGAATGGCTGCCTGGTGGATAGCAGTTGCTGAACCACGGGATAACCAAGTTCCGGCGAGAACAGATCGCGATCGAGGCTGACAACCAGTTCAGGCTTTATCACAAGGCCCAGTTTTTTAGCTACGGCTACCAACCCTTTCCAGCGCTCATCCGAGTCGGAGCTGAACGGCTGTCCGCGCATGAACGCAATCTTCCGGTGCCCGAGCGAATACAAGTAGGTCAGAGTAAGTTCCGCGGCGCGCGCGTGATCGACAACGACGTTAGTGACACCGGGAATGGGTCGATGGCCCGCCACGGCGACTACCGGGATTTGAATGGGATGCTCCAGCAGAGTATCGATTGCGATAATACCCTGAGCGCGCCGCCCAATAAACATGCGCGTGTATTCCTCAATCAGACTTTTCTGGTGCCTGTGATGCGCTGTGAAGTAAAAGTACCCGGCGCTGATAAGCTGATCGCCGATGCCGCTCATCACCTGGGTGTGATAGCCGTCGCCCAACTCCGGCACGAGGATGCCGATAGTCTGAGTTGCCCGGTTGCGCAGAGAACGCGCCAGCAGGCTTGGCTGGTAATTCATCTGCCTGGCGGCAGCTTTGATGCGGTCGCGCGTGACCTGCGGAATCGATCTCCCGGGAACATCGTTAAGAACGACTGAGACCGTGGAAGGATCGAGCGCTAAATGGGCTGCTAGTTGCTTCAGGCTGACCGGTTGTTGAATCGCGGGTATGACGGGCTCTTTGTGCCGCTTACTTTTTGAGGGATCCTTCATACCTGTTTCCTGCCCGCCTCAATTATTAACTTCTGCAATGCAAATGTTGCCGAAAAATCTATATTCATGCCCGCGTATTTCGCAATAAATGCGCTAGACATTCGCTTGTTTTGCTGCACAGGGGCCTCTCGATGATTATCAATTCCGGCCTGCCTCGAGAGGACGGCAGGCCGGATGATTGACATTCGGCGGACCCTAGTTCAATGTCAGGCCGGCGTTGAGCGGAGTGTTTTCGCTAGAGTCGCCGACGCGGATGACGAACTTGCCGGGGTCGATAGTCCACTTATGCGCTTTTTCATCCCAATAGCTGAAGGCGCGAGAGTCGAGGTTGAGAGTTACGTGTTGCGTTTCGCCGGGAGCCAGGCTGACCTTTTGAAAGCCCTTGAGTTCGCGCTCGGGGCGGCTGACCCTGGAAGAAGGATCAGAGACGTAGAGCTGAGCCACTTCAGCGCCAGCGACGGCGCCGGTGTTGGTCACGTCGAAACTGACCGGTACAACCGAGCCGGAGGCAGATGTTGCCGGAACCTGCAGGTTAGCGAAACTGAAGGTGGTGTAGCTGAGCCCAAAGCCAAATGGAAAGAGCGGGTGCTTGCCGGTGGTTGTCCAGTAACGGTAGCCCACCATCAGCTTGTCGGCGTACTTCACGTGAGGCGTTGGAAAATCTCCCGTGAGGCCGCGAAAATGGTTCAGATGCTGCGTGGTGCCGGCCCCCTTGACGGGGTAGTAATACGGCGCCGAGGGGCTCTCATCCCAACTGCGGTCGAAGCTGACCGGCAGCTTGCCTTCGGGGTTGTGCTTGCCGAAGAGAACTTCCGCGACGGCTGTGCCGCCCTCCTGGCCTGGATAGTATGTGTGCAGCAGCGCGGGAACCTTGTCGAGCCAGCGCCGCGTATCCGCTCCGCCGCCGGCGGTCAGAGTGACGATGGTGCGCGGATTGGCCGCAGCAACGGCTTCAATTAGCGCGTCCTGTCCCCAGGGCAATGTAAAGGTGCGGTCGTAACCTTCGCCCTCGGTGTGCGGGCTGAAGCCGGCAGCTACCACAGCAACATCGGCCTGGGCGGCAAACTCCCTGGCTTCCGCTGAGACCAGATCGGCCTCAAAGGCGATTCCCAGACCAAGGCGCACTCCGGGCGAGAAGGGAACATAGTCAGCTGTCACGGTCACGGTCTTCCCAGCGGTCAGTTCAATTGTCGCCGGTTGCGGAATCTGGCCCTCGGCGTGTTCCACGGTCAGCACGTTTTTGCCATCAACGAGAACATTGAAGGTGTCTTCGCCTGAGGCCGCACCGAGTAACAGGTACTTGCCGCTCTTGGCCGGCGTGTAGCTGGCGATGTAACGGATACTGCGCTGCGTATTTCCCTGCGAGCCCCACATCTCCGGCTTCCAGTTAGAGATAGCCTTGGCCGTGGAGTTTTCTGGCTGGCCAGTGAAATCCTTGCTGGGGTAAGTAGCGATCTTTACGCGGCTATCCCAATGCGTTTTCCCGAAGAGGTCGTTCATTTCAGGCAAGCCGCGATTGTAGAGCACACGAACGCCAGGCCCGGCAAGGTTCGCGATTCCGGCGACAATGCTGACCGGCTCGAAGGATTGAACTTCGGAAGAGCCGCCGCCTCCGGTCACAGCCGGCCAGGCGTCAGGGCCGATTACGGCGATGGTCTTCACTTTGGCCAAATCGAGCGGCAGCATGTGGCCCTCGTTCTTGAGTAAGGTCAGGCTCTCCCGTGCGCTATCCAAGGCAACTGCGCGATCAGCGACTGAGTAAGTGGAGTCTGCCGGATCAAATTGCGGACGGTCGAGGAAGCCATAGCGCAGCGCCGTGCGCAACAGGCGCAGCACCTTATCGTCAATGGTGGATTCTTTCACCGTCCCTGCTTTGACGGCCGGCAACAGCGTCTGTACGTTCATGTAGTCGGGACCGGGCATCTCGAAGTCCAGCCCGTTGTTTGCCGCAGCTACACCGTCATAGGTGGCGAACCAGTCTGACATCAAAATTCCCTGGAATCCCCACTCGCCCTTGAGCACTTTCAGGTTCAGAAAATCATTCTGAGTGGCGTGGATATCGTTGACCAAGTTGTAGGAGTTCATCACCGCATCCACGTGAGCTTGAGTGACAGCAGCCTCGAAAGCCGGAAAGTAGATTTCTCGCATTGTCCGCTCATCCACGTCGGAGCTGGCAAAGTGGCGGTTGTACTCCTGGTTGTTCAATGCGTAGTGCTTGACGGTAGCGATCACGCCCTGCGACTGGACACCCTCGATATATTGCACCGTCAAAACAGCGTTCAGAAATGGGTCTTCGCTGAAGTACTCAAAATTTCGGCCTGCCAAAGGAGAGCGGGCAATGTTGACGCCGGGGCCTAACAGGAAATGGACTCCGCGAGCGCGGGCATCCTTGCCTAGACTTTCGCCGATTCTGTGCGCCAGTGCCGGGTCCCAACTGGCGGCCAGAGCTGCTCCGCCCGCATAAGCGGTGGTCGGCCCCCAGGTGCGTACGCCTTCCGGGCCGTCGGACATCTTGAAGCGGGGTAGGTCAATTGCCTGAACCGGACGCGTGAACATTTCATCGACGCCGCCCAGCAGTTCGATTTTTTGCTCGAGCGTAAGCCTGGCCACGAGTGCATGGGCTCTGGCCTCAATTTGTGGCGAGTCCGGTACGGGAGCTTGAGCAAAGGTTGCCAGACTGCAACCCAGAAGTATCGAAAGCAGGTACGCCATTCCCAAAGAGAAAATCGATTGGGTAATGGGGTTTTGTGATTTTCTCATGACTGGAAGGGTAACTTATTGGACCATTGAATGTATACCGAAACCTAATATTTTTGTCATATTGGAGTAGTGTTCCCTGAAATCCGCTTGAGCCAATATTGACTGAGTTGATCATTTTATCGGGACCAAAGCGGGTCTGGAAGCTGGCGGCTATGAGGCGCCTTATCTGAAACTCTACTCAGTTTGTGCCTGGATCTGCAATTGACTGACTGCTCCAAACTACCTTCATGGCGTTCGCAAGCCTGGGGCTTTAAATTGCTTATCTCAAACTTAGTGGGATTTTTGTTTTTACACGTTCTCGCATTTATGCAGGTTCTTTCATCCAAGGTAAGCAAGCTAGGGAGTGTTAACACTATCGAGTGCTTCGACGATCAGCACGAAGTAGATAAAGGCGAGGAAAATGACGTCGAGTTTTTCTAACCTGGAAAGGATGCGGCGGAAGCCTTTCAGCCTGCGGCAGAGCCATTCTACTTCGTTGCGTTTCTTATACAGTTCACGGCCGTATTGCCAAGGATCAAGCCGATTGGATTTCGGAGGACCCACAGGAATCATGCCAAGATCGAACACCAATTGCCGCGTCTCATTGCCCTCATAGGCTTTATCCATAAGCGTGGGAAGCCCCTCCGGCATTGGGCCAAGCTCTTCAAAAACGACAGCCCTTCTGCCGCATCATACGCGTTACCAGGAGAAAGTGCGAAGACTATAGCCGTTCGAACACCTGCGGCAACCATATGAATTTTGGTGTTCCATCCGTCGCGAGATTTGCCGATGGCTTGCGGTCCGTTTTTTTCATGCTCCGGTGCCGTCGGGATGAACCTTAACTGAAGTCGAGTTGAGCGAGAAGGCTTCTATCTTGATGCGCACGATCTGCTCGGTCTGTAACTTCTCGAAGACTCGGTCCAGTACGTCATTCTTGGCCCAGCGATTCATGCGTGTGTAAATGCTGTGCCAGTTGCCTAAACGAGGCGAAAGACCGCGCCATTTGCAGCCCTGCTCAGCCACATAAAGAATTGCGTTAAGCACTGCGAGGTTATCAAGTGACACATTCCCGCGCTGAACAAACAGGTTATCTTTGATCTTTTCGTACTGTGCTGAAGTAATCTCCATAACTGCGATTATTGCATGATAGTGTTAACACGCCCGACTAATGCCTGTCTCGCTATCTCCTGAACTGGAGAGCAACTCCCCATATTTTTGCATAACTGATGGATTGTTTGGCTCGTACTTCAGGCACTCTTGAATAGCTTTATCGCTAATTCGTCATGGCCGACCAGATGATTGGCATGCGCCAAGTAATACAAAGCGTCTTCGTCTTTTGGTTCGAGACGAAGATGGTGGAGCAAAAGCGTAACTGCTTGACGTATATCTCCTGCGACAAGATCGAATAAACCTACTTTATACAATAGAACTGCATCGTTGGGCGCCAACTTCAAACCTCTTTGGTAAGACTTGGAGGCCGCATCCTGCAGCCCAGCCTCCTCCAACAACATTCCCAGTAACTTCAAAGCAGGGATAAAATTCGGGTGCTGATCGAGCAATTGATTTGTAAGTTCCAAAGCTTGGCGGTTATCGCCATGCTTGGCAATGTTGGGCGCATGATGCAATTGCAGCATGGCTACCGATGTGGGGCAGCGCCGGTTGTTGAGATGCCGCCGAGGCGATCACACAGTCCAGCGTAATAATCAAAGCTACGCGAATGGCAAAGTAAACCCACTTGGTGGATCTATATCCCATCTGAATTACCATCGTAGTTGACGTCGCCTGAGTGCGACTGGGGAGGGGCCATTTTCAATTGCTTATAAACCGTTTGAAGCTTTTCTTTCATCGCCTTGTATTTTTTATAAAGTTCCAGTTCCTGCTTCGCATCCTCTTTTTTATCCTGCTGCCAAAGCAGTTGGCTTAGAAGATAATGCGCCGTTTCGTCGGCTGGATCCAGCTTAATTACCTGCTCGAGAATCGGCAGCGCCTGGTCATTCTTTTTCATGCGAATCATGGTGTGGGCCAGGCCCAGGTTCGCGTCAATATCGGTTGGCGCTAGCTTGACCGCCCGAGAGTACTCGGCATAAGCCTGCGGCAGGTTATCCCCGGCTACATCGATTTCGCCTAACCGGCACATGGCTTTCGCATCACCCGGGTTCATCTCCAGCGCCAGCTTGTATTCGCTTTCGGCCTCTGCTTTGTCGGCAGGGTTGAGGGAATAGCTGAGAGCCTCGGCCAACTCAAAATGAATGCCGGGCAGCTTGGGATCAATCTTAATGGCAGTACGATATTGGGCGATGGCCCGGTCGGAGTCGCCGTATCGGAGCATCTCGCGGGCCATAACTTCATGCATCTCTGCCGAATCGGGATCAGCCATCGACAGGCTCAGTATCGATTCGTCACAGAGTTGCGAATAGATTTTATACGCCGCAAGCAGTACGTGGATATTGGCGGGATCGTGCGAGCGCAGCACCTCGACAATCTTTGTGGCTTTATCGGGATCGCCGCTGCTTGCATAGAGATCGATCAGTTGCATTCCGGCCTGGAGGCGAATTTTCTCGTCGTCAAGATGCGGAAAGGCAGACTCGAAGTCTGCGCGGGCGCCACTTGTGTCTCCCAGCTTCAGTTCGCAGAAGCCCAGCAAAGTCTGAATCCGCCAGAGGCCCGCGCGGCGATTTATCGCAGCACGCAACAAGGGCGCGGCGTTCGCATAATCGCCTTTGAAAAACAGCAGAACCCCCAGGTTTCCGCGGGCCTCTGTGTTGTTGGGGTCGAGCGCAACCAGGGCCTGCAACTCCGGAATCGCCAGATCGGGTTTCTTCTCCTGCAAATACTGCTGAGCTTTCCGGCTGTGGTCTGTTATCTGCTGTTGCATGTTGTTCGCTTCCTGCGCAAGGCACAGGGTTACGCTCAAGAGCAAGCATGCCCCGATCCATCCTACGGCGCGCTTCTGGCTCAACTCAACCTCATATTATTCCACAGCCGCTAATATTAACGCACAATATAGGGGAGACGCCCGTGGGACGTCTCTCCGGTCAGGTCGAAATCAACCTTGAGTTAGAAGTTCAGGCGCAACATAAATTGCATTTTGCGCCCACCTACCGTAAGGCCAGTGATCGATTTTCCGGTTCCCGCGTTGGTGCCGGCATACGGCGTGCCGGAAACTCCGCTCCCAACAAGCTGTGCGCCAGCACCGTGTACGTCGAAGCTCGGGTGATTAAAGACGTTTTGTGCATCGGCCCGGAACTGAAGTTTGATGTCGTGGTTCCAAGCCTCAGCCAGAGCAAACTCCTTGTGGGCTGAGAGATTGTAGATGTCGATTCCGGGACCATAAATAGTGTTTCTTCCTGAATTTCCGAAGGTACCGTTGGCCGGCTGGGTAAAGGCGCCGGGGTTGATCCAGTTGTAGATGCTCCGATTCGTTGGCTTGATGCTGACTCCGAGATTCCGATTCGGATAAGCGCCGCCGCCGTTGGCAAATGTAAGATGCTGTTTTCCGTCGGTCACAGTAAAGGAATGGCCAGTGGTCAAGACAACCGTACCGGAGATTTCCCATCAGCCGGCGATTTCATCCAGCGCCTTGCCGTGATTTAGGAATTGCTTGCCCTTGCCGAACGGCAATTGGTAGACGACATAGTCTTAGAATGGGTGGCGCACATCAAAGTTCGAGCTGGCGTAGTTTGCATATGGACTGTTGGAGCTCTGATATTGAATTTGACCAGCATGACCACCCCAGTCGACGGACTCTTCCTGCTACCAGTTGAGCCGCATGGAACCGGGCCATCGAAGGCAGTTGATGGAGGAACTGGTTGGCGCCCAGGGGCTTCGGCTCTCACTGGGCCGCACTTGCATCGGTTCCAGCGATTACTCCCGCAGCGCTTACAGCTTTGACGACTCCACAACGCCTGACCCGGAGCTAAAGGACTTCAGCATCGCGCACGACCGCGACTATATTCTGCCCACACTCAGAGAGGCGTTGGCGGCCAATGCGGAGCTATTCTTTTTTTCCGCGCCATGGAGCCTGCCCGGATGGATGAAAGCTGGCAATTCGCTGCTTGGCGGATCCATGCGCAAGCAGTATTTCTCTTCCTACGCGCAATACTTTGTCAAATTTCTGCAGGCATATCGAGCCGAAGGCGTGAAGATCAAGACCTTGACCGTCCAGAACGAAGTGGACACCTACCAGGATGGCCGAATACCCGCCACGCTCTGGGGACAAGAGTATGAGACCAGTTTTATCCAGGAATTCCTCGGGTCCGCATTGCGCAATGCCTCCCTAGACACGAAGATCTGGCTATTGGATCACAATTACGATTTATGGGGACGCTGGAGGATCAACTCATAGATCCCGAATTTGCTCAATGACGCAGAAGTTCACGCGCAGCGGACAATAATGGGCATTTGCGCACTACTCCACGGCAGTGTGCCGCGGGGCGCGCGTCATCGCCTCCAAGGGAAGTATGCCGGGCATCGAACATACAGCTTTCGCCAACCCCGATGGAAGTTATGTTTTGGTTGTCACAAACCAGGGAGAAGCGCGAGAGTTCGGCTGCCGGTTTGAAGGTAAAATCCTGAACCTGAGCCTACCGCGGAATTCGATCATCAATGAGAAGAGGGCATTCAATTTAACCGGGAGAAAGTGGGTGGAGAGTTAGGGATGCGAGGAGGCGTTGGGGACCGAAGGCTCCGATAAGCGAAAGCTGACCGGTAGTAGAACAATCATCAAAAGCGCGGCAGCGCAGGGCGCAATGAGCCCAAACCGCAGCGATCCGAAGTGCGCCGAGAAGAGCCCGGTTAACCAAGGGAAGAACGCCGACCCTACCCCCGCGACAGAAAAAATCCAACCGCGTGGGGAGCGCTCAAGCAGGAAGGACAGCACCAGCGGGTAGAGCGGGCCGATGCACAGGCCGGCCAGTACCGAGACAACCCGGATCGGCGTTGGGGTGTGCGCGGCAATTAACAGCATGACGGAGATCGCCGTACCCCACAGGGTCCAGAAGAGTACGATTCGGCGGCCAATGATCGCCAGCAGCCGAGTGGAAAACACCAGCCGGCTGAGCATGATGCCGAACCAGAAGAGCGAGGTGGCAAGCGCCGCCCATCCCGCGTTTCCCGGATCAGCGCGATGAGAATAGGTGGTCAACCACCCGCTCAACGAGCTGTCTACGCCCACAGCACACATTGCCATCACCACCAGAGGCAGCAAAAAGTACAGAGGCGCGGTACTTTTGCACTGCGATGCATTTGGCTTCAACGGCAGGCCGGGCGCCGTCCGCCGTTCGCGGAAAAACACCCAGACTAAGAGCAACAGGAACAACCCCTGGAAGGTGAAGAAAAGCGAGTTGAGGCTACCCTTTTGCAAAAACGGCAGAAAGAGCAGCGGGGCAGCGGTGGCTCCGGCAGACCATGCGAAGTTGAGTCTTTCCAGTTTGGCGGCCCGGTCGTCGCCGTACCGGTCAGAAAACAGCAGGCTGGTCGCGGTCATCACCATGCCCAGTCCCAGGCCGAAGAAAAAGAAAATGACAAAGGAGAGTTGCAGGCCGGCAAACGCCAGGGCACATGCGCTCACCACCAGCAGTCCATATCCGCGAATGAGCGCGCGAACACGATTGGAGCCGGTCAGCAGCGCGCCCAGCGAAGATCCAAAAAACTGCAGGAAGAACAGGAATCCGGCTGCATCGTCTCGCAGTCCCCAGCGGTGCGAAAGCGTTGGAAGCAGAACCCCCAGCATCACCGTTCCCGCACCGGTGAGGCCGAAGCCCACGCCCAAAACCAGGCTCGACACCAACCTCTGGCCAGGTAAAGCATCCGCAACCGATCTACTTTGATTCGTCATGCATCCCCGGCAGCACTGGCAGACAGTGGCGAAATCCAATGCCGGCAAAAACCAACTTCTTCCACAACCTTCAACTTAGGCGTCAGTCTTCGGATTATATCCTTAGCCAGAATAAGGGTCGCGGCTCATTACGGTTTCCAGATAAATGTGGCTCCCGCCCCGGCAGCGGCAAAAGCAGCAATGACAAGACAAGTGGCAAAATTGGCAAAGCGCGGCATAAGCCTCCAGGTGATGGAAAGAAAATCGTAGCGTATTTGCATCGACTGGGGAAGTGGCTCAAACCGGACAGCGTTCTGATGTGGCTACTTATCTTCAGAAGTTTTCCCCTGTTTATATCAAACGACTCTATAATTCCCGATGGAGGAAGACAGCCATGCCTTACTGCTCTAAATGTGGCAATCCTAACAATCCCGGAGTGAAGTTCTGTACAACCTGCGGCAAGCCTGTTGCGGTTACGCCGCCTGCGCCGCCGATTGCAGTTGCCGGAAGGGTTTGCCCCTCGTGCGGAGTTTCAAATTCAGAGACTGTCAAATTTTGCCTTCAATGCGGGAAGCCATTGTTGCAGGCTGAGCCGCAACCACCTGTTGCAACTCCGCCGCTGCCCCCGATTGCGCCACTACCGGCAGCGTCTCCTGCGCCAGTGGCGGCTGCCGAGCCAGCCTGGCAACCTGTCGGGGTTCCGTCTGCTGTGCCGGCGGGAGCGCAATCGGCGCCGTACGCAGCTCCGGTCGCGGCATCTGCGGTTGCTTCCGGCGGAAAGAAGAAATCTGCTGTGGGCCTGATTGTCGCAGCAGCCATTTTGCTCGCCGCCTTGGGCGGAGGCGGCTACTACGGCTATTCACTCTGGAAGAAAAACAGAGCTGCGGCACAGCAAGCGGCCGCACAGCAAGCCACCCAATCCTTTGCGCCACTGCCCGATCTTTCTACAGCCGCCGAACCTCAGAATGAGCAGAACAAGCCCTCCCCAGCTACGGCCAGTACCGCTCAGCCTTCCGGCAAGCAGAGCAGCACAGCGGCTTCTAGAATGCCCAGCCAGCAACCTCCGGCGCAGGCACAAGAGCCAGAGTACGAAGCGCCGCCTCCGCCGGAGCCCATGGCCCCGGCCAGCACAGCCGGTACGAACAACAGCGCTCCGGCCGCCGCTGTACTGATAAAGAGGGTCCAACCGAAGTACCCTCTGCTGGCAAAGATGTCGCGCGTCAGCGGAGTGGTGAAGCTACGCGTCGTTATCGCGACCGACGGCTCGGTGAAGGAAGTTAAGGTGATCTCGGGACCACGCCTCCTGACGAAGGCGGCCACCGAAGCAGTAAGCCAATGGCGTTACAAACCCACTTTGCTCAACGGCAAACCGACGGAAGTGGTAACCGTGACGGCGATCAATTTCACGTTGGGCGGACAGCAGTAGAGCGGCCGTTCAGAGCAGAGATGCGCCGCAATTACCGCAGAATTTAATGCCCGGCTCTGCTGGCTGTCCGCAGCCAGGACACGCTCGCGGCGCAGGCGGCGGCTCCTGCGCCAGAACTTGTCCGCAGGCTTCGCAGAATCGCAGGCCGGGCCTGATCGCGATGCCACAGTGAGGACATACAGCGGAGGAAGGCAAGGCTGCAGGCACTGCTTCAGGCTGTGCTGGAGTCAGTGCAGGCGGTTGTGCTGGAGGCTGTTCGGCGACGGCTGCCTCCGCTGGTGGAGACGCCAAGGCCCGGTTCAAGAGGTCCTCCAGATCAGCGTTATTGACCGCGCAGATGGCCCCCTCCTGGCCTGCCATGGCAAAGAGAAATAGATGGAAGGCTCCGCGGATCCAGAGAGCCAGATCATGCCCATACTGTCCATTCGGCTGATGATCGCAGAGGCTCAGAGCAACCTTGGTGACATCGTGCACAACACCATCGCAGATTACCTTGCCGGTATCGGTGAGGTCGTAGCGTTTGCTGCGTTCGGTTTCGGCAACAGGCTCGATCAGATGCGCCTCAATCAGATTCTGAAAGGCCGTAGACACATCGTCCGGCGTGAGCGCGGCTGCCAGCCCCGGCAGCACCTTGTCAGTGAAGTTCAAAGGCCAGCGGAAATCCTCTTGCGCCGCGCCGGCCAACCGCTCCAGAATCTCGCCCGGCGAGAAGATGGTGGATGGCTCGGTGTGGTTAAGCATGGAATACAACCGGACCGCGCGGAGTTGATCGAGTATAGCGAGAAAGGTTAGCACCGCCGTTGAGGGCAGCTTGCAACCGACGCCATCGTCGGAGAGCTTTCCTTCCGCGGCCAGAATCCGGGTGATGGAGGCGCGCAGGCTCGACGCCGTCCAGTAGGAAACCCGGCGCACAAAGCCCGATCGGGCCATTGCAACAATACTATCCGGAACACTGGCCGACCATGCCAGCATGCCGCGGCTAACGGTCTCATCGGCAATCGTGTGGTTCAGGAAGGCTACCTTCCGCGGCGCTCTCAGCACGCCAATGGCGATTGCCAGCCGTTGCCTGTGCGCCTCCTCCATTTGCGCAAACTCCGCGCCGAGCCCTGCCTTGGAGTCCGCGGCCGGATCGCCGGAGGGCAGCAGCGCCAACGGGTTCGAGCGTGCGCCAATCAAATCCGCCAATACGGAAAGATCGCCTTCCGCCAGCAGGTAGTCTTCACCGTCGACGACGATGCGGGGGCGCTCTACGGCTTCAGCCGGCCGGTCCTCGGAAGATATGCCTGATTCATTGGGTGTCATCTCTTGCTCCTTGCGGTATCCTGCAACCCTTATCTCGATGTTCCGCCAATCGCGGCATGGTAATTCTCGATTGCGGTTTTGACCTGGGCCTGGTATTCGATTGGCGTCATTTTGTTACTCGCCAGAATGCTGTCCGCCTGGCTCGGATTGTCGGCGATCTGCTTGGAGATAGCGTTCAGCTTCGGGTCCAACACCGGCGCATCTGTCGGAATCCCTGCGCTGCGCAGTTGCTCCTGGCCATAGTTGTTGCCGGACATCCTGGTCACGCGATCTGCCAGGTCGCTCTCCCGCTTCATGGCTTTGGCCACCGACTTGACGTCCATATGTCCATTGGCCGCGTTCACTTGCTGCCGGCTGAAGGACTGGAATTCATCCGTGCTGAACTTGTCGGGA
>Ga0224535_1000143_pt1 | contig 21952 bp, 28 predicted proteins | sample 714E13034metaG_FD_179898 | JGI IMG/M metagenome (GOLD analysis project Ga0224535, IMG submission 179898) | Peat soil microbial communities from Stordalen Mire, Sweden - 717 E1 30-34 | ecosystem: Environmental > Terrestrial > Soil > Wetlands > Peat | place: Sweden: Norrbotten County, Stordalen... | reverse complement strand
AACTAACGATACACAAACAACTTTAAACGAGATATCCAATGAACTAGAAACCGGAAATGGTTCGCTCGTGATACAACCACACACACTAACAATAGTAAACAACAACACAGTAACCCAAACACTTGTATCCAATTCAAGCGAGTATTCAATACTCCTGATAAATGAAAATGGTACATACATTGGAGTAGCTATGAATCAACAATTAGAAAATTCCATGTTCACCAAGCTCTTCTTTGAGGGCGGTGCTGGTTTAACCCATTTCAAGTCGTTATATGGTCAGCCAGGTGTTATGGCGTGGGGTGTGACTTATTAAACACACCTTAAATACTTTTTTTTATTCATTTTTTTAAATTTAAATTAAATACTTTTTTTAAGTGGAAGGGATAAACTACTATTTGTTGATCAATTATATTTAAAAAAATTGCATGAATTAGATTAAATTAAACAAGTCTAATTATCATGGAAAATGGATCAAATTATAAGAAATTTGATCAAACAATTATTTGGATAAATCATATAAAAAAATTGTATTATTATATGTTTTTATTTATACTAAAAATATATTCATCTTAAACTATTTTATGTGAGTTTTATGGCTATTGAAGACAGAATCAGAGATATCGAAGAGGAGATTAAGAAAACTCCCTACAACAAGGCTACTTCCCATCATATAGGGAAATTAAAAGCCAAACTCTCCAAGCTCAAGGAGGATGCACTTACTAGGAGCAGTTCAGGAGGTAAAGGAAGGGGATTCCACGTTAAAAAGAGTGGAGACTCTACTGTAGTACTTTTAGGTTTCCCATCTGTTGGAAAATCTACGATCCTAAACCAACTCACGAACGCAGATTCCAAAATAGGGGCATATGAGTTTACAACCTTGGATATAGTTCCGGGTGTAATGGAGTACAGAGGCGCTAAAATACAAATATTGGATATTCCGGGAATTATTACCGGAGCATCCAGAGGAAAAGGAAGAGGAAGAGAGATATTGTCTGTTGCTAGAAATGCAGATTTTATACTCATGGTTCTTGATGTTTTTAATCCTCAACACATGAAAGTGATCCTTGAAGAGCTCAGAAATATTGGAATAAGAGCAAATGAAAACCCACCTGATGTTACAGTTAAACGAACCAAAATGGGTGGAATACACCTTTTAGCAACTGTTCCGCTGACAAAGATAGATGAGAAGACCATTCGATCAATTCTCAATGAGTACGGTATACATAGTGCCGATGTGCTTATAAGGGAAGATGTAACAGTTGATCGTTTTATCGATTCAATGGATCCGAGCTGTATCTATGTACCCATGCTGGTAGTTTTAAACAAGATAGATCTTGCAGGTAAAGAATACTTAGAAAAGACCAGATCAGAAATGCCCGAAGCAATTTTTATAGCAGCAGATAAGGGCATAAATACAGACGGACTCAAGGATGAAATCTTTGAGAGGCTTAATCTTATACGTCTCTATTTAAAACCTCAAGGTAGAAAAGCAGATTTGGAAGAACCAATGATTATAAGGAAGGGTTCTACTGTTGGTGATGTTGCAGCCAAACTTCACAGGGATTTTGTTAAAAATTTCAGACATGCCAATGTGTGGGGAACATCTGTGAAATTTCCTGGCCAAAAAATAGGACTAGATCATGTTTTAAACGATAAAGATGTTTTAAGATTGATTATAAGGAAATAGAACATTAATTTGGATTATTATTTTTAATAGTAAATCCAACATTTAATATTTTAACTCAACTTGAAAGAATTTTTATATGATGAAAAACTATATGAAAATGGTGAAAAAATGAAATTAGATGATATAACTGTTTCAAAGGCTATAATTGAAGGATTCATGAAGGATTTTCTGGATTATACTGAAATGGATGTTGCAATAGGTGGTGGAGGTCCAGCAGGACTTACCGCAGGATATTATCTTGCAAAAGCAGGGTTTAAAGTAGCACTTTTTGAGAAAAAACTCTCTATGGGTGGCGGAATGTGGGGCGGCGGTATGATGTTTAACAAGATCGTTGTCCAAGAAGAAAGCAAACGCATCCTAGATGAATTCGGTGTTGGTACCACAACATATGAAGAAGGTTACTATGTAGCAGATTCCATTGAATGTGTTTCAACTATCTGTTCCGAAGCTTGTAAAGCTGGATTAAAAATATTTAACCTTATGGCCATTGAGGATGTTATGATGATGGATAAGGGAGTTGAGGGAGTTGTTCTCAACTGGACAGCAGTTGAAATGGGCGGACTACATGTAGATCCACTAACTGTACGTTCAAAAGCAGTAGTAGATGCCACTGGACACCCTTGTGAAGTTGTAAAGATACTTGAGAACAAAATGGAAGTAGAACTTGCAACTGAAACAGGTAAGATCATGGGTGAAAAATCTATGTGGGCAGACAAGGCAGAGAGTCAAGTAGTGGATAACACAACAGAAGTTTATCCCGGACTATATGTTACAGGGATGGCAGCAAATGCAGTTCACGGATCACCTAGGATGGGCCCAATATTTGGTGGAATGCTACTGTCCGGTGAACGAGTTGCCAAAATATTAATTGAAAAATTGAAGTAATCGGTTTTTAACTTCAAATTTTTTCTTATATAAATAGAATCAGGTTAATATGGCTGCAGTAGTAATAACGGGAACTCCAGGCACAGGAAAGACAACTGTATCAAAGATCATTTCAAAAACTCTTAACTCTCCTTTAATAGCTCTTAACGAACTAATAATTGAGAAACATCTTTATAATGGGCATGACGATAGAAAGGGTTACAAAATAGTTGATATGGACGCGCTTGCAAGTGAAATCAACTTGATAATTAGTAGTACAGATAAACAATTAATTATTGAAGGACACTTAGCCCATGACTTGGGAGCTGATGATCAAATTGAAACTGTTATTGTACTCAGAGCAAGGCCAAGTGTTTTAAGAAAACGTTTGAATAAACGGAAATGGACGGATTCTAAGATACAAGAAAATGTAGAAGCTGAAGCCCTTGATCTATGCACATTTGAAGCTGTGGAAATCCACGGCGATAAGGTACATGAATTAGATACCAGTGATCTGGATGTGGATGAAGTTACAGAGATTATAATTGAAATATTAAATGGTAATAAAGAATTACCTCCGGGTAAAATTAACTTTTTAGAAGACCTATTCTAGAATTCTACAGTGACTTCTATGTAATAATAAAAATTTCTTTCACACCAATATGTTCATATTATCATCATATGGGATCCTAAACCAATAGGATTTAAATGAGAGCAAAGCTTTTTAAATGGTAAGGTAAATAAATTATAATATTATTCTTAAGTACAGTTCTTAGAATTTGAGGGATCTACTCCTTTAGGATTCAAAACCCATATGAGCTAAAAATTTTAAGATTAATAGTTCTATATTCTGGTATTTGCAGTTTACCACGAGAGGTTAAACTTTGAAAAGGGGAAGAAGACCAAAATGGATGTTAAAGATAGCGGAAGAAAGAATTGACATCCTTTTTAATAGGGCCGATGAACAATTTGCCATACACCCTGAAAGGTCTAACCGTTACGTTAAAATGGCTCGAAACATTGCAAAAAAGTACAACATGAAGATGCCCTCTAAATGGGCTAAGAGGTTCTGCCGCAATTGCCACTACTTTATGAAACCTGGCTTAAACTGCCAGATAAGATTGTCCGATTCAAGTGTGGTTATCAAATGCCTTGAATGCGGGAACATCAATAAAATTCCATATATAACGGAAAAAAAAGAGAGAAGGAGGAGGAAAAATGAACATAATAACACCTCCAAAAAAGGAACTGATGAACAGATCACTTTCAACTATCACAATTAACATAGGAAAATCAAGAATAAATGAGAGTATGTTAGGCGAGATAAAAAGACAGCTCAAACAAAACGAAGTTGTAAAGTTGAGATTTTCAAAAGGTATATCCGGAGAGAAACAAAACTATATTACCGAGATCATTGAGAAGTCTAATTCTAAACTTATTGATTTTAGAGGTAACGTTGCTGTAATATTCAAACAAAGAAGAGGTAAATAGGAGGATAAATATGACAACAATTTACGATGTGCCAGCAGATTCGCTCATCAGCGAAATTGCAAAGGAATTAAACGAAAACAAAAAAATAACTGCCCCTGAATGGGCTACATTTGTCAAAACCGGTGTCCATAAAGAAAGAAGACCTGATAATCCTGACTGGTGGTATGTGAGATGTGCATCCTTATTAAGAAAGGTTTACATGGATGGTCCAGTGGGTATTAACAGTCTTAAAACTTACTATGGTGGTAAAAAAGACAGAGGTACCGCACCTGAAAAATTCAGAAAAGGTAGCGGTGCAGTTATTAGGGGAGCATTACACCAGCTTGAAGACGCAGGATACGTTCGCAAAGTAGGTGAAGGAAGACTTGTAACACCGGAAGGTAAATCTTTCCTAGATAAAGCATCCCATAACATTAAAAAAGATATCCCTGAACTTTCTAAATATTAAACGGAGGTCTGAGATGACTGACATCGATGAAATACGTCGTAAAAGAATGCAGCAAATGCAGCAACAAGCTGCACAACAACCTTCTGAAGCCGAGTCACAGGAGCACATGCGCAGAGAGATGGAAACTCAGAAAAAGCAAGCCATGATGCAATTATTAACACCTGAGGCCAGAGCAAGACTAGCAAATATCAGACTCACAAAACCCGAATTTGTGGATCAGATAGAACTTCAGCTAATACAGCTCGCCCAGGCTGGACGTGTGCAATCTAAGATAAGTGATGATCAGCTCAAAGAACTCCTTAGAAAACTCATTGGTCAGAAAAGAGAAATTAAGATTTCCCGTAGTTATTAAAAATAATGGAATAAATGAAGGCTTGTGTACTTTACAGTGGCGGAAAGGACAGCTCTTTAGTAGCTTTTATCCTGAAAAATTTAGGATATGAAGTTGAACTTGTAACGCTAAACTTTGGGTATTATCCTTCTTGGAAAGCTGCAGCTGAGTCCTCAGCAATTCTGGGATTCAAACACAGGATTCTTAAGGCGAAACCTCACGTTCTTGAAGATGCAGTTGACACCATTATAAATGATGGATTTCCTAACAATGGTATAAACCATTTACATAAATATGCACTTGAACTTGCTGCTAATAATTATAAATTGATTGCAGATGGAACAAGGCGTGATGATAGGGTTCCAAAACTGGATTTCAATGAAATTCAAAGTTTTGAAGATAGAAACGGTGTAGAATACATTAATCTTGGAGGATTCGGTCATAAATCCATTAATCATCTTTCAAAAACTCTTTTCAACGTGAAAAAAGAGTTGACTAACAGGGAGAATAATTCTGACTATGAGATAGAAATAAGATTTCTGATATCCAAACTTGAAGGCGAAGAAATGGCTTTCAAATTATTCCCAGAACATTTACAATCAAGAGTTATAGGATGGAGAGAAAATGAGTAGAAATAAACCATGTGCAAAGAAATTAAGACTTTCAAAGGCTACAAAACAAAACAGACGCGTGCCTCTATGGGTAATGCTTAAAACATCAAGAAAAGTCCGTACTCATCCGAAGATGAGACAATGGAGAAGAAGTAAGGTCAAAGCATAGGTGTGATTTAAATGGAAAGAGTCTACATTATCCCATTAAGGGACGTTAAAAGAGTGCCAAGGACCATAAGGTCTCCTAAGGCAATAAGGTTGGTCAGGGAATTCCTAAAAAAACATATGAAATCCGAGGATATCAAAATCGATAACTCAATAAACGAGAAAATATGGGAAAGAGGAATCCAAAAGGTACCACCAAAAATAAAAGTAAAAGCAACGAAGGAAGAGGATGGATCTGTATCAGTCACCTTGGTTGAATAGGGTGAGTTTATGATTAGAAGGATCAATATTGGCGGAAGCCCAAATCTTGGCGTTTCAATATCCGCCACAGAAAAAATTGCTATTACACCACCTAACATCTTGGATGGAATGGTGGATTTGATAACAGAATGTTTAGATGTTCCAGTTATCAAAACCCCAATCAGTGGAAGTAATCTGACTGGGGCCCTCACATGTGGAAATTCAAATGGTATTGTTGTTTCAAGATATACCTATGACAACGAGTTAGAGGTTATAAGGGAACAAGGAATCGAAGTAGAAAGAATACCAGATAAGCTTACAGCTATTGGTAATATCCTTCTAGCTAATGATTTCGGTGCACTTGTACACCCAGTCATCTCTGACAAAGCCATTGAAGTAATTTCCAATGTTTTAGACGTTGAAGTTCAAAGGGGAAGTATAGCAAATTTTAAAATAACAGGATCAGTTGCAACAGCAACCAATAAAGGGGTTCTTGTACATCCCGCAGCAAGCGAAGATGAACTTGAATTCATAGAAAAACTGTTCAAAACACATGTAGATGTGGGAACCGTTAATAATGGTACTCAACTAGTGGGTGCTTGTGCAGTGGCTAACTCAAATGGAGTTATGGTTGGTCTGAATACAACAGGTCCTGAACTTGCAAGAATAGAGGAAGCATTAGGTTTTCTTGAGGGATACTTATGAAGACAAAGATATTTAAAGTTCAGGGAAAATTCATGATGGGTCGAGGCCTTAAACACTTCACTAAGGAATTAAAAGCCGTAAGTGAAGATGACATACGCGAAAAAATATATTCTGAGTTTGGAAGTAAACACAGGATCGGTAGAACTAAGATATTCATAGAGGATATCAAAGAGATCTCATTGGATGAAGCACAAGATCCAATCATTAAAGCATTATCCAACGGGTGATCTAAATGGAAGACAGACAAAGACTCGAATCAATGGTGAATGAGCTTAATGCATACCAACAACAAGCAGAAGTTCTTCAGCAGCAGATTGATTCTTTAAACGCTACAATCACGGAACTTTCAGTTGCACTGGATACGTTATCCACAATTAAAGGAGAAGACAATAAAGAAACATTGGTACCTATAGGTGCTGGATCTTTTCTTATAACTGAACTTAAAAACACTGAGGAAGTAATAATAGGACTTGGTGCTGGAGTAGCTGTTAAAAAGAAGATAGATGATGCAAAAGACACTATAACCGAACAAAAAACGGAACTTGAAGAACTTAGAGAAAAGATGTCTGCAGATCTCCAAAAGATAACCCAGTACATCATGAAGAAGAGTCCTGAAGCAGAGGAACTCATGCAAAAAATAGAAGGACAAGAATAAAGATTATCCTTTAATCTTTCTATTATCATTTAATCATTCTAATATTATAATCTATTTTAAATTTAGGGGAGTGAAAACTCTTTGTTTGAATCACTTAAAAAGAAGTTTACCGGTACCATAGGAAAACTATCAGATAAGATCACCGAGGAAGAAAAATTAGAAGCCTTAGAAAACAAATCTTCAGAAAAAATTGAGGAATCTAAAAATCTCAAAGAACCTGTCAATTCGGAATCTACTGATAATACTGTAGAAAAAGTTCCAGAATCTGAGAATGAATCCGAAACAAAATCTGGATTCATGGGATTTCTAAGGGGTAAACCAAAAACTTCTGAACAGGATAAAGATAATTCTAGTTTATCATCTGAAACAGAATCAGAACCTGAGACATCTGAAGATGTAGTCGATGTTGAAAATGCAGAAGCTTCAGAGGATGAATCGGAAAAATCTGGAATATTTTCATTTGTACGTCATAAAACCATATCTGATAAAGATATAGATGATATTTTATTTGAATTAGAAATGGCATTATTAGAGGGTGACGTTGCAATGGAAGTGGCTGAACAGATAATCACGTCTGTTAGAAACGATTTAGTTGGTCGTAAGATCAAACGCAGAAATGATGTATCTGATTTCACAAGGGAAGCGCTTAAAAAAGCAATTGAAAATATTCTTGATATTGAAAGTAAGGACATCAATGTTTTACTTGAGGAAGCTAAAAAAACTGGTGAACCACTTAAGATCATGTTTGTGGGTATCAATGGTACTGGTAAAACCACAACCATAGCTAAAATATCAACATATTATATTGAAAAGGGATACACTCCAGTAATTGCAGCGTCTGATACATTTCGTGCGGGTGCAATTGAACAGATAAGTCACCATGCTGATAAGTTAGGTGTTAAGATAATTAAACATAAGAAAGGAGCCGACCCGGCAGCTGTTGCATTTGATGCTGTTGAACATGCCAAGGCAAAAGGCAAAGAATTGGTTTTAGTGGATACTGCTGGCAGAATGCAGACAAATGTGAATCTCATGGATGAGATGAAAAAAATTAAAAGGGTAATAAAACCTGATCTTATTATATATGTTGGAGATGCCTTAACAGGAAACGATTCAGTTGAACAAGCTCAAAAATTCAACGATGCCGTTGGCATAGATGGGATAATACTCACTAAAGCAGATGCAGATGCTAAAGGTGGCGCAGCACTTTCTATCGGTTATGTTATACAAAAACCTATACTATTTCTAGGTACAGGCCAGTCATACTCTGATATAATGGAATTTAAACCAGAATGGATGGTTGAACAGATTATTGGATAGAAAATCTGTAATGTCCAATTATTTATTCCAAAATATAAATAATTTTTTTTTAATTAAAAAATAAAAAATTAATATCTTAATCGATCATTCTTTCTTGCACTTGTTCTTGATCGAGTTTAAGTATTAAATAATCACCCATTGCACTTATATCTTCATTAGATACCATTAAATTCTTTTTATTTAAAGCATTTCCTGATGTGACTATTATATTATGTATAAGGCAACCTTTTGGATCTATTGCCATATCCGTTACTTTCCCGACTTCCATCCCATTGATAGATATAACGGTTTTTCCAGTGAAATTATTGAATCGGGTACCATTTCCAAGATTATCATCTATTTTATCAACTTTATGTTCTTCAATCTCAGTTTTATTAAGCTTTAACTGTAAATAATCTCCAACTTCAGCTATATCATCGTTAACAATTACCACATATTTTTTATTAAGTGCAGATCCTGTTGCTATGAATATTTTATTCACTAAACATTTTCCAAATACAATGGCAATATCTTCAACTTTACCCACTTCATTTGCTTCTTTATCCAAAACTTTCATTCCTATAAACTCATTAGCTTTCATTTTTCATTCTCCTGCCCTAGAAATTCATGATTTAGTATAAAATATGCATACATTATTATGTATTTAGTACTATAAGAAATTTGTTTTTATATCGAATACCTATTATGGTCGTGTTCCACAATAAACAACCAATCCATAGTACTTCCATACAACATCAATGCTTTTAAATCCTTTTTCATCAAGCCATTTAAGATGCTTATTTAATGGTGCTGGGAAATCTTCGTCTATTTGTTTAGGAAGCCATTTCTCCCTTACTTCTTCTTCGGGTAGATTTAGAAGCATGAAATCGATCCATTTCCCCCTATAAATTTGACTTAGTTTTTCATTTGAACCAAGTACAACATCAGAGTTTAAAAATACTCCACCTTCCTTTAGAGCTGAATATATTTTACTGTAGAACTTTTTTTTATCTTCATTGGTTTTAATATGGTGAAGGGCAAGTGATGAAACAATTATATCGTATTTTTCTTCAAAATCAAATTCAGAAAAGTCTCCTGTATAATACTCTATGTCAGTGTAATCTTGGAGTTTAATTTTTGCCATCTGTATCATATTCTCAGCTATGTCAATGCAGCTAATTTTAGAATGAGGATATTTTTCTTTAACGGCTTTTGTTATGTTTCCTGTTCCACTGCCTAGATCAAGAAGTTTAAACTCTTCCGAATTATCAAAGGGAATTACAGATACCATACAACTTATCATATCATCATATCTTGGTATTAACTTTAGAATGGTATTATCAAATTCTTTTGCTTCTTCTTCGAAGTGTTCTTTAACTTTATCCATTTTTTCTCTCCTTCAGATTAAATAACATATTTCAGTGTTTCCTATTAGATTATACATATCAATTATCATAAATTTAGGGGTAAATAAACTAAATTTTAAGAATAGATTTAAGCGTCTAAATCTAAAATAGAAAGTTATAGACTAAAATTTAGATCGAGAGGTAAAATCATATGTTAGGTGAAAATGAACTTATAAAACTATTTCCAGATTTTAAAGAACTTATACAACCTTCAGGTATTGATTTAAGAATTGATGAGGTTTTTTTACAGATAGGTGCTGGATCGTTGATTGACAATGAGAAAAATCTTCCTAAAATTGAAAAGTTAGAACCTCCCATTTATGTATTAAAGCCTAAAACAGCATATCTTGCAACTATCGATAGAAAAATAAAGATCCCTAAGGGATGTTCAATGTTATATTTACCACGATCTACACTTCTGAGATCTTTTGTGTCGGTACATACAGCTGTTGGGGATCCTGGGTTCTATGGAACATTACAATTTATGTTATACAACTATGGAGAATTTGATTACACCGTTAAAAGGGGCGAAAGAATAGCTCAGGGTGTTGTTTTTGACGTTACAGGTTCTGGAGAGTATAATGGAAGTTATCAAGAGGAAAAATAATTAAATTATTCCATTAACTTTTTATGATAAAATAATGTTCATTATTAAAATACAATTTGTAAACACAAAATTAGCTATCTTCAGTTTTTATTATTCCTTCGAGACGTTTTATAGCATTATATCTATCTTTTTTCTCGAGTTTAGCTTGTTCCAATGCATCTTTCAGTGTTTGAATGGAATTATCGTATACTTCACGATCCACGGGATATGGATATCCATCTTTTCCTCCATGTGTAAAACTGTACTTCACAGGATCTTCCCAGCTTGGTTTAGACCCATATACGAGGTCTGATATCAAAGCAAGGGCTCTAATCTTCTTTGGACCTATACCTTCAAGAGAAATCAACTCTTCATAGTTTGATGGTTGAAGTTCCCAGGCACGTTTTAAAACTTCGAATTCACGATCTGAAATATCTTGATCCAGCACAGGGTGATGGCGTGGCATTTTAAATTCGTTAAAATAATTGTCAAGTTTCATCTGTGACTTAAAAATTAAAGGTGTTCTGTCTTTGAAATATTTCTTCAAGTGTTCTGGATTGTCACATATAAGATCCACACTGATATCCCTTGCATTGTCACTATCCAAAGAAGTCATATCCAGGGTGTTATCGGTTTGAATATCACAGCAAATGCCAATGTGGGGCTCTTCAAGATATTTATCCACAGATTCACTAAACCAATGATATCTTCTAGCGTAACGAGTTTCTTTATTCATTCCCTGTTGTATTACTGCCCATTTCCCTTCTTCAGTTAATATGAATGAATGATGATATAATTGGTAACCATCTTGTATACATGAATTATCGATCTTGGCTGATATTCTACTCGAATGAACAAGATCATCGATTTTTCTGGTGGAGAGTGAAAATAAATCTCCTGCAGCTTCTATATCAGTCGGTGTCTTTCTTGATGCACGCCCTTTACCACCTGCAACAACCATACCATGTTTTTCAGCATTTATAACAGTTTTTAGGGCCCCACATGTTGTTGTGGTAGTTCCTGATGAATGCCAATCAAAACCCAACACACAAGAAAAAGCTTGGAACCAGTAAGGATCAGATATACGTCTGAGAAACTCATCAGAGTCATATTCGTAAAGCATCACATCTACAACGCCTTCTGTTAATTTTACCATCCTATTGAATAGCCACTTAGGAGCTTTTCCCCCATGAAGTGGTAAATTGACAACACCCCTTGACTGCATATGAATACCTTCTTTTATTATAAAATCTTAAATTATTTCAAAATCTTCAAATATTTACACTCTTCTTATATATTTCATTATGTCTAAACATATTATTAATCTCAAAATATAATTAAATAAATGTTTTATTAAAATTTGGATAGGGAGAATAATATGCCTATAAATCAGACAGAAACTAATCTTGAAGCAATCACAGTTACTATAGCATTACTTGAAAAACAGGAAAATATTGATGAAGAACAATTACAAAAATTAAAGGATGAAAGGTCTAGTCTTTTAAAAAAACTCAGGGTTCTTGAATAATTTTAACCTATTATTTTTTAAGTTATCAAACTGAATACTCCCGCTTAATCCTATTTTTAAGATGCATTTAACATCCTATCTATTGCCACCTTTGCCTTTTCAGCTGTTACCTTTGGAACCATAACCTCAAACTCCTGGTTAATTAATGCATTTTTAACCTTGTATAGGTTGGTTAATTTCATATTTTCACATATTGCATCTTTTAAAGCGGGAATTATTGTTTTATCCGGATTTTCTCTTTTAAGTCGGGTAACAAGATCGACTTCTGTTCCTATTATGAAGATTTTCTTATTTGACTCAGCAACATGTTTTATCATCCCACCTGTACTTAAGATGTAATCTGCATATTCTTGAACTTCAGGATCGCATTCTGGATGGACCAGTATATCTGCATTAGGATATTTCTCCCTTAAAAAGTATAGATCACCTAAATTGAACATTTTGTGGACGTAACAATGCCCTCCTTCAGGTGCGGGTATGATCTCTTTATCTTTAAGTTGATGGGATACGAACCATGCAAGGTTCATATCAGGACCAAAAAGGATCCTACCCTCTTTTAGACTTTCAACTATTTTAACTGCATTTGCTGATGTACAGAGTATGTCTGCTTCTGCTTTGGCTTCTGCAAGTGTATTCACGTAGAGAACAACAGCTGCATCAGGGTATCTTTTTTTGTAGGTTTTAAGTTCATCTGCTGTTAACATATGAGCCATTGGACATCCTGCATTTTTATCGGGAAGAACTATTCGTTTATCCGGGTTTAAAATAGCTGCGGTTTCTGCCATGAAGTCAACTCCACAGAATACAATCATATCTGTGTCTTTGATCTTAGATGCTTTAATGCAAAGTTCAAGTGAATCTCCTATAAAATCTGCAATTTCCTGTATATCACCGGTCTGGTAATTGTGTGCAAGTATAATAGCATTTTTATCTTTTTTTAGTGCTATGATCTCCTTTTGAAGTTCATTCAACATGTTATCGCCTTTTAATTTTTAAAAAATAATTTTATAGAAAATTGATACTTAGGAATAAATTAAAATTCTTTTTTTAATTACTCAACAAATCAATAAAACATTTTATTATCTAATGATTTCTATTTTCCTTTGATAAATAGATTTATCTTTGAATTTATTAATGAATTTTTACATTTAAAAAACCTATTCTAATATTAAATCTAGACATCATTAAATAAAAGAGATTATGTTTAAATTATATTTCTGCACCCTTAAGTGCACCTATGCAATGGCAAGTTCTTTCCTCTGCCATATTTGATATGGCAGTATCCATGAGTGTCAACAGATCGTGCTTCTTTCTATCCATAATATCAAAAACTTCATCTATGGTCAGATTGGATGGAGATATTGAAGCTGCATAGTTAGACACAGTCGATATACTTGCATAACACATTTCAAGTTCCCTTGCAAGTACAGCTTCCGGTAATCCTGTCATACCTACTACTGTGCCTCCTAACATCCTGAACATCTGGATTTCTGCAGGTGTTTCAAATCTTGGACCTTCCGTACAAACATAAATGCCACCATCGATAACTTTACCAGATGAACAAATTGTCTTTCTTAATTCACTGCAGTAAGGATCTGTAACGTCAATATGCACAGTTCGGTCATCGTAGAATGTTCCATTTCGAAGTTTAGTAAAATCAATAAAGTCATGGGGTATAACGAAATCTCCAGGTTCTATCTCTCTTTCAAGAGATCCAACTGCATTTGTTGCAATAATTCTGTCTACTCCTAATTTTTTCATAGCGTAGACATTTGCACGATAATTAACCATATGGGGAGGTTTAGAATGTCCTTTAGAATGTCTCGACATGAAAGCCACTTTTTTTCCATGGAGTTTGAAGATTGAAATTTTTGGAGAATTACCATATGGGGTTTTTAAAACTTTTGTATCGATTTCATCACCCATGGTAACTATTTCATACACACCTGTACCGCCTATTATGCCTATCATTTAGTTTTTCCTATAATTTTTTATATTAAATAATTTTTTTTTCAAATTTAAAAAATAAAGATTATTATCCCTTTGCAACTCCTATCGGTACCATTTTACCGACTAAAAGGGATATCCCTGCTTTATGGCAAGTTCTTACAACTTCATCGACATCTTTGTAAGCTCCTGGAGCTTCTTCCGCTACAACAGGCATTGAATTAGCTTTTATTGTGATGCCCTTAGATTCTAACATCTTTTTAACTTCATGACCATTGTACTCTCGTTTTGCACCGGCTCTACTCATTTTACGACCTGCACCATGGGCAGTTGATCCAAAAGTTTCATCCATTGCATTTTCTGTTCCATGTAATATGTAAGATGCTGTTCCCATGGTACCCGGGATCATAACAGGCTGTCCAATTGCCCTGTACTTTTTAGGAATCTCCTCTCTTCCCGGTCCAAATGCCCTTGTAGCGCCTTTTCTATGGACATAAACATCGGTTTTTTTACCTTTTACAGTATGGGATTCTTTTTTGGCAATGTTATGTGCAACATCATAGATTATGCCCATGTTCATTTCTTCAGCATCCCTTTTGAAGACTTCTTCAAAGGATTCGCGAACCCAATGGACTATCATCTGTCTGTTAGTCCATGCATAATTGGCTGCACCAGCCATGGCCTTGAAATAATCTTGAGCTTCATCAGAGTCTACAGGTGCACATGCTAACTGACGGTCTGGAAGATTAATGTTGTAGGTTTTATAAGCTTTATCCATAGTTCGAAGATAATCTGCACAAATTTGATGTCCGCATCCACGTGAACCAGAATGTATCATGACTGTTATTTGACCTTCCTCAATACCAAAGACCTTAGCTGCTTTTTCATCAAATATTTCTTCCATTTTTTGAATTTCAAGGAAATGGTTACCTGAACCGAGTGATCCTAACTGGGGAACACCTCTCTTTTTAGCTTTATCACTTACCTTGTCCGAATCTGCTGCATCCATTTTACCGTTTTCTTCAAGATATTTAAGATCTGAATCCCAGCCATAACCATTTTCAACAGCCCATTCAGCACCATTATTCAATACGTCATCTATTTCTCCTTCCTTAAGTCTTAATTTTCCTTTACTTCCAACTCCTGAAGGAATATTTTTGAAGAGTGCATCTACAAGTTCATTTATTCTAGGTTTAACATCATCTTCTGTGAGGTTGGTTCTCAATAATCTTACACCACAATTTATATCAAAGCCCACTCCACCAGGACTTATAACTCCATTTTTAGCACTGAAAGCTCCAACTCCACCAATACTGAATCCATATCCAAAATGGATATCAGGAAGTCCGATTGAAAACTTTTGAATACCTGGAAGACATGCGACATTTGCAACTTGATCAAGGGCACCTTTTTCAACACCTTCAATCGCATCATCATCGAGATATATTCTTCCAGGGACTCTCATTCCCTTTTTATAATCTGTGGGAATTTCCCATACACAATCTCTAACTTTTTTCAATTCTTCTGTAACCATAAACAAACTCTCCAAAACAAACTTTTATCCTATAAATTTTTAGTAATGTCAATTTTAAGCCGATGTATTCCTAATTTTTAACTATGTTTATTATAAAATCGAGTTAAATAATTTAATCCATCTCTATTTGATATTAACTTAACAGACCAGATACACTAATATAAAAACTTAATATAAATTCATTATAAAATTTTATGTTCAAACTTGTATAATCATATTACCGCATTTCTATGTTTTTGATATTATGAACACTTCAAATTGAATTATTTATTTTCCATTATTCCAAGTTTTTTATGCTGTGAAGCTATTTCATCAGCCATTTCATCTATTTTTTTGTAATCTTCTTCCTTTGGGAATCCTTTTATAATTAGTGGTGATATTATATCCACTTTTAAAGTACTGATCATTCCTGTGATCTGATCAAGCATCCTTCCACCCCATCCATAGGATCCCATAACTGAAACAAATTTTAACTTAGGTCTAAGGGCATTTGCAAGATATGTAGCATATATCACACTAGGATGAGGGCCTGTTAATACTGTTGGTGAAGCAATTACCATTGTTGTTGCATCCACAAGGTCTAATGCCACTTCTCCCATATCGGTATAGGTCAAGTTTAATGGTTTTGCTTCTACGTTGCGTTCAACTAATGCATTCACCAAATGATCTACCATGCGTTGGGTACTGCCATGCATTGAGATATATGGTATGATAACTTCATTCTTTGTATTATCTGATGTCCAATCTTTATAGGCATCTACTATAAATTGGGGATCATTATAGATTGGGCCATGGCTCGGTGCTATTATTTTAATTTCTATTTTATCCAGTTTCTCTAGATTTTTCCTGATTATAGCCCTGAAAGGCATCATTATTTCGGCGTAATATTTTTTAGCATTTCTGTAGATATCTTTACCAGCAAATAATTGGGTTGTTGCTCTGTGTGAACCGAAAAAATCACATGAAAATAGTATTTTATCCTCTTCTAGATATGTTACCATGGTATCTGGCCAGTGTACCCATGGTGTTATAAGAAATTTAAGATTTTTGTTGCCTAGATCAAGTGTATCTCCGTCGTTGATAACCATAAATTTTTCTTCATCAATTAGAAGAAATTCCATTAATAATCCCTTACATTTTGAATTTGTAATTACAACCGCATTTTCATACTTTTCTAGTATGTTTGGTATGCTTCCTGAATGATCTTGTTCTGCATGGTTAACAATCAGATAGTCAATATCAACATCTAATTTTTCTAAATTATCTAGTAATTCATGAGTTTTAGCAGGATCAACCGTATCTATAAGGGCGGTTTTATCATTGCCTTTGATAATATAAGAGTTATAACTTGTTCCATTGGGAATATGTATTAGTTCATCAAAAATTCTCCTATCCCAATCAACCACACCTACAGAATATACGTCTTCTTTTATTTTCCTATAAATCATTTAAAATCACCCCTAAATCTGTTATGCCTCTCAGTAAAAGCTAATTTTAAAGAATTTTAACTTATATTTCTCTATTTGTAATCCCTTATGGATTAAAGTCAGTTCTGTATAATTTTGGCAATTTCCAATCAACAATTTAGAGTTCTTAGATATTTTTATTATACTAAATCATGCAACGAATGGATTAGTAGTTATTTAATTGTAATTATATATTTGTATTTATAATCCGAAGCATAAAAAAGTTCTGATATAAAACCTTAAACACTCTTAAACATTATTTAAAATCATTTAATCATTGATAAATTATTTTAAATCATATTTTAATATAATTTCCATGGATAAAGATAAGTGCAGTTGTAACCATAATTATAGTGAGAATAAATAGTTTGGGTGAATAATAATGATTAGCAAAGAAGAACTTGTTGATAAAATAGAAAATACAAAACTGGAACGAATGCCGGATTTAGGTGATTCTTATGAAAAAAGAATTTATTTAGATGATGATAATGTTTTAATTGTAGGGTATAACCAAGAAGAGAAATTTGATGTTGATGATCCAGATGAGGAGAAGGTGAGAAACTATTACTGGTACTGGGAACTTCGTAATTCATTAACGTGGGATGTACTTTTTGAAAATCAAGATAAAACCTATAATTTCTGTGAATCAGAAGTTGGAGGTTGGAGTGACAATGATCGTATAGAAGATGTTGTTGGTGATATAGCCGAAGAAGATGTTTGTAGATGGAGTGAACAGGACTGGATTGAAGATATTTCTGAGGATATTGCTGATGAGGTTCTTGATTGGATTAAAGCTCTTGGAAAAAAAGTTTAAATTCAATATTTATTTTTCTTAAAAAATAGATAATTTGGGAGTAATATAAATAAAATTTATTTAAACTCCTCAATTGAGTTGTAATCTGTTATTTCTATAGAAAATCCTTTTTCAAATGCTAATGTGAGTTTTAATTCAGGTCCTGTCATATCTTCTATTTGACCTGCAACATATTCAAGGAATCTTTTTCCCTTGAGCTTGCTTACGCCTACTTTCTTGAATGAAGTGTTATTTCTGTCATGTTGACCAATAACTATACTCTTTCCGACAATTTTTATCCCGTAAGTTTCTCCAATGTCTAAATTGTCTGTATCCTCAAATATTATGGTTAGCTCTTCTAAAGAGTTTTTATTGGAAGCTTTAGATTTCTTTTTAGAACATTTTATTGCTTTTTCTCCTCTAGCTTTTTCTAATTCCATCCAACTATCTTCTATAAATTCTTCCTCTTCAATATATTCATCTTCAATAAATCCTTCATCATCTTCAATCCATCCATCTTCGTCCATCATTTCGTCTCTCATCTATTCCACTCCTTTTAAATCATACATTCCAAATCAACGAAGTTTTTAGCGTTTATTTTTGTATTAACTTTTTGTTCTAAGATTTTACAATGGAAGTTTATATTTCCATTTAAATTACTGAATAAAAGTGTTTAGTTGTATTGTATATAATACTTCAATTTTTTTTGATTCTTATATTATATTTGTTATATTATATTTGTTATATTAATATTTTTTATATTTTCTAACTGTAAACCATGTCTTTAGTTCTCTATTATTGAACCTAATTGTTCTCCCCTTATCAAATTGTTCATTAGTTCTTTTTTTACAACTTCGACCAATATGATAAACCTCCCAACCATTTATTCAACAACTTTTAAAGATCATTCTATTTCATCTTGATACATCTTATACAACATGATTTATATATATTTTGATTTGATTCTACTAGCTATGAAATATAAATTTCATATAAATACTTTTTGATCATAATATAATGTTACTAACAAGGATTGGATCTATAACCTAAACAGATCTGTCCATTCATTTAATCAAATATTTTTAATTGGAATAATACTAAATTATTTTTTATGCAACCATTTTTTTAATTCATTAAAATATCCATCTGATATACTAACAATAATCCCGGAATGTTAGTTTAAGAGTAAAAAAATTATTAAATCAGATTTAGATATCCAGAATGACTTGTAGCATCACATCTAAATTTTCATCCTTAATATCCATCATATGATAAGTTACAGCCTTTACCTCGGACCTTCTTTCATGTCTTAGGGGATCAAATTCTTCACCCCATGCTGTAGCAACTAGAAAGTATATTTCAGGATCTTCATCCACTTTTGAATATATTTTAACATAAAATTTAGAGAATACCAGGTACTCTGCATCATGGAAGAAAAGGAGTTCTGAAAGCCAGTCGTACAATAATGCATATTTATCTTCTGCTTCTAATTCGATTTGTTTTTCAACTGAATGTTTTATGGTCGAAGTATCAGTAATTACTTCAAACATTGCAATTGCTGCATTTTCAAAGGCATTACCAAGACTGTTTCCATATGCTTTGTATCCTACATCTGCTGTGACATCGAAAAATTCGAATTTCAGATCTTTAGAATTATTATTTTTATCCAATATTTTAACCTCTCAATTCTTCTTTTGAACTTATTCTAAGTTTTTAAGTTAATAATTTACTCTTTTTTAAGAACTAAAAAACCTTCATAAACGACTTATTACTTCTCAAACGCTCTCTATCTCTTCTTTTAAATAAGTTACTGTGATCTTTATAGTATGGAGGAATGATTATGCAAAAAATTTATGGAAGAAATCAAATACCAGATCTCAGGAAAAAAATAGGATTCATGGAATATTTAGGTTTAGAATATCTTGACCCCAAATCATGCATGGTCATATTTTTTACTATCATGATTTTTGTTGTTAGTGTAATGTGTGTTGTTGCATATCCCAACACCAACTTACCAATAAACATGTAAATATTCCTATTTTTTGTTTTATATTTTATTTAATCCGTTTAAGACACTTCAATATTTCTTCAATATCGAAACGTAGTATAATTATCCTAGAATTTCCCTTAACACCTTTACCAGTGAATTTTGTATCTATTAGTCTTAAGAATTCCAATTTGTTCAATGTTCTATCAAATGATGCATAACTTGTCGAGGTTTTATTACTGAAACTCTTGTAAAGATCTCCTGCAATAAGATCATCGCTATCAAACTCAGTAATGGTTTCTAAAAGGATTTTTTCATCTAAAGATAGGGTTTTAAGTGTACTTTTGAGGCTTGTAGAGTCTGTATTTTTAAGTGCTTCTATAACATGTTTTTTTTCTATTGTTTTGGATGCATCGGCTTCTGCAAAGTTTCCACTGACTCTTAGTAAATCTATACCCATTCTAAGATCACCTGCAGATGATGCATGTTCAGCTATAAGATTTAATAAATCGTCTGATATCACATCGGGATAAAATCCTGCTCTTATTCTATCCTTTAAAATATCAAACATCTCGGGGGTTGTATATGGTTCGAATATAATTTCTTGTGGTATGAATACAGAGTTAACATTTTTATCAAGCATGTAACGGAATTCAATATCGGATAAAATTGCAAATATACCCGTTCTAACTCCTTTAAATTCTTCATGAGCTCTTAAAATATCATAAAATATTTTATTTGCATTTTTACTATGGAAAAGATAGCTAACATCATCGAGTGCAACTACCATAGATTTTTTCTCAGTCTGTAAATGTTTCATTATACTTCCATAAATCCTTGAAAATGGAACACCTGTTTCAGGAGGCATATGACCAAATATTTTGTTATATATTTGGGAAAATATATTGAAACGTGTTGTATGAAGTTGGCAATTTACATAGACACACACAACTTTATCAGAATTTCTCTCTACTATGTTAAAGATCTTGTTTATTGCTGTTGTCTTCCCGGTGGCAGGAGACCCTAGAACCACCGTGTTTATTGGACGACCTCCTCTAAGGGCAGGTCGTAAACATATTGCAAGTGCTTCCATTTGAGATTCCCTGTGTAAATAATTTTCAGGGACATAATCCGGATTAAAAGCATCTATATCCTTGAATATGGTCTCATCATAGAGAAGTATATCATCGATACCCATGTTTTATTATCTGATGGGCTTTGATTATAATAATATTGGTATTAAAAAAAATATATTCGAAAATAGGAATGGGCTTATTGTTGTGTATGATCATGGATCTCACTAAAACTAATATCAGGAACACCAGATATTTTTTCTCCGTGGGATAAATTGAAAATATTGATATTTTCATTTTCTGCTGCCCATTCTACCAGTTTTTTTGCGTATTTTAATTTCATTTCCTTTATCTTATCTGCTTTTCCTTCATTTTCGGCAATGTCTGGTCTTGAATAACGTGTTACGATTTTTCCAAAGTCCATGCCGGCTAAAAATATATTTTTGGCCCCTAATTTTATTGCTAGAAATAGACACCTATCTCCATCTGTAAAGCCACCAAAATTGTAAACATTTTTAAGAGGGTTACTTTGTGTGGTTGCTAAAATATTATCAAGAACTGGAACATATTTCTTTATATTTTCTATATTATTCCCATGGGCATGTACAACCATAACAGCTCCATTTCTGTTAGAATCTATAATATCCTCAATTTTACCATCAAGATCTGTAACAACTATATCTGGAATTATTCCCTCTTCTAAAAGGGCTGTTACTGCACCATCAGCACATATCAATGTGAAACTGTCAATTTCTACTGTATTAAGCTCTTTTATGTTCCGTTTGAGAGATGGTCCTGCTCCAAAGATAATTGTATCGGATTTGATAGATATATCTCTGGGTGACAAGCTATTTCTATCTTGAAGAAGTTTTCTGAGCATTTCTGCAGACTTTTCATCCATTTCTCTATCGAAGCTGAATTCTTCCAATATCTCTTTATACCATGAAAACCATACATCAAGATTCATATACATGAGTTGTTAAATCAAATATAAATAAAGTTTTCTAGCTATAAAATCGGAGGTTTTCTTAGATGTATGAGACGTTGCTGATGATACCAGGACCTACAATGGTTTCCCCAAGAGTCTTAAAAGCCATGTCAAAGAGCATAGTGAATCACAGGAGTGCTATTTTTGG
>Ga0224535_1000141_pt1 | contig 22110 bp, 18 predicted proteins | sample 714E13034metaG_FD_179898 | JGI IMG/M metagenome (GOLD analysis project Ga0224535, IMG submission 179898) | Peat soil microbial communities from Stordalen Mire, Sweden - 717 E1 30-34 | ecosystem: Environmental > Terrestrial > Soil > Wetlands > Peat | place: Sweden: Norrbotten County, Stordalen... | reverse complement strand
GGACTCCCTCGGCCAGCAATCCGTCGTATATCTGGTCCACATAGGAAAAGTTGAAAACCGGATTGCCTTGCGCGTCCTCGTCGTAGACGCCCACTTCATCGTGGAAGATGGCGTGGAAGCGGACGTACCGGGCGCCAACCCGGTCGTGAACTTCCTTCAGGTCTTTGCGGTAGTCGTCGCGCAGTGCCAGCACGGCGCGGCCTGACCCGAACATCTGTTCCCAGAAGTGCGGGAGGGGCGTAGCCGGAGCGTTTGCATCGATGAAATAAGTAGTCTCGGCGGCCTGACCCCACCCAGGGTATCCCATGGCCGTAAAAGTAAGGAAACCGGCGACAAGCGCCGTGCGCAGCGGATTCATACTCGAAGTACCTGCTTCCCAAGCTAACTTCGTCGTTATGGAATCTGGTTGCCCCCACTCGGCTTCCTGACGCACTTGGAAGCAGCTTCATAGGACGGCCAGGAGGGAGGCAATCGAGCGATGAGGTTCATTAGCGCAACCGATTGCGCACTGGTCATCAATACCATTCACTGTACTTCCTTGTCAAATGTAGCCGGCGCTCGAGCGGCCGCGGAAGCTGCTTCTGCAAAGCCTGCCCAGTCCGGCCGCGATCCTGCGCAGGTGATGGGGGCACAAGTTGTTAAAGGTTGGCACTCATTCTTGATTGAATCCGGAGATCAAGTAATGAGAATCCGGCCGGGTACCCCACGTCTGACCACCCCAAAATGGCTGGGTGCCCCAGGTCTCGCTTCTGAGACCTGGGATCAAGTAGCGCGGTGCGGCCGCTTTCTGAAACCTATATCTTGTTGCCCCGGGCACTGACAAGGGATCCCTGATCCCTGACCCTAACCCCTGCCTTTTACCAGTCCAAGTTCACCGGCCAACTGTTCGAGCCGGGCGCGAGTGGCGTCCGTTGGAGGCACCAGCGGCAACCGGACGTGGTCCGTGCACCGGCCCATCAAGGCGAGAATCGTTTTCACCGGGGCGGGATTCGACTCCCAGAAATTAGCCTCGAAGAGGCTGCCCCAGTGGCGTGCCAGCTCGCGGGCTTCCGCCCAATCGTTATCCAGCGCGGCGTGAACCATCCGGCTAACCTCGGCCGGAGCCTCGTTCGAGGCAACGCTGATCAGCCCATGCGCGCCTACGCCAATGGACGCTAGAGCCAGATTGTCATCGCCGCTGAAAACCTTGAAGCCGCGGGGCAGGGAATGAACCAGTTGGGCAATCTGGGTCAGCTTGCCGCTGGCTTCCTTGACGGCCTGGATGTTGGGGGCGGCTGCGGCCAGGCGGACGACGGTCTCCGGTTCGAGGTTCGTCGCCGTGCGTCCGGGCACGTTGTAGAGCACCACGGGCAGCGGGTCAACCGCCTGCGCCAGGGCGAGAAAGTGTTGGAATTGGCCCTCCTGGGAGGGCTTGTTGTAGTACGGGTTGGCTGAAAGCACGGCGTCCACGCCGCGTATCTGCTTCAGTCTGTCGGCTTGGCGCACTAGCGTGCGAGTGCAGTTGTGGGTGCATCCGGCCCACACGGGCACGCGTCCTGCAGCCGCCTCCACCACCGTGCTGACAGTCAGCAGCCACTCGTCTTCGTCCAGCGTCGCCGCCTCGCCCGTCGATCCGCAGGCCACCAGGAAGTCGATACCCGAAGCAATCTGCCAGTTCACCAGCGCCTTGAGCGCCGCTTCATCGATCGATCCATCCGCCGTGAATGGCGTAACGATGGCTGTTCCGCAACCCATAGTCTCCATATGAACAAAGTTTATACCGGAAGGAACTGCGCTCAAGCTCTCTTTCTGATCGAGTCCAGCAAGGTGCTGTCGATGCGCGTCTGCCAGCCAGGGCCGGTGGCTTTGAAGTGGTCGATGACTTCGGGGGAGAGGCGCAGGGAGACCAGCTTCTTGGTAGGAGCTACTTGTGGGCCGCGCTTGCCTCTGCGAACCAGCTTTCCCTTGCGAATCAGATCGGCCTGCGCAAGCCAGGCGCTTGCCGCCGCGGCATCGTTCGGGTCATAGGGGCCATCTCCAGGCTCATAGGGGATCGGATCGTCTTCCTTATGAGCCAGCACACGCTCCCAGTCGGTTTCACTTGGCGTCTTGTTCATACTGTCGGCGCTCCTCTCGCGACGCGGGCCGGAATGAGATCACGCGAACTTCGTTTCCGCGTTCGGTGTAGACCAGAGCCAGCAGCCTTCCATGAATCACGGCCACAGCAAGGTCCAGCCAGCGGCACTCGCCTTGTCGGCTACTCTGGTAGGTGCACTTCTCCACGTTGTCGTAGACCAGATGAGCGTCTTTGAAGTCGAGTCCATGCTTCTCCAGGTTGGACTTCCGCTTTGTCTCATCCCAAACAAACACGATTTAATCGTAGGTACAATATGAGCGAAATGCAAGCTAAATCGGCTTCCGGAGTGCCGGGTGCTCAAGGTCCCACCTTTTAGACCTGGAAACGACGACCTTCATCAAATTTTGAACCCTATACAGAGCGCATGCCCCACTGTACGGGGGTTGCCTAAAATAGCCCTCCGTTAGCGCACACTGATAGATAGATGAAAACTGAGCGGAACCTCCTTCCACCGGAGAAGTCATGAGCAACACACCCCGCCTACGCCAGCCCCGCGCTCTCCACTACTCCGCTTATATTTTTTGCGTTTTTCCCCGGTGAAACTGTGGAAATGCTATTAACTAATGTAAAATCAAATACTTACACGTATATCCTCCACGGAAACACGCATCCCTTAAACCAGTGAAGCTGCGGAACCTTATCTAACCCATTCAGAATCATGAGCTTCCATGGACACACTTCACAGGTTCACACCATCTGTGAACCCGTGAGGATTCAGTCCGTTCCGGTCGCCATGGTATTGGCCCATCCGATTCTGCTGAAGAGCAGCGGAGCCAGGAAGAAGGTAACGAAGCCGGCGGCGGTGAAGCGGATGTATTCGAGCAGGTTCCAGAGCATGGAAGCGTGATCCGCGCAGATGCCGGAGGCCTTGCTCAGACAGAACAACGTCAAGATGAGCAAGCCCACCGAAAGGCCGAAGCGCATGATTTTGAGAAGGACGGTCGAACTCCGCGGATCGAAGTTCACCTTCTTCAGCTCCAGCGGGCGAGCAAGGACGATGCCTGTCAGGAATCCGCCATAGCACAGGTATGAGTAAGGCTGACCTGCCGCGCTCCCGCCGTTGAGATGCACAACGAGCAGCCAGAGCGCCAGGCTGGCGGGCACGATGATTGCAATCCGCAGCCCATAGCGGAGCCGGTTCCATCTTGCGGCGATTGCTTCGGCGTATCGCAGGGAAACCAGCGCAACGGCCAGCCCGAGAGCCCAGCCGAGGAGAATGTCCTCAAAGTAATGCACTCCGAGATAGGGCCGCGAAATTCCAATCAGAAGAATCGCGGCGATGGCGATCACGCGCACGACCCGGCTACGGACGACACCATAGAGATAAGCGTAGAACGAGGCCGCCGCCGTGGCGTGGCCGGAGGGGGTCGAGTACTGCGCGGCAAGATCGTGGGCGCTGGACTCCGGCACGGCCCATTTCTTCTGCCAAGTCCCCTGGGCGACGAAAGGGCGAGGATTCCGGAGGAGCATCTTGAATAGATCGTTCAGCGACAAGGCCACAAGCACTACAACGGCAAGCCTGATGGCCAGGCGCTTGTTCCAGACCACGTAGAAGAGCATGACCAGGAGGATGTATCCCTCCACTCCGCCCCAAAAAGCGGCGGCAAGAGAGAATTTGGTAAGAAATGCATTTCTGTGGTCCGCCAGCAATTGCACGAGACCCAAGTTGAATGGCAGCGGAGCCACGAATTCTATCCTCCAGACGAAGCCGCATGGGCAGCATGGTGCATTGAAAGCATAAAGCATAGACGCATCTCGGGACGACGATCAGGGGCACAAGATGTGTCGATTGTCGGGAAGCCCGGATTTACCGTGGGTCAACACTGTATGCTCAAATCAGTCCGTTTTTCTTTGCCCACGATATGCGCTATACGACACAATTTCTGCTTTCGGCCATGGCGCCGGCACAGTTTCCCGAGCCGGATGCGCCGGAAATCGCCTTTCTGGGCCGCTCGAATGTAGGCAAATCGAGTCTGCTGAACACACTTGTGGGCGAGAAGACGGCCAAAGTCTCCCACACGCCGGGGCGCACGCGAGCCATCAACTTTTTTGCTTTATATGACTCCAGCCGGCGGCGGAAGCTGGTCTTTGCCGACCTTCCTGGCTACGGTTACGCGAAGATATCAAAGTCGATTTCGGCTGGCTGGCCGGCGTTTATAGAGCCCTATCTGGCGATTCGCTCCACGTTGAAGCTCTGCGTGTGCCTGGTGGATTCAAACGTGGCCGCGCAAGAGAGCGACCGGCAGTTAATCGATTGGCTGAGAGCCGCGGGCAGCGAGTTCGCCGTTGTGGCTACCAAGATCGACCGTCTGAGCGGCAATGAGCGCACGCGCAATCTGCTGGCCCTGAAGCAGGGACTGGGATTGGATGAACTGCTGCCCGTTTCGGCCAAGACCGGCTACGGAGTGAAGGAACTCTGGGCGCGAATCGAAGCGGCTGGCGGTTAGTCAGAGAGTTCATGCGCTTGGCGGCGCGAAGCTGTACTGCTCCGACTGTCCCTTGCTGCTTAGCCTGAGGTTGACGGGAACTCCGATCTCCGCGCGTTCGACCTGTTCGCGCACCCCCTTGAGAAAGTTTGCGGCGGAGCTTTCGTCACAGCGGAGCAGCCGCAGGCCTTGCGCCATCCGGCCCAGGAAGCGCGGGGCTAGGCGGAGCCATCGGCGCGCAGCTCCAGCGGTTGGATTCGAATCAGAGTTGAGGTAGTCCTGACTCAGGCAATCAAGGGCCAAGGCGTCGAGTTTGGGGAGCCACTGGGCTGGTGCCGAGGCCACGCTCCAGCCAAGGAGCACTTGGTTTGCATCCAGATTGATCGCTTCGACCCGGCGTGCGCCCTGGCTGAGGAAAGATGCTCCGGCAGGCCGGCCAGCAACGTCCTGTCCCAGCAGGTTGGGAAGCACGCCGCGCTCCAGCATCTGGCGGGCGAAATCGGTTTCGGAGACTGGCTGTGCCAGGGCAACGCAGACGGCGACCGTCTGGCGCGTGCGAATCTCGTTTTTCAGGATGCGCAGGGCCTCATCAAGCGAGGTCACGAGGAAGTCCACCACCCCATCGCGGATGGCCTGCTTTCCAGCGGCGGCATCGGTCGAGGCGGCCAGCGAGGCGGCGCCTGCAATGTTGGCCGCCACCAGCAGGGCGCGGGCTTGTGCGTCAAGCTCCCCGGCGTAAAGAAGTTTGCCGCCCAGGCTGGGTTCTGAATCCGCGCCGAGGTCTGCGGTCAAGAGAAGGCCCGCATAGAATCGCTCGACCTGAAGCATAAACTCCAAGGGGGCAAACGGATTGGGAGGGGGTGCCATGGAGAATTCGCTGAGGAAACAAGCCGGATGCGAGACCTGGGGTAATCGCCTTTAGTGCGCGGAATAATCCTGCATCTGTTCTCGCCAGTTTTGCCTGCGGGCAAAGAAGACGAATTCTCCAGGCTTGGCGAAGGCCTGTAGTTTTTCAGGCAGCTTTTTCCCGGCGCAATCATTGCGAGCCACGACTCCCGACGCCAGAATGTCTGCTATCTTGTACCAGCGATCCAGAGACTGCTCATGATCCGATGCCCCATGATCTTTGATGGCATCGCAATCGACATAGTAAGAAGTGGCGCTGTCGTATGTAGCTTGAATCGTGAGGACAGTAGCGCCCGATGGCACGATTAGCTTGCCCGTGCCGTCCTCGTTCTGCACCACCCAATTGGCATGGACTGTTTGTTCATGATCGACGCGTACCAGGTAATTTGAGGGCGAGATGAGCTTTCCGGTTCTTCCATCCAGCATCCGGACCGTGATGGTTTTCCCGGTTTGCGAGTACAAGGAGCCGCAAAGCGCGGCCATGCACACGAAAAGTGAAAAAACGCGATGAGTGGCACGAAACATTCTTGCCTCTGCGGTTACCAACTGGAGTAGGGTTGGCCGTTTGTGCTCAGTTCCTGCGAGCCAGAGTGGACGTCGTCAATACCAGGGTCGGTCTGGTCCAGCGAGTAGAGAGCTCCATTGGAGTCGGTGACCCATGAGTCCTTGGTGCGGGTAAACGGATCTTCGGGAATGGCCTTCAGGTAGCCGTCCTGAATCAGGTCGTCGAGCGACTGCGGCGCCTTCTGCTTGTCCATGGTGTAGGAGTCGATGGCCGCCCGCATCACGTGCAGGTCTTCTTTAAGCACAGCTTCCCTGGCCATTTTGATGGCAGCGGAATATTTGGGAATAGCCACCACGGCCAGCACGCCGATGATGGCCATTACGATCATCAGTTCGAGGAGCGTAAAGCCCGCGTCATGTTTGCGAATCCTGCTCACTGAATCCTCTTGTGTACCGTAATAACAGAGTTGACCTTACAACCCTGCCAACCTCGCAACTCCGCCAACCCCGCTCTAGCCTACCAGTCAGAATACTTGGTCCCGTCCAGGGCGGTTCCGGAGGACTTGGAGTAGACATCGAAAACGCTTTGCCCGCCGTAGGAGTCCGATTTTGGATCGTCCTGCATGGAGCGTAATCCCCACTCGGCCTTGCCGGTCATGGGGTCCACGGGAATGTGCCGCAGGAACCTCACCTTTTTCCCCTGCACATCGACGCCGTTGACCAGGGTCTCCAGGTCGGGCGGATAGCCCTGGCTGTCGAGCTTGACCTGGAAAGCATTCTTGTCGGCTGCGTCCTTGTAGTGGTCGATGGCGTCGCGCATCATCCACAGGTCGTAGCGGAGGAAGCGCTCGTTCTGGCGCTTGACCTGGAAGCGTGCAACCGGGATGGCGGCCGAGGCGAGAACCGAGAGAATCGCCACGGTCACAATCAACTCGACCAGCGTAAGCCCCCGCTCGGGGGGGCTTATGGTTCGGGTTGACCGGGCTTCATTCATTGATATGAGCCTCATCAGCTTACTTCACCTGAATGCTGATCTGCGCGCCCGTGACCGGCAACTGCTGTTGAGCGCTGGTGACGGCCCCCGGATGGGTGATGACGATAATGCTGTCTCCGCTAGTCTTGGCCTGGAAACTGAGGACGCAGACCACACCGCTTCCGCTCACACCGGCCGCTCCCGGCGGACGCGAGGAGCTGAGGATGATCGTGCCTGGCCCATCGTCGCGGTGAACCAGCGCCACAGGCTGCCCATCCCGGCCCAGGAAGTCTCCAAGGCCCACGTTGAGCAGGGAAAGTTTGGCTGGATCGTACTTAATTTGCAAGGGAACGGCTGCGATATTCGTTCCACCGTTCAGAACTACCGGAACCTGGAAGGTGGCGCCCACAGCCACTGGGCCAGATTGCGGAGAGAGCGTGAAGCTCACAGTTGCCGGTTGCGGAGGAGTAGCCGTCTGGTTGGTTGGGGCGGAGTTTCCATTGGTCTCAGCAGCCTGTTTCATCTGGGCCAGCGCAGCCGGAGCCGCGGCTGCTGCGCTTTGGCCGGGAACCGTGCCCACGCTGGACCGCGCGCCGGCCGCCGGGCGTGCCGGGGTTGAGCCAGGATTTGGTTCTGAATTCGAGGTGGTGCCTTCGGCAGATGCGTGGCGCAACTCGACTGACGTGCCGGCTCCGGTGTCGACGGTGCGCAGATTAACCTGCTCCAGGGACTGCGAACGGACGATATGCGGTACCACTACAAAGACAATCTCATCCTCGGTAATGGAGTGGTCCTTTGATCCAAAGAGATACTTGAGTCCCGGAATCGAGCTCAACCCCGGAACACCGCTCCAGCTTGTGGTGTCCGTCTTGTTCACCATGCCGCTCATGATGCTGGCTTCGCCCTCGCGCAGACGGATGACCTGTTCACTGGTCTTCTGGATGATAACCGGCTCTGAAATACCGCTGATCGTCACAGGAGTGCCTTCCGAACTATCCTCGAGCTTGATCTTCAGTGTCACGTCGCGGTCAAAGTGGACAGTTGGCGTCATTTCGATATTTACGCCCACGTCCTGGTACTGGAACTGCGTATTGACCAGCCCGCTGACCGAGGAGGTCGTAGTTCCCGTCGAATAAGAACCGGTGGCGACCGGAATTTTCTTGCCGATCTTCATCGTCGCTTTCTGGCCGTCGGTACAGCGGATGCGCGGATTGTCCAGAATTTTGGTATTGGCGTCGCTCAGCAGCAGGTTGAGCTGGGCCGAACCGACAGTCACGGCAAAATTCGAGGCCTTCAGGTGTGCCAGTTGATAGAGCGTTGGCGTCGAGGTCGTAGTCGTGGAGCTAGAAGAAGTGGTGGTGGAAGTCCCCTGCAAAGCGACAGAGACGTCGCTGGGCCAGGCGATGCCCAGGGTCTTCTCCCAGTTCTTACTCACCTCCAGAACAGAAATGTCCACCACCACCTCTGGACGCGCTTTATCCAGATCGTTGATGAGCTTTTGCGCCAGCAGAAGCTCATCAGGCGTACCGCGCATCACGATGGCGTTCTGGCTGGCCACGGCGTAGACCTTGGCATTGGACAGGATGCTGCGAATGGCGGTCAGCACGTCAGTCAGGTCGTTCTGCTGCCAGGCGTTGGACAAGTAAAAGGTCTCGATAGCCTGCTCATCGAGTTCGGTGTGCCGGGCGCGAGTGTTGGCGGCGACAAAGATGGTGTTGTCGGTGATTGGCCGCCAGAAGGTGTTGGAAATGGTGCCCACAATCCGCAGCGCATCGAGCAGCGAGACGTTGTTCAGGTCTACCTGAATGCGCTTGGAGACATATTCAGGGTCGAAGAGCACATTAATTCCGGCGGCTTTGCCAATAGCCTGATAGACGACCTTGGCGTCCTCCTGCATATGCATGGTGAGCGGCTCATTGGAGACTGGACGGAGGGTGGCTGGGGCGCCCATCGAGTCGAGATCCTCCTGCTTGCCCTCAGCTTGGGGAATGCTGGTCTCGCTGGCCGGCGCCACTTCGCCGTGTTTCTTTCTCACCTGGGCGATGGCCTGCTGTGCGGCCTCATTGCCGGAGTCGATCTCCGCGGCGTGCAAAAACTCCGCCAGCGCCCCCTCTTCGTTGCCGGCATCCATCAGTTTCTGGCCTTTGGTGACGTGCACGGCCGAAGCCGTAATCCGCACGCGATAGAGGGCTGCCCGGTAGCGCAGGTCTTTGGGGTCCTTCTTGTAGGCCTTTTGATAGTTGTCGAAGGCGGCGTCGTAGTCTTCATGCATCTCGGCGGTTTGGCCGCGCTTGAAGAAGGTGTTGGCTGACTCGGCGCGCAGCGGAATGCTGGACAGGCCGAAGACGGTCAGGAGAGCAAAAAACGCAATCCAGAAAGCGGCTCCAGAAAAGCCGGATCTGAAGGCAGCCGGAGCTTGAACTCGGCTTTTCATCGAACTCCCCGGCGTCTTTGCCGGCCCGTACTGCTGATCGGGCTCTTGCGGGCAGCCTTGGCCGCCCCAGACGCGCATCTTGACGCAATTCCGATGGGTAAAAATTTCCATCCTAATGATGCCTCATTTTAGCAAAGCTCCGCGCCGGAGCCGCTGAAACCCGCGCCGATGCTAGGATTAAGATTCAGGGAGGCTTCCGGATGGCTCGCCAAACCAGTCACGTGATTGTTCAGCCAACGGCCCCCGGCCCCCAGAAGCCGGCCCGGCCCCGCGACCCGGTGGCCAGCGGTGAGCGGGACGCCGCGCATAATCGCGCCGCCAGCCACAACTACTTTCTTCTGGAAAAGTTTGAAGCCGGCGTGGCTCTGCGCGGGACCGAGGTTAAGTCCATCCGCGAGGGCAAGGCCAACCTCAAAGACTCTTACGGCCTCATCCAGAATGGCGAAGCGTTTTTGCTCAACGTTCATATTGGTCCCTATTCTCATGGCAACATTGCAAATCACGACGCCACGCGAACCCGCAAGCTGCTGCTCCATCGCGAGGAAGTTCGCAAGCTACTATCGAAGACGCAGATCAAGGGCCACACGCTCATCCCCACCCGGCTCTACTTTCGCAATGGGCGGGTAAAGTGCGAACTGGCCGTGGCCAAGGGCAAGCAGGACTGGGACAAGCGCGAGACCGAACGCAGCCGCGAGGCCGACCGTGAAGCCCGCGCCGCCGTCAACGCCAGCAAAAACCGCAATGGGCGGTAGCGGCCGGATTTGTCAAAGAAAAACACCGAGGGAACGATGAAAACTCAACTGGAATTTGCTCTTCTTGCAGGAATTGAAACAGAACTGCTGGCCGTCGCGGCGGTTGATACCCAAACCGGCAAAGGCCCCGGCGCCAAGCCCCAGCCCGTGCTGTTGACTTCCGATGTTGCCGTCCAGGCAGCTGCGGCCGCCGTGCTCGCCAGTGGCGAATTCAAGGCTGGCGCCAATGAGACGGTGCTTCTGCACACCCCGGCCGGCCTCAAAGCCCGGCGTCTCTTGCTGGTCGGCTTGGGCAAGTCGGCCAAGGCCACGGCAAACTCCGTGCGCAGCGCCGCCGGAACCGCTGTCCGCTTCACCAAGCCCCGTGGTATTCGCGAACTGATTTTCGCGTTGCCAGATTCACCGCATTTGGCGGCAGCAGGCTGCACTCGCGCCGCCGTCGAGGGCGCGCTAGTGGGCGACTACGACTCTGACACCTATCGCAGCGACCGCACAGACCAGAGCGTGGAGTTGTTTACCTTGGCCGCGCCTGCTGGTGCTGACCAGGCCGCGCTTGAGGCCGCCTTCGCTGAGGGTGTCATCCTGGGCGAAAGCCAGAACTTCGCTCGCGCGCTGGTCAACGAGCCGGGCAATAAGCTGACACCCACCATCCTTGGCCAGCGTGCCGCGCAAATGGCCGCCGAAGTTGGTCTCGGCTGGGAGGTCCACTCCAGCGAAAAGCTCCACGAACTCAAGATGGGAGCCTTCTGGAGCGTCGCGCAAGGCTCGGCGGAGCCGCCCGCGCTGATTGTGTTGCGTTATGAACCCGAAGGTGTGAAGGATGGGCCAATTCTCGGCCTGGTTGGCAAGGGCATCACCTTCGATTCCGGTGGCATCTCCATCAAGCCGTCCAGCAATATGGACGAGATGAAGACCGACATGGCCGGTGGCGCGGCCATGCTCGGCGCCATGCGTGCCATCGCCCTGCTCAAGCCCAGGGTGCGCGTCCTTTGTATCGTTTGCGCGACGGAAAATATGCCAGACGGCAAGGCACAGAAGCCCGGCGACGTGCAGACAGCAATGCCCATCACTCCAGACAAGCCCGGCAAGACCATCGAGATCATCAGCACCGACGCCGAAGGCCGGCTGGTCTTGGCCGACGGATTGACCTATGCTCGCCAGTTGGGCGCAACCCACCTGATCGATGCCGCCACGCTGACCGGCGCCTGCGTTGTTGCCCTTGGAATGGTCAATGCCGGTGCCTTCTCGAACGACGACGCCACCTACCACAAGTTCAACGCGGCGCTTGCTCTCTCCGGCGAAAAGTTCTGGCGGCTTCCGCTAGGGGACGAGTACGCCGAGATGATCAAGAGCGACATCGGCGACATCAAGAACACCGGCGGACGCTGGGGCGGAGCCATCACGGCAGCTGAGTTCCTCAAAGTCTTCGTCGAAGACACGCCATGGATTCACCTCGACATTGCCGGCCTGGCATGGCTTGAAGACTCAAAGCCTTACATCGCCAAAGGGCCGAGCGGCGTCGGCGTGCGTTCGATTCTGGAGTGGGTGCGAAGCTTTTAGCTCCCGGTCCTTGCAACCGATTTCATCAATGCCTCCGAGATCATTTCGCTTCCTGTGAGACCCGCCAACAAGGCGGGTCTCATGCGTTCTGCGAGTCAATGCAGTTGTTAAAGTGACCCGGTTATAAATAACGTGTTGAGCGGCATTCCTGGCGTTCGGGACTTACTGTTATAATCCGTGAGCGATTTAATGATCTTGTTTTTCAGTGTTGCAAGATTTCTAAGCGAGGTTCACCGATGGCAGTACATGCCGAACATTCTGATTCCGTCTACGCGTTAACTAACCCCATCTGCTTGTTAGTGGACAAGCCGCGCGAGGAGTTTACCCGCGAGGATCTGTTACGTGTCATCGAACAGAAGCAGATCGAGCGCATCACTCTGCACTACACGGCCCTCGACGGCAAATATAAGGAGTTGAAGGTTCCCGTCTCAAGCCGCTTGCAAGCGGAGCGTCTGCTGGCCGATGGCGAGCGCGTCGATGGGTCGTCGCTCTTCAAGGGCATGGTCGAATCGACAGTTTCGGACCTTTATGTGGCGCCGGTTTACAAGAGCGCCTTTCTCAACCCGTTTGGTGAGCCTAGCCTGGAAATCACCTGTCGCTATTTGACGCGCGAAGGCAGCTTGGTCCCATTCGCTCCGGACACCATTCTGCAGAATGCCGCCAACCTGTTTCGTCGTAACACCGGCTGCGATCTTTGGGCGCTGGGCGAGTTGGAATTTTTCATGCTGAGCGAGCCGGTTTCCAACTTGTATCCGCTGCCCAGGCAGCGCGGCTATCACGCTTCCGGGCCGTTCGTGAAGAGCGGAGTGGTTCTCGATGAGATGGTGCGCTATCTGATGCAGATTACAGGCGCCATCAAGTATGCGCATAGTGAAGTCGGCTGTATCGACGATGTGCACAGTGATCTGGATGAGATCAAAGGCAAGAGAGCCGAGCAGCTGGAAATTGAATTTCTTCCCACCCCGATCGAGGACGCTGGCGACCATCTTGTGCTGGCGCGGTGGCTGATCCGCAACGTGGCCTATCGCCATGGCTACTTGGCGACATTTGCGCCCAAGATTGAAGAAGGTGTAGCCGGCAACGGTTTCCACGTGCACATGGAAGTGCGCCGCAACGGACGCAATGCGATGTTGCATGACGGCGTCCTCTCCGAGGAAGCTCGGAGCGTCGTGGGCGGCCTTTGCACATACGCCGATTCTCTCACTGCTTTCGGCAACACCGTCTCCTCGGCCTACCTCCGCCTGGTGTCCAACCAGGAGGCGCCCACCCGAGTTTGCTGGAGCGATATGAACCGCAGCGCCATGATCCGCGTGCCTCTGGGCTGGGCTCAAATAGAGGACCTCGCCGCTGATCTGAATCCGCAACAAACGCGTGGCTACCACGCTCCGGATTCGCGTCAGACGGTGGAGCTTCGCAGTCCGGACGGCAGCGCCTTGGTTCATCTTTTGCTTGCCGGAATCGCCATGGCCGCCGAATGGGGGCTCACTCGAAAAGAGTCGCTGGCAATCGCGGAGCGCCATTACATTCATGGCAGCAAGTTCCAGGACGAAAAACTTCAGCAGCCGTTGCCGATCCTGCCGGGGAGCTGCTTCGAGTCGGCGCGCCTTCTTGAAGCTAATCGGGAACTGTACGAGCGGGAAGGAATCTTCCCCCCCGACACCATTCGCTTCATGGCCGAGTTGCTGCGCGCAGAGGGGGATGAGAATATGAACCGCTCCCTCGCCGAGCTGCCGGTTGACGACCGCCTCCGCGAAACCCGAAAGATCATGCACAAGGATCTGCACCGGCACTAAGTCTCTGACTGCTTGAAGTTATACCAATGCTGGGTGCCCCAGGTCCCGATTTTGGGACCTGGGAATCCACGAACCTTCTGCGAACGACGAGCGAGCAATTGGCCGCACCGTAGGTGCTTACATTGCCTCCGGGCTTTCAATGCCCAGCCAACTAAGCGCCAGCACTAACTCGCGCAGCGCAACTGCGGCTGTCGCCAGAAGGAAGGTTTTGCGCGCTGGGTCTTCTTCGTTGAGGATGTGATGACGATGATAGAAATTATTGAACTCCTGGGCTAACTGAAAGGCGTGCTTGGCCAGAAAGGCAGGTTCCGAAGTGGTAATGCATTGTTCCAGCACCATCGTGCGGCGGGCGGCGCGTAGCCACAGCGCCCAAATGTCCTCGCCTGCTTCGCCTTCGAGATAAGTGCCTAACTCCGCTATTCCTGCTAGCTTCGCTAACTCCGCTTCCGGCGTCGTCTCTCCCTTGCGGAAGATGTTGCGCGCGCGGACCACGGCGTACTGGATATAGGGGCCGGTCTCGCCCTCGAAGCTCAGCGCATCCTTGAAGTCGAAGGCGATGACAGAGTTGCGCGTGAACTTGAGCATGAAGTAGCGCAGCGCGCCGATGGCGATCTGCATGGCAATTTTCTGGCGTTCAGCTTCGTCGCGGCCGGTTTGGCGCGCGTCCACTTCGGCCCGCGTGGCGACAATAAGTTTGTCGATCAAGTCGTCAGCCTTGACGCCGAAGCCCTTGCGGCCACTTACTTCAATGTACGGCCGTGCCAAGTCTTCCTCGGAGACGTCGTAGCCCAGCTCGACCGCGCAGCGTGGCGTCAGCGCCACCATTTCGTAACTGAAGTGCGTATAGCGGTCGGCCTGGTCCGTGTAACCCATGCCGCGCAGTGCCTGGATAACATTGGCCTGCGGGTCGCTCTGGCGCGTGTCGATGACGTTATAAATCGCCTGCGCCCCGCCAAAGTGCGGATGAGGTTCGACTCCTTTTTCCGCTGAAATCCAGCACTCATGGTCGGGGTAAGTGAAGAACGGTTTGTAGCCGAAGTCCTTGCCCAGCAGGCCAAACTTCCATAGGTGATAGGCTATGTCCTTGCCGACGTAAGTTACGGTACCGTTGGAACGAACAATCACTTTTGCATCTTCGTCGGTCTCACCCTCGGTGGTATCCGCGCCGGGCCGCGTCATCACCCAGCAGCCCTTGTTCTTGCCTTCGGTCTCGAAGTAGAGAACGCCGGTCTTCTTCAGCTTCTCGAAGGCCGATTCCCAGAACTTGAGGTGCAGGATCTCGCTTTCGCGGGGCAGAAAATCATACTCGATGTCCAGTCGCAGCATGGTTTCCAGGTGCCGCCGCAAGACCGCTGTCGAAATCAGTTCCGCAATCTCAGCCGTCTCGTTGCCGCCGACTTCCAATTCGTGCAGCGTGGCGTAGCGCAGCTTCTTCCGCGCTTCATTTTCCTGGTCAGTTCCGCTCGTGTACCACTGCGAGGTCTTCGCATAGAGATCCCAGCAGTGGTAATCGATCCGCTCGCGCTTGCTCTTCAGCTCATCGAGCAGCAGGCGCACATCCGCCAGCGACTTGCCTTCCAGATGCTGGAATCCCACCACCACATCGGCCACCTGCACGCCGGTGTTGTCGATGTAGTTCTGCACATCCACCTTTTGCCCGGCGGCGCGCAGCAGGCGAACGAAGGTGTCGCCAAGAATGGCGTTGCGCAGGTGGCCAATGTGCGCAGCCTTGTTGGGATTGATGCTGGTGTGTTCGACGAGAGAATGGATGCCCGTTGCCGCTTGCGGCCCGGCTTCAGCGCTGGCAGTTTTGCAAACTCCGGCGGCGCGGTCCACCCGCGCATTGATATAACCTGCCCCGGCAACATCAAAAGATGAAAAGCCATCGAGATGGCCCAGTGCGGCGACAATCTCTTGCGCAATGATTTTGGGCGCCTTGCGCAGCTTGCGGGCCAGCTCATACGCGATGGGTGTGGCCAGTTCGCCAAACTTCAGATCCGGCGGAATTTCCAGAGGAATGGTTTCAAGCTGGAGGTCATACTTTTCCGCCAAGACCGCGCGAAGATGCTGTTCAAGCCGTTTCTGCAATTCCAAATACACGTCGTTTAGCCTCAAAAATCCTTGATTTTCTAGGTGATTTTAACAGAAGTGCGTCTATGAAGGGATTTCTCCCAGTGAGCGGAGGCCAGTTGGTGTTCGTGGCTTTTCAACCTTGCAATAGATATAAATCGTAAGGATGGGGCCCGGGGCCTGATCGGCAGGCTAGCCACGCGCCCTCTGAAAATGCCGTAAGATGAAGAGTAGGTTGCCTTTCGATTTTCGCCTGCATAAAGGGCAGAATGCGAAGCAACACCCCATTTATGACAAATTCTGTATCCACTCCAGCACGTTTTTTCTTGACCACGCCGATCTACTACGTGAATGCGCGGCCGCATCTGGGCCATGCCTATTCGACCATCGTCTGCGACACGATTGCCAGGCGCAAGAGGGCTCTGGGCATTGATACCTGGTTCCTCACCGGCACAGACGAGCACGGGCAGAAGATAGAGCGCTCCGCCGAGTTGGCCGGGCGCACGCCTGCCGAGTTTGCAACGGCCATTTCAGGCGAGTTTCGCGGTCTGTGGGACCGGCTGGGCCTGAGCTATGACGACTTCATCCGCACCACCGAGGAGCGTCACAAGCGCGGCACGCAGAAGTTCTTTGCCACGCTGCGCGACAGGGGCTTCATCTACAAAGGCTCCTACACCGGCCAGTACTGCGTAAGCGATGAATTGTATGTGGACGGCCCCGCAGGCGCAGTTTGCCCGGACTGCGGCCGCGTGACGGAAACGGTGAGCGAGGAGAATTATTTCTTCAAGCTTTCGGCCTTCGAGCGCAAGCTGCTGGAGTTCTACGAGGCGAACCCAGGCTTCATGGGCCCCGAGTCCACGCGGCGTGAGGTAATCTCGTTTGTGCGCGGCGGCCTCAAGGACCTATCCGTCAGCCGTACCAGCTTTTCCTGGGGCATTCCTGTTCCCGGCGACGAGAAGCACGTGATCTACGTCTGGCTCGACGCCCTGGTCAACTACCTCACCGCGTTGGGTTACGGCTCTGACAATCCGGCCGACAAGGCGCGTTTTGAGAAGTTTTGGCCGGCGGATATGCACCTGATCGGCAAGGAGATCAGCCGCTTTCATTGCGTCTACTGGCCGGCCTTCCTGATGGCTGCGGGCCTTCCGCTGCCGCGCTCGGTCCGGGCCAACGGCTGGCTGCTCTTCGATCAGGGCAAGATGTCCAAGTCGCGGGGCAACATCGTGCGTGCGGAGACGGTGCAGGAAGTCCTCGGTGCGGACGCTTTGCGCTACTTCCTGCTGCGCGAAATCCCCTTCGGGCAGGATGGCAGCTTCAGCTTCGACGCGCTCGTCCAGCGCTACAACGGCGATCTGGCCAACGGCTACGGCAATCTGGTCAGCCGCGTGGTCAACATGATGCACAAATACTTCGGCGGGATTGTGCCCGAGGCCGGCGCTGAGACCGCGGCTGAAATCGCCCTGAGGGAGTGCGCAGAGAGAACAATTGCGGTCTTCGGCCCGGCCTTCGATGAACTGAATTTCTCTGAAGCCCTGAAGAGCCTGTGGATTTTGGTGGCGGAGACGGACGGCTACCTCACGGCCAACGCGCCCTGGAAGCGGCCGGCAGACCGCCCAGAGGCGGAGCACGTAGCGCTGCAGGCGCGGGTTCTGGCTACGGCTGCCGAGGCCATTCGCATCATCACCGCGCTGGTTTATCCCATTTTGCCGGAGTCGGCCGCGAAGGTCTGGCGGCAGCTCGGGCAGGGCGAAATCGCGGATGCGGCAAAGAAAGCATTTTTGACAAAGATCGCGTGGGGCGGATTGAAGGCGGGGACGAAATTTGGCGACCCCTCACCGCTGTTTCCCCGCGCGGAAAAGGACGCAGTCGAACGTATGCAGAAGATCGAAGATCACAACAGCTCGAGCGCCGTGGAAGCCGCCAGCACCGGCGACGCGACCAACGGCGGCTCTGCCGCAATAACGGCTAGCCCGATTCCCGCGAAGACGCCGGACGCCAAAGCTCCGGTATCTCCCGTGGCTACTCCAGTCGCACAAGCAGTCGCACCGGTCCCAGCCGCTCCCGCTCCTGCGCCCGTGGCACCAGTTGTTGCCCAACAGGTTCCACCAGTTACTCCTACACCAGCCCCGCCGCAGGTGGCGCAGGTGCCGGAGCGCATCACCATTGACGATTTCGTCAAGGTGGAGCTGCGTGTGGCACAAATCCTCGTGGCTGAGCGCATTCCCAAGGCTGACAAGCTGCTGCGCCTGGAGGTGGATCTGGGCTACGAAAAGCGGCAGATTCTGGCCGGCATTGCCCAGTACTACGAGCCGGAAAAGCTCGTTGGCCGGAAGATCGTGATCGTGGCCAATCTGGCTCCGCGCAAGATGCGCGGCCTGGAGTCAAACGGAATGTTGCTGGCCGCCTCGCTGCCAGACGGCGCGCCTGTTCTGGCTGGATTTCTGGAAGAGGTTCCGCTGGGTGCGCGGCTGAAGTAACCGTAGAATGGCGCCACTGGATTCCGCCCTATCCATTTCGGAATCCAGTGGCCATCTTGCAAGAAACCCGCTGGAGGCCTCAACTTGTTGATCGATTCCCACGCGCACCTTGACAGCGAGCGCTACGCGGATGACCGCGCAGCGATGCTGCGGCGCGCTTGGGAGGCGGGTGTGGGCACGGTACTGACCATCGGCATTGGTGAGCAGGCCGCGAAGATGGACGGGGCGCTTGCGGTGTGCCGCCACTTCAACGCATTGCCCGAGAGCGGCGCGGGAATCCCAAGGCTTTACGCCAGCGCGGGCGTCTATCCGCACAACACCCCCGAAATTGACGATGTAGTTCTCGCCAAGCTGGACCGCCTTCTGGCTGAGCCTGAGGTGATTGCCTGCGGGGAAATCGGCCTGGACTACTATCACGAAGGCGCGCCGCAGGCGGTGCAACGCGAGGGCCTGATTCGCCAACTGGAGATTGCTGCATCGCGGAAGCGGCCCATCCTCATTCACTGCCGGCCAAAAGACGAGGCTACCGGCGCATGGGACGATCTCTTCGAGATTCTGGAGGCGCACTGGCGCCCGACCGGACTGGGCGGCGTGATGCACTGCTTCAGCGGTGGATGGGAACAGGCAGAGCGTTCGCTCGACCTGGGCTTTCTGCTCTCGTTTGCCGGCAATCTGACCTATCCCAAATCCCAGCCCCTGCGCGACGTGGCTCCCCGGCTCCCTCTGGACAGGCTTCTGGTTGAGACCGACGCTCCCTGGCTGGCTCCCGTGCCTAACCGCGGCAAGCGCAACGAGCCGGCCTGGGTGAGCCTGACGGCGCGATGTTTGGCCGGTTTGCGCGGCGTCCCAGAGGATGAAATCGCCCAGGCAACGACGAAAAATTTTAATCAGTTCTTCGGTTTTGGGGGTCTTTGACCAATATTGATGTAAGGCGAAGTTTCTTTCAGAGACTATAGGAGCTATCTCATAAACCGGTTTTGAAAGGGCACGACTTCAGTCGTGCCGCAAATGGTCCAATTAAACTTGGGGTTTTAACCCCTGAGGGATGCTTTGCGCGGGCTGAATGGTATTTATGAGATGACTTCTAGCAAGACCAGAGCTGCTGCATTCAGGGCAAGCAAAACCTCCATCGGCACAAATTTTTCCACCATCAGGTATGCAGACCAGGAGAAGTACGGCAAGTACACCCCCTTCGCGGGATGGCAAGTCGGCGAGTTGACTGGTTTCAGTGAAAGCTCCCGTCGTTCGTGAGCGCTGCTTCTCCCTTTCGCGTCTATCCGTTACGAGTAGAGTGGGCTGAAGCTGATACCCTGAAATCTGAGAAAAATAGCTGGAATAGCCGGATCATCTCACCCGGCGGGCAGGGGCATGGCGGAATTCGTAATCAAGATCGCCGACGAGCGCGGCCATGTGCAGGAGCAGGTGCAGACGGCGGCCACCGCCGAGGAGCTGCGCGCCCGCTTTATCCATGCCGGTTACCACGTCTTTTCCGTCAAGGGCCGCTCGAGTTTTGGCGGCTTCAAGAGCGGCAAGGTCAAGTTGGAACCGTTTCTGATCTTCAACCAGCAATTTCTCACGCTGATTCGCGCTGGTTTGCCGATTCTGGGTTCCATCGAGATGCTGGCCAAGAACCAGAAGAACGCTCATTTTGCGGCGCAGTTGAACGATGTAGCCAACCGCGTGAAGACCGGCGACGCGCTTTCAACGGCCTTCGAGGCGCAGAGCGGTTTTCCGATCATGTACACCACCACCCTGGTGGCCGGTGAGCGCTCCGGCAACCTGCAGGAGGTGCTGGAGCGCTATGTCAGCTTCCAGCGCACTTCGCTCACCTTCCGCAAGAAGCTGGTGTCCTCGCTGATCTATCCCACAGTGCTACTCAGCCTGGTGGGTGGGCTGATGTTCTTCATGTTCGTCTTTGTGGTGCCGGAGTTTGCCGTCCTCTACGACCAGATGGGCAACAAGCTGCCGGCGATGACCATGCACCTGCTGGCCTTCGGCAAATATCTGCACCACAACATACTCTGGATTCTGCTCATCATCGCCAGCACGGGTTTCGGCGTCTACCGTTTCGCGATTACCGAGCGGGGACGCGACTTCATCGACGACTTTCGCATCAAGGTTCCCGTTCTTGGCAAAATCTGGCTCAAGTACCAGGTGGCCCTGTTTGCGCGGACTCTCTCGACGCTGCTGACCGGCGGCTTGCCGCTGGTGCCGTCGCTGGAAACCGCAGCCCGTTCCATTTCCTCGCGCCACGTCTCGAAGGCGGTCACCAACTCCATTTCCACGGTGCGCGAGGGCGAGAGTCTGGCCGATGCGCTCATCCAGACGAAGGTCTTTCCGGATCTGGCCGCCGAGATGATCTCCGTGGGCGAGCAGACCGGCGCTCTGCCGCAGATGCTCAACTCCGTTTCAGAGTTTTTCGAGGAGGACGTCGCCACCGCTCTTGCCGCCGCGCTGACTCTCATCGAGCCGGCCATCCTCATCGTCATGGGAGTGGTTGTGCTCTTCATTCTCGTTTCGCTCTACCTGCCTATCTTCTCAATGGGCGGGCCCAGTGGAGGTCAGGGGTAAATCATGGCTGACACAACAGTGCTTGCGATTCCGCTGCCTGCCGGTGCGGCTGTTCCCGGTAGCCAGGAAGAGCGCGCCCAGGCTGAACTGCTGGCGCAGCGCTATCGGGCCGAGTTCGTTGACCTGAAAAACTTCAAGATTCAGCATGATCTGTTGCGCACGGTCCCAGTGGAACTGATGTTCCGCTACAACTTTGTGCCCATCGAGCAGCAGGGCGACGCACTGGTGATCGCGGTGAGTGACCCCTCGCAGCTGATGGTGCTGGATGAGATTGCAGGCCTGCTTGGCCACCGCATCCTCCCGCGTGTGGCGACTCTTTCGCAAATTACCGATCTGCTGAAAAAGACCGAGCAGTCGCAGCGAGTGCTCGACGAGGCCAGTGAGGGCCTGACCTTTGACGTGCTGACCGGCGATGACTCAAGCGACGAGAACATCTCCATCGAGAAGCTGACCAGCGAAGAGGACATCAGCCCCATCATCCGGCTGGTGGACACAACCATCTTCACCGCCCTCGAACGGCGAGCCTCCGACATTCATATCGAAACTTATGAGGACTCGGTGCACGTAAAGTACCGCATCGACGGTGTCTTGCAAGAGGCCATGGCGCCCATCGCCCGCGAGCATCACGCCACGATCCTGTCGCGCATCAAGATCATGAGCGAGTTGGACATCGCCGAGCGCCGCGTGCCGCAGGACGGCCGCTTCCGGGTGCGCTACAAGGGCCGGATGATCGACTTCCGCGTCTCCATCATGCCCACCATTTACGGTGAAAACGCCGTGCTGCGCGTGCTTGACAAAGAGTCGATGAGCGAAAAGTTTCATAACCTGACGCTCGATGTGGTGGGCTTTGCCGATGCGGATCTGAAGCGATTCCGCGCCTATATTCGCGAGCCTTACGGCATGGTGCTGGTGACCGGCCCACCGGCTCCGGCAAGACCACCACCCTTTACGCCGCGCTCAACGAGATCAAGAGCGACGAAGACAAGATCATCACCATCGAGGACCCGGTCGAGTACCAGATTCGCGGCATCACGCAGATTCCTGTCAACGAAAAGAAAGGCCTGACTTTCGCAAGAGGCCTGAGGTCCATTCTGCGCCATGACCCTGACAAGATCCTGGTGGGCGAAATCCGCGACAATGAGACGGCGCAGATTGCGATCAACTCCGCGCTCACCGGGCACCTGGTTTTCACAACGGTCCACGCCAACAACGTGGTGGACGTGCTGGGCCGCTTTGTGAATATGGGCGTTGAGGTGTACAACTTCGTTTCCGCGCTCAACTGCATCCTGGCGCAGCGGTTGGTCCGTACGGTCTGCGACCACTGCGCGCAGACCGTCACCTACAGCGACGACGCTCTGCGCGCCAGCGGCATGGACCCGGCGGAGTGGCACGGCTTCGAGTTTCGCGAAGGAGCAGGTTGCATGGAGTGTGGCGGAACCGGCTACCGCGGCCGGACGGCGATTCATGAGCTGCTGGATCTGACCGACCCCATCCGGGAGTTGATTCTGGCAAAGAAACCCACCTCCGA
>Ga0224535_1000137_pt1 | contig 22539 bp, 16 predicted proteins | sample 714E13034metaG_FD_179898 | JGI IMG/M metagenome (GOLD analysis project Ga0224535, IMG submission 179898) | Peat soil microbial communities from Stordalen Mire, Sweden - 717 E1 30-34 | ecosystem: Environmental > Terrestrial > Soil > Wetlands > Peat | place: Sweden: Norrbotten County, Stordalen... | reverse complement strand
CAGCACGATGGCCGGCCGGGTAATCAGAGCACGCGCAATCGCTACGCGCTGCTGCTCACCGCCGCTCAACTCGCTTGGGCGGTGTTCGAGCCGTCCCTGAATCGACAGCAGATCGCTCAGGTGATCCAGATAAGCCCTGTCCAGCGGCTCCTTGCGGCCGCTCACTGTATACGCAATCTCGATATTGCCCATGGCTGAAAGAGTGGGTAGCAGGTTGAACTTCTGGAAGACAAATCCGATGCGGTGTTTGCGCAGCCGGGTGCGCTCGGCGTCGCTGAGCGAGGCAAAATCGACCCCGTCGATCACCACGCGACCCTGGGTGGCCTGTGTGAGCCCGCCCAGTAGGTAAAAAAGCGTTGATTTGCCTGAACCAGAGGGACCGACAATGGCGACAAATTCCCCAGGCTCAACGGCAAGCGAAACCCCGCGCACGGCTGTGACCTGGAGTCGGCCCGCCGCGTAAACCTTGGTCAGATTTTCGGCGAGAATGATGGGCGAAGACTGTTGAGGCTGCACATGAGTCATTGTAAATGTACCGCCCTTGCCCATCGGGGTCGCGGCGATAGCCGCACCTTTTCGAGGCGAAAGAATTTCTGGAGCAGAGGAGTTTTTCCGCGGACTGGAAAGCCGGGCTGACGGTCAGGCGCGGGCAATGCGCTGGCTGTTGTGCCAGGAGGGAAGAAAACCGGCCAGCCTGCGAGCTAGTCTGCCAAGCAGCGAACTGCGGCGCGGCGAGGGGTTGGCGGGCTTTGCCTGGGTTGTCTCCGAGCGCAACTGGGCCAGCGCGTCCTTGACCATTGCTCGCAGGGATTCGGCCTCAAGGGTGCAAGAACGCAAATACGCTGAGACGGTTAGTCCGGCCTCGGCTGCCCGCCTGTGCAGTTGCGCGCACTCCGCCTTGCTCATGCGGATGGTGATGCTGGCGTCTTTCAGATTTCGCTCGAAGGGCGCGGACGGAAGGCGGTTGGATTCGGGAGCCAGATTCGCTGTGATACGAGGCGCAGGTCGCGGGGCTGCCGCTGAGAGAGCCGAGGAGGCTTCCTCAAAACAGAATGGCGCCGAACTGGCGGCTTGGGTCAGCGACTGATCGGTGGGGTGGTAGCGCGCATGAGCCTTCAGGGCGCTCTCGTAGCTGAGGGTTGCCACATCGTCGGCAAGATCGTCATCGCACCAGGCGGATGCGGGCTTTTGCCCCTCCGGCAAAGACCTGTCGCCGGTGCTTTGCGCGGGCGCGCCAAGCGTGGCCAGCAGAGCCGCAAAGCTGGGAGAGGTGGCGGCAGGCGCAGATGCCGTTGGTTGCTGCATGGCATGGAGCATACCGCGAGGCTGGGCAACAAGTGTGAGGAATTTCCCATCCAAAGGCGGGGCAGATTCCAGAAAAGAACAAACCTGTAGCCTGTCCTGAAATGAAATCAGCAGAAACGCTCCCATGTACCAGGAGTTCCAGTCCTCGGAAACTATGCGGAGATCCGCCGGGGTCATGCGCAAGCCAGTTCGGCATCCTCGGGCTCGGGGAGTACGCGGCCGGGGAGCCTCAGCAGTTGGGTGACAGCTTTGGCCGTCATAGGGCGGGCGAAGAGATAGCCCTGGCCGTAGCGGCATTTCATCTCGCGCAACAGGCGATATTGCTCGCTGGTTTCAATCCCCTCGGCCACCACGTCCATGCCAAGCACGCGGGCCAGTTCGATGATGGTGCGTACGATCTGCATCGGCTGATCGCCCTCGGCCATGCGGCAGACGAAAGAGCGGTCGATCTTCAGCACGTCGAAGGGAAACGAATGCAGGTAACTGAGGGAGCTGTAGCCGGTGCCGAAGTCGTCCATTAGCAGGGAAACTCCCAGCCTGCGCAGGCCTCCGAGAACCTCCAGGGCGGTACTCATATTGGGGATGATGCTGGACTCGGTCATCTCCAGGCCAAGTTGGCGGCTGGAGATGCCGGATTGGACCAGAAGGGCCTCGACGTGGTCGGCCAGTCCTTCGCGCAAGAATTGACGGGCGGAGAGGTTGACGCCAACCCGCAGCGAACAGTGGCGGCTGTCCTCTTCACACCACCTCTGAATCTGGCCGCAGACTTCGGCGAGCCCCCAGTCGCCAATCGGCAGGATCAGCCCACTTTCTTCGGCCAGCGGAATGAATTCCATCGGAGGAATGAGTCCCCGCTCGGGGTGGTCCCAACGGATGAGGGCTTCAAGGCCAACGATCCTGCGCGTAGTCAGGTCGATTTCCGGCTGATAATGGAGTACGAATTGGTGCTTGTCCAGGGCTTGGTGCAGGTCGGCCTTGCTCGGCCATCCCTGGTTGGCGGTCGCGGCGGCGCGGGTGCGTCGCAGCCCACGCCTGTTCCCGTTGAGGGTCTTGCGCAGTCTGCGCAGTTCCAACTGGCTGGAGACCATCTCGGCCAGACTCTCCAGTGTTCGAATCGCTTCTGGCTGCATCTCCGGGCTTGGATTTTTACTGAAGATGGTCAAAACTCCGAGGATCCTTCCGTCGGAGGACCGCACGGGAACGCTGGCAAATGAAGCTTCGTCGTAATCTCTGAGGCGCGTCGATAGCCGTTCGCGGTGAGGATGAGTGGAAATATTCGGGACAACCACCGGACCGTCTTCCGCAAGCACCAGCTCGAAGATGGAGCCACTGCGCGGCAGCTCGCGAACCTTGATGCCCCAGCAGGACTTCATCCAGATGCGGCTCTCGTCAGCAAAACCGAGCCGGGCCGCATCGGCGTGGAAGTACTCGGCCGCCAGGCGGGTTATGGTATCGTAAGCGGGCTCGGGCGGAGTGTCGAGAATCTCGGCGGAAACCAGCGCGGCCAGGCGTACTTCCTCCTGCTGTCGGCCCACTTCCCTGATCTCAAATTCAACCCGCTGCATTTTGACTCCTGGCCCCGTGGCGCCGTATATCCTTTATCGGAAGAAAGACCTGATTGCGTGAGGTTACCTAGGTTTTCCAGATACGTACGGATACAGTGCAGGAAGCGCAAATTCGGGGCAGCGGAGTGTCGCGTTTCAGTCCACGGAAAGTGGAGGGTCACATTCGTCCCGAATTGGCTCTCCGGCGCTGACCCCTGCGCAGTGAGGTACTTATATCGTTAGTTCTGCACTGTCTTTGTACCGTCTTTTGCCTCACACCGTTAAAATCGAGTTCAGTGGCTGAATGGCCCTCAACTCAACCATCTGTGCCGACGCAGTCCAAATGGACGCGCGCCATAGGATTGCTGCGCCCCTCGCACGCGCACACGGCTTTCACGGCGACCCTCGTGCTGATGGCCTCCACCTTTCTGTCGCGCATCATCGGCCTGGTGCGGATCAAATACATTGCCTGGCTCTTCGGCCGGGGGATGGAAGCCGACGCTTTCAACGCCGCGTTTGTTCTCCCGGACATGATTTCGTATTTCCTGGTGGGCGGCGCGGCTTCCATCACCTTTGTCACCATCCTCACGCGCTATCGCGAAACCGGGCGTGAAGAGGAGGGGCAGCGGTCGCTTTCGGTGATTCTCTCCACCATGTACCTGGTGCTGGGCACGGCCATTCTGCTGGCCGAAGTTCTTGCCCCGTTGTACGTCCACTGGATGTTCCCTGGCTTCGACGCGCCAAAAGCGGCGGTCTGCGTGAAACTGACGCGCATTCTGCTGCCCGCGCAGTTATTCTTCTTCACCGGTGGAGTCTTTGGCGCGGTGCTGCTGGTGCGCAAGCAGTTCAGCGTGCAGGCCGTGACCCCGCTGATCTACAACGTGGGCACCATCGCCGGTGGTGTTTTGCTGGTGCATCGGCTGGGCGTTTCCTCGCTGGCCATCGGCACGCTGGCCGGGGCGTTTCTGGGGCCGTTTTTGCTGAACCTGATTTACGCACGGCGGGCAGGCGCGCATTACCATCCGATTCTCGACTGGCACGACGAGGGGCTGCGCGAGTGGGTGCGGCTCTCCGTTCCGCTGATGCTGGGAGTTTCGCTGGTGACCGCCGACAACTGGATCATCGCGTACTTTGCTTCCAGAACCAGCGGCGCCATCACCCTGATGACCTATGCCAAGCAGCTCTTTACCGCGCCCATGGCCATGCTGGCCCAGGCCGCTGGCGCGGCTTCGATGCCCTTCTTCGCCAGCCTGTGGAGCAAGCAGCGGCGCTATGAATTCGCCGTGGGCGTGGCGGACTCGGTTTCCCGTGTAGCCTCGCTGGGGCTGCTGGTGGCTTCCGGCATGATCGCTTTGGGGATGCCGCTTGTGGAACTGATCTTCAGCGGCGGCCGTTTTTCGTTGCATGATGCGCGAGAGTGCGCCGTCTACTTCGCCGTCTTCTCCATCTCGCTCTTTCTGTGGTCGGCGCAGGCGATTTATTCGCGCGCTTTTTATGCTGCTGGGGAGACGTTCATCCCCATGGTGGCGGGAACGGCGGTCACCCTGGTTTCGCTGCCCGTTTACTACTTCTTCTTTCACTGGCAGGGCGCGATGGGGCTGGCCATGGCCTCCAACGTGGGAATTGCGCTACAGACTGTCGTGATTGCCGTGCTGCTGCACCGGCGGCACATGGTCTCGCTGGCCAGCCTGGACTACGCGGAGATGGGGCGCTGTCTGCTGGCCGCAATGGTGAGCGGCACGGGAGTTGGGCTGCTCTTCTGGTGGCTGGGCGGCGTGCTCTTGAGGGCGATGCCGGGCCGGATGCGCTGGATCGATTTGGCAGTGCTGGTGGCCGGGTCGGCGCTGTGGCTGCTGATGACCAAGTGGGTGCTGGAAAAGGCCGGATCGGCGCTGCCCAGGGTCGCGATGAAACGCCTCGGTATGGGATAGAACAGGCTGCGAAAAGATCATACGGTTTTGAAAAAGCGCGGCTTTACAGGCTGCGAAAAAACTCATTTCCGGTCTTGACCGTGTCAGGGCACGACTTCATAGACTGCTGAATAACTCGTGGAATGTGTTTCGGAAAGGTGTTCTGTATCAGGGCACGACTTCAGTCGTGCCACAAAATGCTGATAATAAAGGGCGGGCTTTAGCCCCTGAGGGATGTTTTTAGGGAGTTCGAATAAAATCCATGCCTTTTCCCGCAACCTGTTAAGCCCCAGTGGCGTCTTTGCCTAAAAAGCGGATTGATTGGGCAAGAGCCGGAATTCACAAGAGTTGTCTGATTCTTATCGTTAGGGATAGGTTGACTTGAACGTAACTGCCGGATTGGCGACCAACCGCCCATAGCCTTATCTTCGCCTTCTGGAGGCGGGGTCCGTACCCCTGTACCGTGAGTCACACGCGCGAGATGACAACCTAAGCTCGAAGCGCAACCTTGGTGTGCTGTCGATATCACTTTGCGGCATTGATCGGTGAGAGCACGACGCCATCTGGGGTGATTTTCGGACGAAAGATGCCAGCAGTGAGGTCTCGGCCGAGCGAACGGAAGGCGATACGATTTTCCCTGATGTTGCGTCGATCTTTGTCGTTTTCGAACCAGTTGAAGATCCAGCGCCCGGTGTCCACGGCCTTTTGGGCTTTTTCGCGTTCGCCTGGACCGATCCTGTAGCCCCCGTGTACGATTTTGATCCTTAAATCACGCGTTTCCCTGAGCGTCTTGAGCGAGGTCCCAGGTATTGTTCGGCCACTCAGCTTCTGATACTCCTTGAGTCGTTCATCGAAGCGCATTCTGGAGTCTTTAAGAAATTTCTCGGCTGCTTGCTTACCTTTAGCCGTCTCCATCGCTTTTCCAACGATATCCTCAACAATTACCTCGATCGCTGTCACTACGCGCCGGACCGCGCCGGAGTAATCCCCTCTCTCCATGAGATTCAAGGCGTCGAGCAGTTCAAGTTCGCCGGGCGTCGCGGCGAGAGGAATTTGATTTCGAAGGTCGCCTGATTCGATGAGCTTGTACACCTTCGGCTTTTCGGATGGGTCGTTAAATTTATAAATCAGTGGTTTGCCATCCCACTCTCGATAGCCAACAAGCGTGGAGGAAATTGCGCTCCCATCACGTTCAACTATCCATAGCGGTACGTCCCAAGGTGCGACCTCGAAGGCGAAGTAGTCGTAGGTCGCGAGGCGGTATGCCTGTATCAGCCCGTTGACAACTGGAATGTGAGCTCTACAGAGTTCTGAAAGATATAGTTTGGCTTCATTCTTCCGAGGCGACTCTTCACCGCTCGCGGCGTTCCAGACGTCCTCGTTGCATCTGCTTTCAACTTTCAGGTAGGTCTTGCACTTTCGCCACATATATGGCCCGTTGGGGTGTTGGGCCATCGCCTGTTTCACTGCTGGGGGCATATCATCATGCTTTTTGAAAGGTCCGCGATAACCGACCGACACCCGAGAGTCGGTTGCCACTCCAAAGAAAAGTTCGAAGTAGTTATCGTGGATCGCAATTGGGAATTCGTGGCCCTCACAATTAATGGGCACCGTCGAGTTGTCCAACATTAGCCAGAACGGAAGCTCGGTCCAAAGGTGAATGTTAATCCAGGGCGCGTCCCAGTTCAGCCTGTCTCCGACAATGTAGTGTTCTGGAATGGGCGTGGTGATTTTTGGATTGTCGTGTTGGCTTGACGCTTCTGGAGATGTCATGGGCAGTTCCAAGCTCCCCTCGTACCTTTTAGAAAAGTGTATAGCACCTGAACACCATCTCCCCGGAAGTTACTACATAGTGATCTTTTCAGCAGAACCGGCACTCATGGAGTCTTGAAACCAACTGCCCCCCAGAAGACACAAACGCCCCTGCGTTGGCAGAGGCGTTTGTCTCGAAGCTGAAGCGTAGAAGCGGCTTAGGGCAGGATCGGCTTGGGCAACTCCGGCGGGACGGGTGCTCCCGGCTTGGCGTCGGCCTTCTTGATGTCGATGCCGCCCTTGAAGAAGGCGCCGTCCTCGATGCTGATGCGCGCAGCGGTCACGTCCCCGGTCAGTGCGCCCTCGGCGCGGATGTCCACCCGGTCGGAGGCGAAGATATTGCCGCGCACCTTACCCAGAATGACGATTTCGCGGGCGGCCACGCTGGCTGCCACTTGGCCGTTGCGGCCCACGGTGACGCGGTTGCCGGGGAGGTTGATGCTGCCTTCGACCTTGCCGTCGATAAACAGCGACTCGGAGCCGGTGATCTCTCCCTTGATGAACAGGCCCTTGCCGACGGTGGCTTGGTCGCCAACCGTAACCGGGGCGTGGTGGGCGGGTTCAGCGACGGGCGCGGGCGGCGCGGGGTGAACGGGTTCAGGTGTAAAGCTGGGGGTCGTCGGTACGGATTGGCTGGGTTTCCACATAGCGCTCAAATGATTCCTTTTCTGTCCTGGAGGGACGGGGCTTGCCAAGGCGGGGCCAATGCCGCGTGCCCTAAATCTGAATGAATAGACAGCCGAAGTATACGCCTTTGGCGGCCCAGATGACGGCCGCGGATGAGAGGATTCCCCCCTCTTCGTGGTCCGCCCGGAGTATTGTGTTGCCGCTATTTTAAGACAGTGAGCCGCAAGGGATCGTGAACATTGAAGTTGTGAAGCGGGGAATCAACAGGATCAATAGCTTGATGGTTACAGGTGTGGCCAACCTGCTTTGCGCTCCGAACCGGGTGCCGGCCGACCCCCAACAGAGGAAGTGCGCTGTACTCTTGAGTTATGACTGATCGCGAACTGGTGGCACGGATTGCCCGCTCTGCCGGCGGTAAGGCCGGATACAAGCAACTGGTGCGCGAGCTGAGTCTCAGCGGCGGACGGGAGCGCCGTCTGCTGCTGGAGCAACTGGCGCGCCTCACTGTGCGCGGCCAACTGGCCAAGGTGGACCGGGAGCACTGGAGCATTCCCAAACCCTTTGGCGCGGGCGGCACGCGCGACAACCTGGTGGCTGGCCGGCTGGATCTGCATCGCGACGGCTACGGCTTTGTGAGGCCCAACGCGCGGCAGGCTTCCAAAGCAGTCTCTCCCCAGGAAGATATTTTCGTTCCCCCCAACGAGATCAACAGCGCCATGCAGGGCGACCAGGTGCTTGTCGAAGTTGAGCCACCCAAGGCTGATGGACGCCAGATGGGCCGCATTGTGCGCGTGCTGGAGCGGCATAATCCCACCGTCGTCGGCACCTTTCACTACGGGGTTTCCACCGGCGGGTCTTCGTCGATGGGGTGGAACCATGCGCGAGCCGACCGCGCGCGAGGCAACACGGTAATCCCCTTTGACGAGCGGATGACGCAATCCATCCTCATTCCTCTTGGCCATGAGCTGCCCGCCGCCGGCGAGTCTGCCACGCCGCATCGCGTACTCGGCGACAAAGCTGCTTCTGTCGCCGTTCATGAAAGCCTGGAAGGCCTGGTTGTCGATGTGGAGATCACCAGTTGGCCGACGCCGACGAAATCGCCTGTGGGCCGGGTGATTGAAGTGCTGGGTGATCCCGACGACTTCGGCGTGGACGTGGAGATGATGATCCGCAAGCACCAGTTGCCGCGGATATTTCCAGACAATGTGCTGGCCGAAGCGCGCGCCGTGGCGCATCTGGACCTCTCCGAGGTTTCGCGCCGCCGGGATTTTCGCGGATTACCGATTGTCACCATCGACGGCGAGACGGCTCGTGATTTCGACGACGCTGTTCTGGTCACCGAACGCCCCAACGGCGCCGGATACGAGCTGCAGGTCCACATCGCCGACGTATCGGAGTACGTGCGCGCCGGCACGGATCTGGACCTGGAGGCGCGGTTCCGAGGAACCAGCGTCTACTTCCCCGATCGCGCCATCCCCATGCTGCCGCAGGAGCTTTCGACCAATATATGCAGCCTGCGCCCCGGCGAAGACCGGCTGGTATTGAGTTGCATCATGCAGCTCGACTCGAACGGCCGCATCGAGAGCTACGAAATCGTAGAGGGAGTGATCCGCTCGGCGGCGCGGATGACCTACACCGATGTCCACGCGATTCTGGAGAATGATGCGGAGGCGCGCGCCCGCTATGCCGCGCTGGTTCCGGACTTTGAGCGAATGCGCAAGCTGGCCGGCTTGATGAACCAGCGGCGCGAGGAGCGGGGCAGCATCGATTTTGACCTGCCCGAGCCGGTCATCGAGTTCGACGCGCAGGGCCAGATGCGCGGCGTCACCAAGTCCGAACGCACTTGGGCCAACCGGCTGATCGAGGAGTTCATGTTGGCGGCCAATGAATGCGTGGCCACATGGCTGGAGGATCTGGGCGTGCCCTCGCTCTATCGCATCCACGAGAAACCCGATCCGCGCCGCGTGGTGCAATTTGAGGAGCTGGCTGCCGGCTTTGGCTATACGCTCGGCCTCGGCGCTCTGCCGGTCAAGCGGATCGTCACCCGTGGCGACCGCCGCGACGCGCAACGCACGGGCCGCAATCCGCGAGTGCACGAGGTGCCGGAAGACATTCCGGTCACGCCGCGGATGTATCAGAAGCTGGCAGCAAAGATTGAGGGCAAGCCGGAGGAGCGGATTCTCAGCTACCTGATGCTGCGCTCGCTCAAGCAGGCGCGCTACTCCGAGATCAACGAGGGGCACTTTGCCCTGGCCGCGCCAACCTACACCCACTTTACTTCGCCTATCCGGCGCTATCCAGACCTGATTGTTCATCGCATTGCCAAGACGCTGCTGCGCGAAGGCGTGCCCGGCGAGGGAGCGGTGGCCGAAGGGCGGCAAAGCTCGCCCTGGACGCATCCTAACGAGGGAACTAACGACATACGTCGGGTGCCCCCGGTCCCTCGCACTTGGGGACCGGGGATAGCACAAACCATCACGCCCCCCATTCCCGAGGCCGAACTGGCGCAAATTGCCGAGGAAACCAGCCAGACCGAGCGCCGCGCCGCCGACGCTGAGCGCGAGCTGATGGAGTGGAAGAAGGTCCGCTTCATGCAGAATCGCGTCGGCGAGGAGTTTGCCGCGCTGGTGCTGAACCCGGCCAAATACGGCCTGTTTGTCGAGTTGACTGACCTGTTTGTCGAGGGGCTGGTGCCCATCGATTCCCTGCGCGACGACCACTATACGTGGCGCGAGAACACGCACGAGGTCATCGGCGAGCGCACAGGCCGCTGCTTCCGCGCCGGAGATCAGGTGCAGGTGATTCTGGATCGCATCCTGGCTGCTGAGCGGAAGCTGCAATTCTCGATTGTGGAGGAGGGCATTCCGCTGACCGGCAAGCCTCCTGCCAAATCCCACCCGAAAGCGAAGAAAAAGAAGGCCACCTCCGCGCCTGGGCGCTCTTTCAAAGCCAGAAAGAAGCTAGGCAAGAAGGGCCGGCGGCGGTAAAAGAACGGCCTCCTGCTGGAGGCCGTTCCTGCGTGCGGCGGGGGAGGGAAAGGAGGGGAAACCGCTATCTGTTGGCCTGTTTTTCGGCCAGGGTGCCAATGATCGGCAGCTTGCAACGCTTGCCGTTAAAGGCGCTGACAAATACGAATATCCAGACGACGAAGATGGCCAGGCCCACCAGTTGCAAGACCGTCAATGTGAGGAAGACAGTAGACGGAACGAGATTCTGCACTATCCCGACGAGAATGTCGATCACCGCCCAGGCAACGAAAAAGAAAATCGACTGCCAGGCATGGAAGCGGACATAGGAGCTTTTCTTGAAGGGGTCAATGATCAGGAAGATGATTGCCGGGATGAGGGTGATGTAGGCAATGCCGGCGGCGGCGTTGTCAGAGAGACCAGACGGATTCGAATCGGACATGATGGCTCCTTGGGGGCAGGCTGCTCGACCGGGGATTGATGGCAGTTGGGGAACCCGATGGAGCGCCATTGAGATTGTGAGCCGGCTGAAGAGACTCTGGCAGGTCAGAATTGCTCATGGAACTGCGGATCATTGTTGCGGCCATTTCCGGCGTGGCCGGGGATGGCTAACCGGAAGGGGCACTCCCGATCCAATACAATAAAACTGGGAGCAAGATTGATGGCACATATGGTGTTTTGCGTTCGCAACAAGAAGGAAATGGAGGGCCTTGAAGAGCCTCCCTTCGATTCGGACTTCGGCCAGAAGATTTACAACAACGTCTCCAGCGCGGCCTGGGATGAGTGGATCAATCACCAGAGAATGCTGCTGAATGAGTACCGCTTGCAGCCCTGGACCCCGCAGGCGCAGCAGTTTCTGGTCGAGCAGATGGAGCAGTTCTTCTTCGGCGAAGGCTCGGCGCTGCCCAAGGACTTCGTTCCCCCATCGGAGTAAGAGGGTGCGGCGGCTGACAGGCAGGTTTCAGGAGAGTTGGCGGAAGGCAGGTTCGCGGCAATGGACAGCGATCCGGCAGCGGTCCGGCGGTAAATGGAAGCGATTCTCCATCCGGGCGCAAGCGCGCAAGTCCTGCCTCGTGTAAACTAGTGAAGACCCCAGAGCCGGCTCCCCCGAGTCGGCTGGATTGTGTCGGGACGTGGCTCAGCCTGGTAGAGCACTCGCTTGGGGTGCGAGGGGTCGGCAGTTCAAATCTGCCCGTCCCGACCATTATTAGAATCAATAGCTTACAAAACGGCCTATTTCCAAAATGGCTCCTGCTGTGGGGAGAATTGTGGGATCCAAGAGCCAATTTTTTGCCATTTTCTCCTCTCACCCGTTTACGGAACCATCTGTCTATTGAGCGAGTCCAGCGACTCCATTGCCGCCAATTGGTTTCCCTCCTCACGTAGGTATGGTGATCCAACATCTGTCGGGTTATAGCAAAGCCAGAGCCGCTGTACCCGGAGGCAACGTCACTCAAGTGGCCTGGCAAGAAGGACATAAACTCTGGTTTTGCTCTAGGAAACTGCGAACAATTGTGAGATGCTTATGGCGCCATAATTCTTTTGAAAATTGGTTATCGGAAATATCGTGACAAAACAGGCATTTGGGATCGAACGTCCACCACGTGTTCATATTTACAGTGAGGCGATGGCCCCAGAGCCAAATACTCACGGTGCTGGGCTTGTCATATGTTCGCAGGTGCAGGCGTTTCTTGATCTCGGCTGCGAAGTGGAATTTGTCTTTATCCAAACAAGGAATAATACTCCGCCTTCGCCCGCGTATTTTAAGGAAATTAAATGCACGGTAGTCGATGCCAGAAGAGAGCATCCTTTTCGCTACGCGCGATTGGCATATTGGGCAGGGCGGCCGCGGAAATTGGCTTGGCAGCAACTTTACCCTGCTCGAAATATGTTGCTGCGTGAAGTCAAGGCAAGAATGCTACAAGATGACACCGCAATTCATGTCTTTAATTACTTGCGAACCGCAAACGTTATCCCGAGTTTGCCGAGGGCTCGGACGATTGGGGCCTGCCACGAGATTGAGACGGAGTATTATGCACATAATTACGCCGTCGATCAGGAACGCGAGAAGCGGCAGCCCTACGGTTATGAGACTCGCTTGATACGGAGATTGTCCGAGTTGGAACGCGAAGTGGCTCGCTCCAGTGGACTGGTGTTATGTGTGGCATCTGACGATGCGAAGCGGATGATCGAAGAATGGTCTGTGCCTCATGCCGCTTATCTCCCGTTCAGCATTCCATATGGAGAGAGGACGATTGTCTCTGGGGAAGGCAGAAAACCGGGAGAGTTGCGCATGATGCACATTGGCGCTTTAGACCATCTTCCGTCCTATACCTCACTGGAGTTTCTTTTTACCAGAGTGTTTCCTCTGCTTGGCGCAAATACCCTCTCGCGATTGCAACTCGAGGTCGTGGGCTCATCCGTGCCGAATGGCGCACGAACTAAAGCGATCATGGAGATGGCGCGGCCCTATCCCATGGTGCGGTTCTCCGGCTTTGTGGACAATATCCGAACCGCTTACCGAAGGAATGACCTGCAGGTCGTCGCTTCGACTCAGGCCACCGGCGTGCGCACGCGCATAATCGAGTCGTGGGCCTACGGTATGCCCGTCCTCAGCACCACGGTGGGTGCCGGCGGAGTCAAGGACATTGCACCTGGTCGAAACATTTTCATCGCCGACGATCCTCGCGATTTTGCGCGGACTCTTCAGGAATTGATTCATGCGCCTGAACGTCTGGATGAGATTGCTCGAGCGGCCCGGCAAACTTATGAAGCAAAATGTGGGCGCAGAGTGGTTGCGGCTGCCCTGCGGGAATTGTTGAACACGCACTTCGGCCTGCGGCTGACCTCTACAGACAGGGCGATTCCGTCCAGCCTTCTCTACCGGTAAATCTCCGGAATGAAGTTCTGTTCCTGGATGGGTGGGCGCACATATTTCGTCTTGTCCAACGGGGGCAAAGCTAGCGGCTCAGGCGTCAGATCGCGGTAGTCAAACATCGACAGAAGATGCCGTATGACGTTCAGACGGGCGCATTTCTTATCTTCCGCATTCACTACAAACCACGGAGATTGCTTGGTGTCGGTCACCGCGAACATCTCGTCCTTGGCGCGCGAGTACTCGGCCCAATGCTTGCGCGACTCCAGGTCCATCGGGCTCAGCTTCCAGCGCTTCGTGGGGTTCTTCATGCGGTCCTGAAAGCGCCGCTCCTGCTCCTCATCGCTGACGGAGAACCAGTATTTGATCAGGCGAATCCCGGAGCGCAGCAATATGCGTTCAAACTCCGGGCAGCTCTGCATGAACTCCAGATACTGCGCCTCGGTGCAGAAGCCCATCACGTGCTCAACGCCGGCCCGGTTGTACCAACTGCGATCAAAGAGCACCATCTCCCCCGCCGCGGGCAGGTGGGCAACATATCTTTGGAAGTACCACTGCGTGGTCTCCCGCTCCGTGGGCGTGCCCAGCGCCACCACCCGGCAGACGCGGGGATTGAGCGGATCGGTGATTCGCTTGATGGCGCCACCCTTGCCGGCCGCATCCCGGCCTTCAAACAGCACCACAACCCGCAGACCCTCGTGGTGAATCCACTCCTGTAGCTTGACAAGCTCAACTTGCAGACGGATCAGTTCGCGGTCATAGTCGCAATTTTGTCCTAGCCGCAGCGTTTTCGCATTGGCCTGCGCTGGCGCCGGAAGGTCTCCGTTCTTATGAATATTGTTTGGAGGCTTGGCTGCCTGCTTCGTCTCCGGCTGGCCCTTTTTGTGCTTGTCCTTCATCGCTCTTCCTCCCGCACTTCCGGCGACCACTCTTTCTATCGGCAGGATTCGCCGCAGCAAGAATCATATACCTGACTCGTAGCGGCGAGCTGTACTTTCTTAGATAAACGGATTGCGAAATAGGTCTCTGACCGCTTGAAGTTGTACCAATGCTGGGTGCCCCAGGTCTCGATTTTGAGACCAGGGAAACCACGGATTCAATGGTGCGAAATCACTGGTCAGAGAAATAGAGAGTTACTGGGCTCCGCGACATTGCCGGCCAGCCTTCGCGCTACCGTACCTTCCACTTCATCGAGAGCGCGGCAAGTTTGTCATTCATTGAGGGCTGTGGCTTGGCTGCGGGCTTTGCCGCGGGTCGAGGTGTGGCCGTCGTCAGCGCCTTGATGGAGAGCGCGATGCGCTTGGCTTTCACATCCACGCCGAGCACCTTCACCTTGACGATCTGGCCTGTTTTCACGGCCTCCGACGGCTCCTTGATGTAGCGGTTGGAGAGCTCGCTGATATGCACCAGTCCATCCTGGTGGACGCCGATATCAACGAAGGCGCCGAACTTGGTCACATTCGTCACCACGCCCTCCAATACCATGCCCGGCTCGACGTCGGCAATCTCGCGAACTTCTTCCCGGAAGCTGGGCGCCACAAACTTGTCGCGCGGATCGCGACCCGGCTTTTTCAACTCCGCGAGAATGTCCTCAAGAGTGAAAGCGCCCACGGCGAACTGGCTGCGGTCCACCTTCTCCAGCAACTGCGGCTCAAGAATAATCTGCTTCACTGAAGTCTTCAGGGAAGTGGCAATCTGCTCCACCACCGGGTAAGACTCGGGATGAACGGCGGTCTTGTCCAGCGGGTTGTCGCCGTTGCGGATGCGCAGAAAACCGGCCGCCTGCTCAAAGGTCTTCGGCCCGATACCGGGCACTTCCAACACCTGCATACGAGAGCGGAAGCTGCCTTTCTCGTTGCGATAGCTCACAATGTTCAGCGCGGTGCGCTCGGTGATGCCCGCGACGAAACGCAGCAGCGTCCACGAGGACGTATTCAAATCCACGCCGACCTTGTTGACGCAGCTTTCGATCACCGTTTCCAGCGACTCCTGCAATTGGCGCTGATCCACGTCATGCTGGTACTGGCCCACGCCGATTGATTTCGGATCGACCTTCACCAGCTCCGACAGAGGGTCTTGCAGCCGGCGCGCAATCGAGATGGCGCCGCGCACCGTCAGGTCGAGATCGGGAAATTCCTGCCGTGCGACCGCCGAGGCCGAGTAGATGCTGGCCCCCGACTCGCTGACAGTTGCTGAAAAAATTCCGTCAATCTTTTTATCCCGCAGAAACTCGCGCACAAATGCATCAGTCTCCCGCGAGGCTGTCCCGTTGCCGATGGCGATGGCCCTTACGTTGTGCGCGCGCAGCAGGGCTTCCAGCTTGGGCGCGGCCTCTTCGTTGCCGTGCTTCGATGTATGCAGATACAAAACATCATGCGCCAGCAGCTTGCCGGTCTCATCGACGACGGCCACCTTGCAGCCGGTGCGCAGACCCGGATCGATGCCCAGCACGGAGATCGGTCCGGCCGGAGGAGCCAGCAGCAGGTTATAGAGATTGTCGCGGAAGACGCGGATGGCCTCGGTGTCGGAGCGCCGCTTCAACTCCAGGCGAATCTCGCCCTGAATCGATGAGTTCAGCAGCCGCTTCCACGCATCGTCGATGGCCAGTTCGAGTTGCCGCGTCCAATCGCCCCCCTGGCGCAGAATGTGTTTCTGAATTATGGCAATCGCCCGCTCCGGGTCAACTTCGAGCAGGAAGTAGAGCACTTTTTCGCCTTCGCCGCGCCGTATGGCCAACATGCGATGCGAGGGGATCGTCTTCACCGGCTCGCTGTACTCGTAGTACATCTTGAACTTTTCCTGCTCGTCCACCGCATCCGTCACCTTGCGGCTGACGACCACGCCCTCGTCGAAGACCAGTTTGCGGAGCGCCTTGCGCAGGTCGGCGTCTTCGCTGATCCACTCGGCGACAATGTGCCGCGCGCCTTCCAGCGCCTCGTCCACCGTGGCCACGCCCAGCTCCGCATTTACGAAGCTGGCCGCGAAGCTCTCCAGTGGCTCGGATGTTGGTTGTTGTGCCCACAAGTACTGGGCCAGCGGCTCCAGTCCCTTCTCGCGCGCGATGGTGGCCTTGGTGCGTCGCTTGGGCTTGTAGGGAAGATAGAGGTCTTCGAGTTCGCTCTTGTCGAGCGTGGCTTCGATGCGCGCCTTCAGTTCGTCGGTCAGCTTGCCCTGCTCGGCGATGGAGGCCAGGATGGTCTCGCGCCGGTCGGCCAGGTCGCGGAAGTAGGCTAGCTTCTCTTCAATCGAAAGAATCTGTACTTCATCCAGATTGCCCGTGGCCTCTTTGCGGTAGCGCGCGATGAAGGGTACGGTTCCGCCGTCGTCCAGCAACTCGATGACTGACACCAGCCCGCGAAGTGGGACGTTGAGCGTTTGCGCAATATGAAGAAGAATTTCAGGGGAGAGATTTTTCGTTTCTGTCATGAGTGATCCATGTCCATGGTACATGGAGCCCAGGTGGAAATCTCGTCTTTCGGAATGTGCAAAAAACACGGTTTTGGACGATTGCGCTTTTCGCCGGTCGGTCTGGCTGCCGTCAGGAATGTTGGGTGCCCCAGGTCTCGATTTTGAGACCTGGGAAACCACGGATTCAATGGGACGAAACCATCCAGTCAGAGAACTGGAGTATTTTAGTTCTGCTATAAACTTCCGTGCCCCATCCATTCCGCGTTTTTCTGCGGAATGGGTGGGATACCGAAAAAGTTCCGGTCTACACTATTTCCGAAAGAGCTCTGGAATGAGCGCGCTGAGCCGCTTCATTTTTCTCTAAATGGTCTTTCCACTTTACGAACGCAACGTCGCCGGCCCGCTGGTCAGGGCGGCCCAGATGAAGTTGGCCAGGAATTCCGACTCATCGCTCGAACTGCCGTTATTGTGGCCCAACAACCTGCGCTGAATCGTTCCCCGGGTCATATCCGCAATCATCCACGCCACCTTTTCCGCGGGCACGGGGCGTATTTCCCCGCTTTGGATCGCCTCTTCCATCGCAGCGGCGAGCCGCAGCACTGGTTCGCGAAGAAACTCGCGATATTGGCTGCGCGTCACGGTCAGATTTACTTCTGCGGAGTCCATAATGCGGAAAAATTCCTTACGCGTCTCGGCGTTTTTCAGCCGGATCAGGATGAATGCGCTGATCTTCTCTTTCAGGGTTGTTGCCGCATCGATCTGTTCCAGCGTGCCCTTCTTGAGCGTCTTCATGTCGTGATCCAATATGGCTTTGTAGATCTCCGCCTTGGAGCGGAAGTATAGATAGACAGTTCCCTTGGCGATGCCCGCCTCCGTGGCGATTTCGTCGATGATCCCATGAGCGAATCCCCGCCGCGCGAAGACGGTTCGCGCGGCGTCGACGATCTCGGTCCGGCGAAATTCAGAAACAAGCTCTTGTTTGGTTTTCATCTGGTTTTGGACTTCAATTTCCTTTGAACCATGAGGCAAATTTTATTACTGACCATCAGTATATTAGAATGACTCTATGGTCAGTGGCAACATATCCGCGCCGGAGGACAGAATCTCGCGGTGAGCGCCTCCGAAAACACGACGCCTGGCGTGGCAGCCGAACATCGGGAGTGGAAGCCGGCGGCCAACCCATGGATAGTTGCCGGGTCCGTCATGCTGGCCACTTTCATGGTGGTGCTCGACTCTTCGGTGGCTAATGTCGCCCTGCCGCACATTGCGGGCAACCTCTCGGCTTCGACCGACGAGTCGACCTGGGTTCTGACCAGCTACCTGGTCTCGAATGCCATCATGCTGCCCGCCGCCGGATGGATCGCGCGGCGCATCGGGCGCAAGCGCCTGCTGCTCACTTCCATCCTCATCTTTACGGCGGCCTCGCTGCTGTGCGGCATGGCGATGTCCATGCCCATGCTGATTGTGGCCCGCATTCTGCAAGGCGTGGGGGGCGGCGGCATGCAGCCACTGGCGCAGTCCATTCTGCTGGAGAGCTTTCCGCCCCGCCAGCACGGCACCGCCATGGCTGTCTTTGGCGTCGGCGTCGTCGTTGCCCCGATCATCGGCCCCACACTCGGCGGATGGATCACCGACAGCTACTCCTGGCGCTGGATCTTCTACATCAATCTCCCCATCGGTTTGCTGGCCCTGTTCATGGTCAACCTCTTCGTCGAGGATCCTCCCTATCTGCGCAAGGCATTCAAGGGGGCAATCGATTATCTTGGCTTCGGCCTTATGGCCCTCTGGCTGGGGACCTTGCAGCTGGTACTGGACAAGGGACAGGAGGCCGACTGGTTCGCAACCCCCTGGGTGCGATGGACGGCTGCCGTCTCCACGCTGGCGCTCGTCGCCTTCATCTTCCGCGAACTCACGGAGGACGATCCCATTGTCCAGTTGCACGTCTTTGCCAACCGCAACTTCAGCGTGGGGACGATGATTACCTGCATCTACGGCTTCGTTCTATACGCCTCCACGGCCATGCTGCCCCTGTTTCTGCAAACCATGATGGGATATTCGGCGCTGCAGAGTGGTATGTCCGTAAGTCCACGCGGCCTCGGCGCCATGGCTTCCATGGTGGTCGCGGGCGTCCTGGTTCGCTACGTCGATGCCCGCCTGCTGATGGCCTTCGGCTTTGTTCTGCTCGGTTACGCCACCTGGTTGTTGGGCCAGATCAATCTCGCCATCGGCATGGGGTCGGTCATCATGCCCAACGTAGTCAGCGGCCTCGCCATGGGCTTCATCTTCGTCCCCCTGACCATTACGACCCTGAGCCGGCTGCGCAAGCAGGAGATGGGCAACGCCACCGGCATCTACAACCTGATGCGCAACATCGGCGGTTCCATCGGCATCGCCACCATTACCACCATGCTGGTGCGCGGCGCTCAGACCCATCAGAATTATCTGGCCGCAAACACCGGCGCGGGAAACCCCATCGCCGGCGGATTTGTGCGCGGCCTGCAGGCAAGGCTCTTTGCCCAGGGCGCTGACATGGTCACCGCTCATCACAAGGCTCTGGGGGCGCTCTACCGCAGCATGCAACAGCAGTCGGCCCTGATGGCGTATATGGATAACTTCCGCCTGATGGCCTTCCTCGCCCTGCTCTGCATGCCGCTGCTCCTGCTCTTCCGGCGGGTTAAAAAGCACGATTGATGCAGCCGCTCAATAAATGTATCGCGGTTTCTCAGTCTTGCCGCGTCTTCGCTTTTGCGGCAACAGGGGAAACGCGTTTTACTCTGAAGGGGCCGAATCAAAAACAGTGGAAACGCTCTAGCTCCCGGCGCGCACCAGCAGGCAGGTGATGTTGTCGTGACCGCCGGCTTCGTTGGCCGCATCCACCAGGCTCGCACAAAGCTGATCGAGGGGCAGATCGTTCGCGAGGATCGATTCGATCTCCGCATCGGCAATCTCGCCCGTCAACCCATCGGAGCAGAGCAGAAAAATGTCTCCGGCTTCGGCTTCGAGTTCGAAGAGCTCCGGCTCGACAGTTGGCTGGGTGCCCAGCGCGCGAGTAATGATATTGCGCATCGGGGAGCGCAGGGCCTCGGCGTGTGTCATGCGGCCCATCCTGACCTGCTCCTCGACCAGCGAGTGGTCCAGGCTGATCTGCTCCATGTGCAGTTTGCGCAGCCGGTAACAGCGGCTGTCGCCCACGTTGAAGACCAGCACGCGGCGTCCTTCGGTCACCAGGCCCACCAGCGTGGTTCCCATGCCGTTCAGATGAAAGTCTTCCTGGGAGCGGGAATAGATGGCCTCGTTGGCGGCGCGGATGGCCCGCTTGATCCTGTCTTCGAGCGGCGCGGCTCCCGACTCGGCGCGGGCGCTCAACAGGCGCGGCACCTCAGCGGCGGCCATCGAACTCGCCACCTCTCCGGCAGCGGCGCCGCCCATGCCGTCACAGACAAGATAAACTCCGGACTCGTCGCAGCGCCCGAATGTATCTTCGTTGGAGGGGCGGTTGCGCCCGCGGTCGGAAAGCGCGGCGGAGTCGTAGCGAAGATCGATTGCGGACAAGGCAGCTCTCCCGCAGCCCAGTTTACATGGTTTTCAATTGCAGATGCGGATCACTCCCCAACAGGAATTGGAGAATCGCTCTACGGGAGCGGCCGCGGCGGAGGCAATTCGAAGACCTGAATCGCGCCGCCGTTGAGCACGGCCACGCGGCGTCCAGAGGGCGAGAAGGCCACATTTCCCCCCGCATCGAGGAGCGGGCTGGCTGCCGTTTCCAGCATGACCCTCCCATCAGCCGCGTCAAGAACCTCCACCAGTTGCCCTTTGATCTCGTCCTGGCTCAAGGGTGAACGGGCGCTGACCGGGTGGGTGATCGCCAAAGCCTCCCGCGCCAGCCGCAAGCCGTTCGGCGCTCTCACCACCAGCGGCCAGACCGTCATGTCCGAAGTCTGCGCCTCCCAAAGCCGGCGGCCATCGGTCCTCATCGCCACCAGCTTGCCCGCGCCCAGGGCAGTGCAGGTGGTCACCAGCACCTCCCGCTGCGACAGAAAATCGAACAAGGGCGAACAGCTCGACTCCACCTCTCCCACAACGGCGCTCCCGCCGTTGAAGTACTTCAGGTTCAGAAGCCACTTGTCGCCTTGGTCGCGGATGCTCTCCAGATAACCGTCGGAATTGATGGGCAGATGCACGGCGGAGCTGGAACGGCTTACCAGCATCACCTTGCCGGAGTCCCGGCGCAGGACGCGCACCGCATAATCAGCCTCGCCGGGCTTCTTTTCCTCCTCCGCCACCTCGCGCGAGTCGGTCACCAGAAATTGTTGCGTGGGGTCCATCTCCAGCCACAGCAGCGGCCCCGGAAAGTGCAGGAAGGGCTTCAACTCAAGCGTTGCGTCGCCCAGTTCCAGATTGTCGCGGTCGCGCAGCAGGAAGCGGCCATCGTTGAGCATCCACAGGTAGCGCGCCCGGTCGTGAACCTTCCATAGGGCCTCGGCCTCTACCGTGCCTGCCGGCAACGCCAGCACTACGGCGCGAATCTGCCGCTCCTCATCCGCATCGGCGTCGCGGCGGATCAATCCCGGAACGCGAAAAGTAAACAGCAGCCGGTTTTCATCCAGAAAATCCAGTGAAACCATGCTGTTGCGCTGGCCCAGGTAGATGGCCCCCGGCGCTGAAAAGCCCAGCGGCTCGACGGCAATCTTGAACGCCGGAGGCTGAGAGGGTTTCTCGGCAAGCCGGTCGGGCAGCGTTCGTTTCCCGGGCGCATGAGTTGGCTCCGGTGCGTTCAGAAGGGTGTCCTGTGCCAAAATCGGCGAAACCGCGCAAAGCGCCGCCCCGACCGCTGCCAGCAAGCCCGCGCGTAACCCCCATCTTGTGCCAAAAAATCGTTTCGCCATCTCTCTCCATTTTCGCCGATGCGGCCGGTTCCGGGCAGTGATACGGCTCGGCCCGCGCGTGTGCGACAGTAAGAGAGGGATGAAAGAGAACGCAATCATCGCGGAGGCGGCGAACCGGCGCCTCAGGTTTCTGGGTTACAGCGCCTGTTTTGTAGCCGGGTGCCTGTGGGGAACCGGCTTTTACTTCGGCAGGCTGGCGCTCAACGAGATGAGCGTCGAGTACATGGTGCTCTACCGTTTTCTTTTTGCCTGCCTGGGGATGTTGCCGGTGGCGCTGCTGCATCGCCGCCGCGTCCGGCTCACCGGCGAAGAGGCGCGTCTGCTGCTTCTCTGCGCCGCTGTCGGCGTACCCCTCCAGTTTTTGCTCCAGTTTCACGGCCTGGCCCGCACCACGGTCAGCCACGCCTCGCTGATGGTGGGCTCCATGCCCGTGCTCCTGGCCGCCGCTGCCGCGCTCTTTTCCGGTGATCATGCCAAAGAGGAACGGCTTGACCGCTTCTCCTGGCTGGCCCTCTGCGTTTCCACGGTGGGCGCGGTGCTGATCGCTTTGGGCGGCAGCCAAGCCCCAGCCGAGCACGGTCAGCCGACGCTGATCGGAGATCTGCTGATCGTGGCCTCGCTCTTCACCTCGCTGGCCTGGATTCTTTTCAGCAAAAAGCTGATGCAAACGCACAGCCCGTCGGTGGTGACGGCCTACACCATTTTTTCAGGAACCATCATGCTCGCCGTCTGGGTGCTGGGGCCCTGGCTGCTGAGCCCTTTCACCCACGCCCGCGTCACGCCGCCACCCTTCGCCCACATAAGCCTGACCGCCTGGATTGCGCTGGCCATCAGCGGTGTATTCTGCACGGCCACCGCCTCGCTCTTGTGGAACTGGGGCATCAACCACGTGCCGGCCTCGCGCGCCGGAGTTTTCCTGAATATCGAGCCGGTCCTCGGCGCCTGGCTGGGCGTCCAGCTACTCGGCGAGCACCTCGGCCCCTACGCCTGGGCAGGCGGCGCCCTCATCCTGATCGCGGCCGTAGCTCTGACCACCCGCAGCCAACCTCCGGGATCTGTTGCGGAACCACCCATCATCCTTGAGTAGCCGGTCATTGCGGAGTTCCAGCCAAACCTTGGTAACGTGAGCCGGGCAGATCATCGCTATCACTTGGGCTCTTCCTGGCCGATATCCCCATCAGTGATTCAGGGAGGCTCATGTGCCCC
>Ga0224535_1000132_pt1 | contig 22817 bp, 15 predicted proteins | sample 714E13034metaG_FD_179898 | JGI IMG/M metagenome (GOLD analysis project Ga0224535, IMG submission 179898) | Peat soil microbial communities from Stordalen Mire, Sweden - 717 E1 30-34 | ecosystem: Environmental > Terrestrial > Soil > Wetlands > Peat | place: Sweden: Norrbotten County, Stordalen... | reverse complement strand
GCACCGGCTCAACCTTCGCGCTCCAATCGGGGCTCATCCATCGTCCCATGCTGCTGGCGTAGTACCTGGCCCCGAAATAGTCGTTGCCGTTAGCAAATCCGGTCTCGGCGTCCCGTTCTTTGCCGGTGAAGTGGTGTTCGGTTGGGTCTTCGCTATAGCAATTGTTGGAAGGCAGGCATCCCAGATTTGGGATCGGAGTTAGCCCGTCGCCGTAGGGTAACGACACATACCACTCTTCGACGGTGCCGGTGATGTTGGTTTGCACGCGGCGGCTTCCGAGCCAGTCTTCCAGTTGGAAGTGCAGGGCGGGCACCTTAGCGGGCTGCGTGCCGCCGTTGGTGTAGAGCGGGTTGGAGACCTGGTCATAGGTCGCGATGATCGTCCCGGCGGCGTAAACATTGGTGTGCTGCCATTGCCCCTGGCCGTCGGTCTCCGTGAGTTGCTCGTTGGACGGGCCAAGAACATAGGAGGCTGTCGGGGTAAAGACGCCCGCGGCCGCTAGGTTTGGACAAAGCCCGTTCGTCGGCCATGACGAAATCACTCCCTTGGCCACGCGGTTGCCCTCGGCGTCGTAGACGTATGCAGTCATCGTAGAGTTGTTGGGTACCGGCTCGCTCATGACCGCGCAGATGCGGCCCTCGCCGTCGTAGAGATAAGTATTCCCGGCATTCGTGTCCATAGCCACATCGCCCGCCGCATCGTACGTAACAAGTCCGCCCGTTATCTGATTGTTCGTATTGTAGTACACAGTCTGCGTTGGTGTGGATGGAAGCGTGGGGCAGGGCGTATTCTGCGAGCTTTGGGCCGTCCGATTGCCAAACGGGTCGTAAGACCAACAGAGATTATTGCCGTTGTTAGCTGAACTTCCCGGGGCTGGCATGCCGGCGATAAGCCGATTCAGCGTGTCGTAGTTGAAGCTCCAGCTTCCGGTCACTAAATCGATAGAATACTTCAGATTACCGGCACCATCGTAGCCGGGACCGGCACTATTGTAGCCGAACGATGAACAGTAGTTGTTCGATGGATCCGGAATACAGTAATAGTAGAAGGTCTGCGGCAAATCGGAAGCGCTGGGGATGACCTGGAGTTGGACGCTGCCGCCTGCAGTGCTGTAGGTGGTTGAATCGTTCGGGAAAAATGCCACCAGCAGCGTCTGCGATCCCGAGTCGAGAACTTCTCCTGCGGCCGGCGTGTATTCAAAAGTGCCAGGGACCACGGTCCCGTTATAGCTGGCCGAGGCATTGAGCTGCGTGGAAGACAATGCCGTTCCATAGGAGATGGCCGCCGGCGTTAACCAGCTAATATCCGGCGTTTCCTGTCCTGATTGCGCCGAGTTCACCGTCAACGTGACGATTGCCGTAACCGAGTTGTAGTCGGTCGTGTCGGTCGGCGTGAAGGTCACCGATAGCACCTGCGTCCCGGCCGTAGGAACCGTGCCGGATGCCGGCGAATAGGCGAAAGTTCCGGCTACGCTGGCCGTGGCGTTAAGTTGCGTCGCGCTCAGAGCCGTCCCATAGGTGATCGCCCCTGGCGTCGCCCAGTTGATCGCCGGTGTCGCCTTATTCACCGTCAACGTGGCGGTTGCCGTAGCTGAGTTGTAGTCGGTTGTGTCGGTGGGCGTAAAAGTCACCGAGAGCGTCTGCGTCCCGACTGTAGGAACCGTGCCGGATGCCGGAGAATAGACGAAAGTTCCCGGCGTGCTCGCTGTTGCGTTGAGTTGCGTTGCGCTAAGCGCAGTGCCATTTGTAACTGCCGACGGAGTAGGCCAGGTGATGACAGGCGTGGCCGGGCTGACCGTAAAGCTGGTTGACGCAGTAGCCGCCGTATAGTTGGTCGTCGCCGCCTGCGAGGCACCCAGGACCACAGTTCCGGCTCCCGTGATGGTGACTGTCGAGCCGGAGATCGTCGCCGGGCCGGAGGTCACGCTGTAGGTGATCGCTCCCGTGGAGGCTGAACTGGCGCTCACAGTGAACGGGCTCACTCCGTAGGTCTTCGCCGCAATTGCTGTGAAGCTCAGCGTCGGTGTGGCCGGGCTGACGGTAAAGCCGGTGGTCGCAGTGCCAGCCGTATAGTTCGTCGTCGCCGCCTGCGAGGCACCGAGGACCACCGTTCCGGCTCCCGTGATGGTGACTGTCGAGCCGGAAATCGTCGCTGGGCCGGAGGTCACGCTGTAGGTGATCGCTCCCGTGGAGGCCGAACTGGCGCTGACCGTAAATGGGCTCACACCGTAGGTCTGCGTCGCAATCGCCGTGAAGCTCAGCGTCGGCGTGGCCGGTCTGACCGTAAAGCTGGTTGACGCAGTAGCCGCCGTATAGTTGGTCGTCGCCGCCTGCGAGGCACCCAGGACCACAGTTCCGGCTCCCGTGATGGTGACTGTCGAGCCGGAGATCGTCGCCGGGCCGGAGGTCACGCTGTAGGTGATCGCTCCCGTGGAGGCTGAACTGGCGCTCACAGTGAACGGGCTCACTCCGTAGGTCTTCGCCGCAATTGCTGTGAAGCTCAGCGTCGGCGTGGCCGGACTGACCGTAAAGCTGGTTGACGCAGTAGCCGCCGTATAGTTGGTCGTCGCCGCCTGCGAGGCACCGAGGACCACCGTTCCGGCTCCCGTGATGGTGACTGTCGAGCCGGAGATCGTCGCTGGGCCGGAGTTCACGCTGTAAGTGATCGCTCCCGTGGAGGCCGAACTGGCGCTGACCGTAAACGAGCTTACGCCGTAGGTCTTCGTCGCAATCGCCGTAAAGATCAGGGTGGGTGATGCCGGGCTGACCATCTGTGTCACTGTTCCTGTAGCTGTGGAATAGTCCGTGGTGTCCGTCGGCGTGAAGGTCACCGAGAGCGTCTGCGTTCCGGCTGTAAGAACCGTGCCGGATGCCGGCGAATAGACGAGTGTGCCTGCCACGCTGGCCGTGGCATTCAGTTGCGTCGCGCTCAGAGGCGTCCCATAGGTGACTGCCGCTGGAGGCGCCCAGTTAATCGTCGGAGTTGCGCGAGTGATCGTCAGCGTCCCGTTCGCGGGAGTAAACGTGTAGTAGTTGGAAGTCAACGAACCAATTCCAACGTTGATAATGTAGGCGCCTACTGGCGAAGTGCTGCCAGCCGAGGAACTGAGGCTGGGAGTACCGTTCACCGCACTGCTTTGTGTGTCTCCGTTCACAAAGCTTGCGATGGTGGCGGTGAAGGTGGGGTTCGCTGCGCCATAAACACGACTGATAGAGTTGGCTGTCACCGTCAAAATTGCTTTGTTAATTACCAATTGAACAGTCGCCGTGGCAGTGGTGTAGTTCGTAGTATCCTTAGGCGTAAAAGTTGTATTAAACGACGCAGTTGCCGGCATCAAGATCCAGCCGATTGGCGGCAGTGAAAAGTAGGTGAAAGTGCCCTGCACGTTGGCAGTGGGGGTAGGTAAGCCCTCAAATGGCGTGGGGTAGGTGATCGCCGTTGGCGTTGCCCAGGTGATGATTGGTGTCACCTGGTTGACAGTCAACGTGACCGTTGCCGTAACCGAGTTGTAGCTCGTATTGGTCGGCGTGAAGGTCACCGAAAGCGGCTGCGTCCCGGCCGTAAGAACCGTGCCGGATGCCGGCGAATAAGCGAAAGTGCCTGCCACGCTGGCCGTGGCATTCAGTTGCGTCGCGTTCAGTGCCGTCCCATAGGTGATTGCCGATGGCGTCGTCCAGTTGAGGGTCGGTGTCACCTTGTTGACCACCAAAGGAACCGTTGCCGTAACTGAGTTGTAGCTCGTATTGGTCGGCGTGAAGGTCACCGAGAGCGTCTGCGTCCCGGCCGTAGGAACCGTGCCGGATGCCGGCGAATAAGCGAAAGTGCCTGCCACGCTGGCCGTGGCATTCAGTTGCGTCGCGCTCAGTGCCGTCCCATAGGTGATCGCCGCTGGCGTCGCCCAGGTGATCGTTGGTGTCGCACGATTAATAGTGAGAGTCAATGGCGGCGACGTTACAGAAGGAACATTTCCACTGTATGCAGCTGTGATCGAATGGGGGCCAACTGAGAGTGAAGATATAGAATAAGTTGCCGAGCTGTTGGACATACTCGCGGATCCCAAAGTCGTGGACCCGTCAGTGAATGTGACCGTGCCGGTCGCATTTGGATACGGTTCGCTGGCTTGGAGTTGTACACTGCTACCCCACACGGCAGGGTTCGGATTCGCGCTTATTGTGAAGGCACCCACATAAGCAGATCCAGCTCCGTTCAGCGAAGGGGTAAAAAAAACGATGAGGGCCGAAACGCTCAATATTAACGGATCAGGTCCCTTCCAGCCCGTCGTCGGACAGTACGAGCTTTGACCAGGTACAGATATGTATGCCGTGCTTCCGGAGATTGTCTGACCATTGTAAGCAAAATTATTGAACATATATTGCGTTATTTGCTGCGTTGGGCCGGTAGGTGCGCCAATGGGGCATGTTCCAGCACTGGAAACAGTCTCCGTATACGTCAGTGTGCCGGAACCAGCTGAAATGCTATAGTTCGTAGTCTGCGCGAGAGCATTCAGCCCTATTGTTTCAAGGCAGCCAAGAAAAAGAAACAGCTTCATCGCCATTCTGACTGTGCGAACCATGACGTTCAATCCTTTCAACACATCTACTCTTTCACTCGCAACCGTTTGGACATCCTGCCGTCCAGGTCATCAAAATCAATTTGAAGCGCTGCCACACCAATACTCCGGATTTCGGCAAGACAATAATGTTCCATCGCAATAGCCTTACGGGTGAGTAGCAGTCTCCCCGGTTATGCGCAGGCGATTGTCGTATGTTTTGTTGACATAAATGTCATTTCCGAGAAACATATTCCAAATCGCCCCTGCCGGGGTATAGCCTTTTCCAGGATCTGCGGTAAACAATGAAAACTCGCCGCCGGATGAACTTGCTACTGGATTCCAAGAACTATTCAGGCTTTGCAACCGATCTGCACCATCGTATTGCAGCCCAAAAGTGATCGACCCAACAGTGGGGATATTGCTGGCGCCACTCGTATATGACGTCAGGTTGCCTGCTTGATTGTAAAGATAGGACATGGCAAATGGATTTGACGATGAACTTGTGCAATTTCCAGGCCCGGACGCATTCGGCGTGCATTGCTGTTCACTTTGAACACGCCCCATTGAATCATAGGCAAGGAACTTACGCATGGTCATAAACCCCGTGGTCGGAGCCGTCCCTGGGCAGTTTCCAGCCTGCGTCCATTCCGCAGACAGTCTTCCATTCGAGTTAGAAGTATTCGACGTACCATACTGATAGCAGGACGACAACGTAATACCGTCCGAATAGGACTTGGAAATCACTCGATTCAGCGCATCGTAGCTATATGAAGTCGTGATCCCCCGTGCATCGGTCTTGGATGAAAGATTGCTGTTGGCATCGTATGAGTACCCGGTTGTGCCGCTTACATAGCTTACATAACCGATATTTGTGGCCGGACATACTGCTGTGGTATTCTCCGGATTTGATGCGCACAGTAGCCTTGATAGTGAGTCATAATTGAAAGTCCGTATTCGTGCAACATCGGTGCCTCCATTTCCTACTTGATTTACCTTCAGTAGATTGTTGAGAGCGTCGTAGGTGTAGTCGGTTTCCATGGGGGGAGTCTGGGCTGTGCCGTTCGGCTCCATAACCTTAGTGAGGTCTCCGAAGACGTTGTACACGCGCTCCCAATGATTGACGTTTTCGTCTGTAAAGTCCACCCAAGTTCCCGAATTGGAGCTTCCGAGCTGCGATGAGCTGCAATAGACGGCGGGCGTAGAACCAATGCCGTTGTAGCACCATTGTTGGATGTTGCCATCTTGCTCCACAGTCTTGATCTGTCTGCCGAAAGCGTCATAGTAGTATGTTGTGAATCCGCCGGGTGTGGATCGATATGGATTGTATACAACGCGCGGATGCCCTTCACCGTCATAGGAAGTGGTCACCATAGTCGGGCCATCGGGGTCGGTTGTCAGATCCGTTTCAACCACGTGCCCCATTCCATCCATTGTTGCGACACTTGTATCTTCTAGGCCGGAGGGGGCGTCAAGCAGCTTCGACGTGGTGACTGTTGGACTCAACACTGTATCATTGTAAGAGTATGTGGTTAAACCGCCATCTGGATAATCGACTTCTGTTGGCCTGTCTAGCGGATCCGAGTAGGTATATTTGGTAACCTGATTGTTTTCGTCGATTGAAGCGATCAGATACCCTTTTGTATAGTCGTACTGAAACGACTTATGAAGGGTTCCTTCCGGGTATCTGACATTTGTTAAATAGGCATTCGTGTTTCCAGCCGAGTTGCCTCCAGCAGGGCTGTCAGCGAAGCTGAAGGTTGTCGTGTGACCCAACGGATCTGTCATTGAAGCCGGTTGCCCTGTGGTGTCGTAGGTATAGGTCGTCTTTGGTGAAGTCTGCGCACTGCAGGTTGAGGCCGGGTTGCACTTAGTCACGGAAGTCAGGTTCCCGCGCGTGGTCTGCCCCGTATCGGTGTGCTGAACCGCTGTGACCGGGGACAATGCGCTTCCGTCATATCCATACAATGTTTGGGCTTGGATGGCTCCCGCGCCGTCCTCAATCGTAATGCTGGCTACCTTGGGAGGAACATAACTGCCATCAGGGAAGCAGTGATAGGTATATACGGTCTTCTTCGTGGGGCTTGCCGGGATTGACGAGCCAAAGTAGTAGTCGTAATCGTCCTGTTCGAGAAGATATACAAGCGTGCTAAACATCACACCGGGACACTGATTTCCGTAGCCGTAGATTGTAGACGATACGCGGCTGTCGGCGGCAGTGTTAATGGTCGTCGTCTGGCTTGTCATATTGAACTGGTCCAGCCATGTCTTCGTTATCGTCTTGGTCGGCGAACTCTTTCCCCAGTCGTAGTAGGCAATCGAACTCTCCAGGGGAATATCGATAGGAGCAATATCTCCTGCACCTGGCTGAATTGGAACGGAGTACGGGAGATATGTATATTGCGTGAGTGATGTCAGACCTCCTGCCTTGTTGTCAGTTGTTTGCACCGTCGTAGACTTTTGACTCCAGCCGTTCACGCCTGCCCATGTTGTGGAAAAACTATAAGTCTGGGCTTGCGCCACACTCGATCCATCGAAACTGACCTGCCGTGTAGCCAGCACCGGCGTCTGATACTGCCAATCGCAACCATATGAGTAATGAGCTACGTTTGACACTCCGGATACACCGAGTGTTGTTGTAGTTCCACCAAACGTAGTCATCTCGTTGAACCCAGTGCTCAATTGCCATGTGTATTTGATCCACCCTCCATCTGGATAGATAACTTCATTCAGCAGCCCATAGTTATTAAGAATTGTCGAATCAGTGGGGTTGTTGTTGCCATAATAAAATTGGTATGACAGGCCATTGGGAAGGGTCAGTGAGGAAAGGACATTGCGCGTGCTGTAGTAATTACCTACGGCAGGAAGCGTCCCTGTGTTGCCATACACACAGCCCATGTAAGTGCCGAGCTTCGAAGCAGGCGAATAATTTGCGTTTACCGTCGACCACACGGCTGTGTAGGTAAGGTTGTTAACTGTAATAGACGTTGGTGGCGTGTTAACTGTAATAGACGTTGGAGGCGTGTTAACTGTAATGGGCGTTTTATAACTGCCAGACAGAAAAGGGAAAGAATGCCCTAGAGTGTCTACGTATACGTATGAGTATGGATATGCGGTTGTGTCTGTGTTTGTTTCAGTACTGATGTAATTCCCGTTTGAGTCTGAAAAACCTTCTATACCAGATGAGCCCTGGGAAGTACCATAAACTAACCCATTCTTATCTATTACCGTGAAAGGTTCGCTCATGGGCGAATCGTTGGCAAGCGTACCGGCGCCCGCAAGTATTCCAACGACCTGACCGTCTCCGTTTGACGGCAAGTAGCCAGAGGAGCACATCGTAGACGCCGAAGTGGCCGTGGACGGGGCCCACGCTTCCAGGTACAGATTGTGCTTCACGCCCTCTAAATCGGTAAAGGTCATCCCTGACTGATAGTGGCACGGGGCAGGGAGTGCAGCGTTGCCGGATGAATCCCCACTACTGCTGTGGGAGGGCGTCGAGACTGTCCAGACCTGAACGGTGGACGATGGAAAACCATCCTGTAAATTCCAGCCAGGCGATTGATTTGTGGGATCATCCCACTCCGGCGTTTCGCCGTCATTCGACTTCAGCGGGTTGACCGCAGCGGAGTTGTAGGTCCAAGCGAAGGGAAGGCTGATGCCACGTCCTTTTTCTGTCGGAAACGAGATCTTGAGGCTTACAGATCCGTTCGAGTTATTGATAGTTTCTCCGAACAACTGCTGGTAGTCGTGTCCCGCACCGGGAATCGGGGTCTGCGTCAGGTCGCTGACGCTGTTCAATTGAGGAATAGAGGTCGCAGAATAATTCTGCGCATGAACGGAAGTTGAACAGAGAGCCAGGCCAAATGCAGCAACAATCAGCGCTGGCATAGAGTAGATCGCCGGACGCAGGGAACGCTGAGCCGAGTTCCATAGTCCAGAGTGCGCCTTCTGATCCTGGGGGATAGATCGCATGCAAAGACTCCTTTTGTTGTTGGCCAACAATCTATTCTGTCATTCTGTCTGCGGTCAAGGACTATGCGGAAAATAGCGAAAAATTGTTAAGCAAGCCTCAATGTTGACTACATAGACAACAAGAGATAGAGCGTGGGGTCTGACCTTTGGGAAGCTCCCAAGGGTTTGGGGAGGCCAGACAGGTTACTCTCGTCAAATATGTGATAATGTCCTTTATCAGATATAGGAACCGCCCGAGGAGCCGCCCATGACCACCACTCTTGCTCCCCTTCGCAAAGCCCCCGTCCTGCCCGCCCTAGTCTCGGCCGCCGGCCATCGCGCCGGCCGCCGCTTTCTGGAGTTTTTCGCCGCGCAGATCCGCAACCCCCACACCCGGCGCGCCTATGCGCGGGCCGTGGGCGAGTTTCTGGCGTGGTGCGAGAGCAAGGGCGTCTCCTCCCTGGCCGCTGTGCAGCCGTTGCATGTGGCGGGCTGGATTGAGATGCAGGGGCGCGAAGTGTCGGCGCCGACCGTCAAGCAGCAGCTCGCGGCCATCCGCCACTTGTTCGATTGGCTGGTCATTGGCCAGGTGGTGCCGGTGAACCCGGCGACCGCGGTGCGCGGGCCGCGCCATGTGGTGCGGGTGGGCAAGACTGCGGTGCTGGAGCCGGCCGAGGCGCGGGCACTGCTGGACTCGATCGACGCGGCCACCCCAGTGGGACTGCGGGACCGGGCGCTGATTTCCCTGATGGTCTATAGCTTCGCGCGCATCGGGGCGGCGGTAGGCATGAAAGTTGAAGACGTGTACACCCAGAACCGGCGGCTCTGGGTGCGGCTGCATGAGAAGGGCGGCAAGGAACACGCCATGCCCTGTCACCATAATCTGGAGCAGGCCCTCAGCGCCTATCTCGAAGGAAACGAGGTCGAGAACACTCCGAAGGACCCGCTCTTCCGCACCATCGGCCGCGGCACTGGCCAGCTTACCCGCACTTCCCTTCCCCAGGCCAACGCCTACGCCATGATCCAGAGGCGGGCCGAGGCGGCTGGCATCAAAACCAAGATCGGCAACCACAGTTTCCGGGCTACCGGCATTACCGCCTATTTGAAGAACGGCGGGACGCTGGAGAAGGCCGCCGCCATGGCCAACCATGCCTCTACGCGCACCACACAGCTCTACGACCGGCGCAGCGACGAGATGAGTCTGGACGAGGTCGAGCGGATCCTTATCTGAGGCGGCGCGAGGCGCAAAAGCGGATACCTATCCTATAGGACGCCCCGAGAAAACGCCTCTACGCGTCTCCAGGCGCGGCTTTTATTCGGCCTTGGAGCCCGAAAATGCGGGCCGCAAGCCTTTTCGCACGTTGTGGTGAGTCCCCCGGCTTAGAAGGCCGGTGCTCTATCCGCAAGGGCCAAGGCTTTTGCTAGGTAGTCGCAGCCACATGCGCGGAAATGTGATAATCAGCCATTAAGTGGTTGATTATCCTCCAATGTCTAGTGAATAATACAAATATGATTCGTCGCAATCTCACCGATAAGCTTCTTGAGGCGCTGGCAGATACGCCCGCCGTTCTGGTCAACGGCGCCCGTCAGACCGGGAAAAGCACCTTGGCGCAATCAGTTGACGAGAAGGGGCCGAGTCGTCAATATCTCACCTTCGACGATCCAGGCATTCTGGCCGCAGCCAAGGGCGATCCCAATGGCTTCGTCGCTGGTCTGAATAACCCGGTCACATTGGATGAAGTGCAGCACGTCCCCGAGATCTTCCCCGTAATCAAAGCCGCCATTGATAGCAAGCGTCAGGCCGGTCAATTCCTGCTCACGGGATCGGCAAACGTACTGCTCTTGCCCAAACTGTCTGAATCCTTGGCGGGGCGCATGGAAATACTGACCCTGTGGCCGTTTTCACAGGGAGAGATGCACGGCGTAAGAGAGAGATTTGTGGACACTCTGCTTTCCCGAAAGACCGTCGGCTGGACAGGAGGTGCCGCCGCGTTGCGCCGGGAAGATCTGTTGGCGGCCGCTCTGGCGGGTGGCTATCCTCTTGCCGTCGCTCGCATGAGTTCTGCGCGCCGCGATGCTTGGTTTCAGTCCTATGTCATGACGATCCTGCAACGGGATATTCGCGATCTGGCGAACATTGCCGACGTAACGGCAGTTCCGCGCCTGCTCTCTGTCGTCGCAGCACGTGCAGGCGGGCTGTTGAATGTTGCCGATTTATCACGTACGGTTGCCTTATCGCAGACGACGTTGAAGCGCTACTTTGCCTTGCTGGAAGCGACCTTCCTTGTACAACTGTTGCGCCCGTGGGCGAGAAATCTTGGCAAGCGAGTTATCCAGACGCCCAAGGTCTATGTGAACGACTCCGGCTTGCTGGCCTACTTGCAGGGAGTGACCATGGAACGCTTGAGGGCAGAGGCCAGTTTAGCTGGCGCGCTGTTAGAAAACTTCGCGGTGATGGAGCTGAAGAAGCAGGCCACTTGGAGCACGACTCAGCCGGAGTTGTTCTTCTGGCGCACGGCCTCCGGGCAGGAGGTGGACATCGTATTGGAGGATCGCGCCGGTAGAGTGGTAGGAGTGGAGATCAAGGCCTCCGCAACCCTGGGCAGTAACGATGTGCGCGGATTACAGGCATTGGCAGAGGCCGCAGGTAAAAACTGGGTGCGCGGCGTGGTGCTGTACGCGGGGACGGAAGTGATTCCTTTTGCAAGCAACCTGCACGGTGTTCCATTCGGTCGACTCTGGATAGAGTAAGTCTAGAAGATTCTGGTCGTTTTACTTTCGCGGGGGTTAGACAACAATAACCATAAGCGTGATATATTTCATGAAAGGCGATCTTAGTGAAAGCTGGTTTTCATGAAAACAATAGTCATTACCTCGCAGAAAGGCGGAAGCGGCAAGACCATGCTGGCCGCACATCTAGCCGTTGAAGCGGAGCGCACAGGCGATGCCCCGGTATGGCTGATCGACACAGACCGTCAGGGCACGTTGAGCCGTTGGCATGAGCGGCGGGCGGCAGAGACTCCCCAGCTCGGGCAGGTGTCCTTTGCGCAGATCAAGAGCGGACTGGAAGCTCTTGATAAAAAACACAACGCGGCCTTTTGCCTGATCGACACCGCTCCCACGATCTCAGATCAGACCGCCAGTCTGGTCACATACGCGGATCTTGTGGTGATCCCGGTGAGACCTTCCCCATCCGACCTTTGGGCGGTGGCCGAAACCGTCGAGCTAGTACAGGCCGCCGGCAGGCCGTTTCTCTTCGTCCTCACTCAGGCAAAGTCGCAAGCGAGCATTACCGCCCAGGCGGCAGCCGCCCTGTCTCAGCATGGGCGTGTGGCACAGGCCTTTATCGCCGACCGTGTCGCCTATGCCGCCTCCATGACGGGCGGCAATACCGCACCGGAGCTGGGAGCCAAAAGCCCCGCAGCCGAGGAGGTATCGGCCTTGTGGAAAGAGATCAAATCATGCTTTCATGAAAAAGTGAAATCAGGAAGGAGTCCGATTAATGGCTAAGCCTCAACCTATCGCTCTGGATGGAGCCGACCTTTCTCCTGCCAGAGCGCGCTTTCAGACCGCCGCGCGGCAGCGCGGTGTTGTCCCGTCCGCAGATCTTGTTCCGCTACAGTTTAGAATGTCTCCTTCATTCGTCCGGGCCTTCAAACAAGCCGCACTCGACCGAGATATGAAGCTGAATGAATTGCTGAATTGGTGCTTTGATGAAAGCATGAAATCAGCAAAATAACTATGCCCAAGAGGTCCGAGCATGAGCGGTAGGAGAAGCAGCGATCTTTTGCCTTTGGCAGATCTGCTACCAGGATTTGAGGTTCTGGCGGATGAGCCTTCGGGTGCTGTCCCCAATGCGCTGACGGTACAGGGAAAACACCACTTCACCCGTACCAAGCAGGTTGATGCCCTCACAAGCATCGGTGAAGACCCGACGCCGGACTTGGGTTTCATGGGACGACTGCTGACGCTCTGCTCTCTGCCGCGCACAGATCCGGGGAACCGGCAGCAATACAAGCGCCAGAATGGTCCTTATAAGCTCATCATGATTGCCGGCGGAGACAACAAGCTCCCTTTCGGAAATCTGCCTCGTCTGCTACTGGCATGGGTTTGCACCGAGGCCATCAAGACGCAAGATCGGAAGTTGATTCTGGGACCATCCCTGTCTTCCTTCATGCAGGAACTTGGGATCAACAGTGACAGCGGCGGTAGCCGTGGAGACCGGACGCGGCTCAAAAGCCAAATAGACAGACTCTTCAATTGCCACGTGGACATGATCTACGAGACGAGCAGGGGCAAGGTTTCGACTGGCGGCCGTCTGGCTCCTAAAGCTGTTCTCTGGTGGGATTACCATCAGCCACAGCAGGACACGCTTTGGAAGAGTTGGGTGGAAATCGGGGAGGAGATGTTCAACGAGATCGTCGCTCACCCGGTCCCGCTCGACATGCGAATACTGAAAACGATGCGTAGATCCTCGCTTGGCCTCGACCTCTACATGTGGTTGTCGTACAAGTCGTTCACCCTTTACAGCCAAGGAAAGAAGCCTGAGCGCCTGTCATGGGAACGCCTGTACCTCCAATTTGGGGTTGATCCTTCGAAGGCCAATGACAAGTTCGTTGTCCGTGACTTCCGCAAAGATTTCTTGCGGGAGGTGAAGAAACTAAAGCTTTGCTGGCCAGGTCTCAGGTACGCCACGCCCAAAGGCAGCTTCGAGGTTCACCCTTGTCCGCCGTCTATCAATCCAAAGCAGATAGGCGAATAGTTTTGCGCATAATGCCTGTGAATACGGTGAGTTTTCCACGCTGAAACGCCCTCACTGAGCCTCTCTCCATAGCAATACGGGGTTTATATGTTTACAATCATCGATTTACCTCCCGCTGAAACGCCCTCACTGCCTCATCCTCACTCGCTGAAACACCCTCACTATAATCCGCTGAAACACCCTCACTATTACAAGTAATAGATACAAATAAAAACAAATAGCCGTCCACCACAACGTGAGGAAAAAGGAGCGCCCTACGGGCGGGCCTGCTGCGCATACATTGGAGGGCGCTGCGCCCCTCCAAACCTCCCAGCAAAAGGAGCGCCTCTACGAGGCGGTCAGCGAGCTTCGCTCGCATTCAGCGGGAGGGCGCTAGCGCCCCTCCCGCACCCACCCCGCGCAAGTACAAAAACAAAAACCTTGCTGGGGATGGTGAGGTCGGTCCAGCCTTTGTGCCTGAGTGTAGAGCCGTGCGAGATCGAACAGAAAAGCCCCAGGACGAACCCGGAGCTATGCCGCCTGCCCCCGGCTATCCAAAATCCGCCTGAGACCGTCTTGCCGTCGGCCCACGGATTATGAATCCGGCGCTCAAACCGGCCTACGGTCAATTCAGGCCAAGCGATTTCCGCAAGATGTGAACCAGACCAATCGGGTTTTTGGTCGCCATCGAAAGTTTGGATGAAGTGTACATCTCGAATTGCGTGATCGGCGCCCAGCGGAGTTTATGGCCGGCCGACAGCCCCAGCTCCCGAATGAACTCCCGTTGCGTCCGGCCGTTCCCGTCGCGGAAGGGATGAATTGCGTTCAGCTCGGCCAGGTAGTAGGCAGCGCCATGCGCGAACTTCTCCGCGTCACGCTCCCGCAGCCAGTTTTCCCGCGCCAGTTCAGCGAATAACGCCGTCAGGGAGGTTTCCAGCCATTGAGCCGGACAGAAGTTCACCTGGCCAAGCGACAGATCGCAGGAACGTACCTGGCCCGCCCAGGGATACACATCCTGAAACAGCGCCCGGTGAATCGCCAGCAAGTGCGCCAGATCAAATGCGCCGGTGACCGGACGCGAGTACAGAAAAATCAGACGCTTGAAGACCATCCGCGCCTCATGCGCGGCCAGCGCCTCCGGCGTATGAAGATTAGCCTTGTTCTTCAAAAGGTGGGATCGAGAGTGAATATACGGGTCCATCAGAGCTTTTCACGCTCCCGCTCATCGAGGACGGCGATGGCCGAACACAGTTCGGCCAGACTCAGATCCTCGCGGACGTAGGCGCTGGCCAGTTTGCGGACTCCGGCCCCAGGATCGAGCGATTCGATGGCCAGGGATTGAAGTACGTCCGCCACGGCTTCCGAGCGTGGCCAGGGAAGAAGCTTTTCACGCCGCTTTGCCGGTCCAGGATTGTTCGAGGTTGCAGAGCGCTTTGCCGTCATGGATGCTTCACACCGAAAATACGAAAACCGTTCCAGCTATGGTTTGAATCTCTGCGCGTTCGCTTGAATTCAAACCATGCTCCATTGTGGAATCGCTGCGAGGCGTAAAGGCCGCTCAAGCGCCGCTTTCAGCGGTGGCCTACGGCCAGCCTTGACCCCTCTACGCTCAAAACCACCGCCGCAGGATTCACATTTTCTTTCTTGGCTTTGGTTCCGGCCTTTTCGCATCCGGCCAGTATTCCGGAAACTTGTAGCGGTCATCGGGCAAAACAGCGGCTTTGAAATAGTCCTCGAAGCCCTTCTTGAAATCGGCATTGGACAGTAAAGCATTCAGCGCAATTCCGCCCGCGATGAACTTCCGATTGTTCTGGACAGTCCGCTCCTGTTTGCTGGCCTTGTGCCAAATCTGGCGTTGACGCAGCTTGATTGCCTCAGCCTTTTTTTCGAGTGCTTCCAGTTCCGCTTTCAGCTTCGGATCAGTGATTACCTGCATGACGGCTGTATCCTCATTTCCGTGAATGAACAGTGTGATAGACAAAGATTATAGCGAAACCGGATATCTAACGCACAAACGAGACGAAGATGACACGCGGGCGATACGAAAGTGCGATTATTTGCACACTGAAGGGTGACGATTTGCACACTTTTGCGAACTATTAGGACACAGTGAGGTCAAAACAGGGGTTTCATAGGGAAAATTGTTGTTTCCCCAAGTACAGGTCTAGTCTAGACTGCATATAGCGCATTACCTACCGGACGAAGTACGGGAGGGCGCACTTCAAGGTTTCCTTCGGAAACCGTGCGCTCTGCCGAGGGCAGAAACAACAGCAACAGCAAAAACAACGGCAACGACAACAGCAGCGGCAAGAGCAACGGCAACCGCAAAAGCAAAAACCGTAAAAGGCTATATCCGTGGCGATCTATCACTTGAATGCGAAAGTCGGTTCGCGCACCTCCGGCCAGAGCGCCGGAGCCAAGCACGATTATGTATGTAGGGAAGGCAGATACGCGAACGGCGAAGCGCGGCTGGCGAAGAGGAACGAGGCCGAGATAGTGTATGCGGTCAGCGGCAATATGCCGGAGTGGGCCAAGGAGACTCCGGCTCAATACTGGAAGGCAGCAGACCTGTACGAGAGGGCCAATGGGCGACTCTTTCAGTCTGTAGAAATTGCCTTGCCGGTGGAGCTTGGCAAGAATGAGCAAATCGTGCTTGCGGAGAAGTTCGCAAGCGAACTGGCCACAACCAAAGACGGCGTTTTGCCCTATACCCTGGCTGTGCATCGTGGAAAGGGCGAGAACCCGCACGCTCATATCATCGTGAGCGAGCGGGTCAACGACGGACACGCCCGCAGCCCGGAGACGTGGTTCAAGCGGGCGGCGGTGGCCGGAAAGCAGACCCCGGAGCAGGGGGGAGCAAAAAAGACGGATGCCTATCAGCCCAAAGAGTGGCTGGACCAGGTGCGAGCGGCATGGGCCGACCGGGCCAATGAGGCATTGGCCGGTATCGGCATCGAGCAAAAGATAGATTCCCGCAGCCACGCCGACCGGAAGCTGATTATCCGGCCAACGGTTCACGAGGGGCCGAATGCGCGGGCGATGGCTGAGCGCGGATTGCCGATCGAGCGAGTCAAAATCAACGAGGAGATCAAAGCGGCCAACCAAAAGCTGGCCGTGCTCAGTCGTGAACTGGCCCAGGTCAAAGCCGCAATGGGGCGTTTAACGGATGCGGCGGTGCGGATCAAAGATTTCCTGATAGAAAAGGCCAGAAAGGCCGGAGATTATCTGTGGGACACGGAGCCGCGGCCCATGCCGGAGGTGAAGCTATCGGATGAGGAGTTGCATAGTTGGGCCCGAAATAGTGTCTCTTGCTACACCCTCAGTTGGTACAAGCAGGAACAAAAGGGAGACTTCGCGCGGTTGGCCAAGGCGGAGAGGGACCAGAGCCGTCAGGTGGCATTGGAAAAGTACCTTCAGAGCCAGCCGGAGCGCAATCTCTTGCAGAAGGCGGTTCTTACCGACCCGCAGGAGAACAACAAGCTCGAATACGCCACGCTCAAGGCGGGGGAGCCGGAGAGGCTGGCGCTGATCGCAGAGCTGCGGCGGGAGTATGACCGGGGCAAGGAGGAAGTCAGAAAGGCGATTCAGAGCCAGGAGCAGAACCGGGAGCGCGAGCTGAGGGAGCAACGGGCGGCAATTGGTGTGCCGCTGACCAGGGAGCAGGCCGGCCGTCTCATCGCCGCCGAGTATGCCGGCGATCCGAAGGTGCGGGCGGTGGCGGCCCAGTTGATCGACGAGAAGGAGCCCGTTGCGGTACTGGAGGGGCGGGTGCTGGTTTTATTCAACGAAAAACAGCTTTGCGCCGCTGTGCGCAAGGACGAGAAGCCCGACCTGGAGCGGCAATTGCCGGAGCTGAAGCCGCGTCAGCCACAGCGCCAGCAGCAAAAAGAACGGGAGCAGGAGAGAGAGGGCCACGAGTGATCGGTAGAAGGGAGCCGATAGGCTGAGCTTTTCGATTGGCGGGGGTAGGGATGGCCGATGCGCGGTTTGCATCGGCAAGAAAACGGCCCTGTTTCAGCAGGGCCGTCATCTCTCAGTGAAATGAAGTGGAAGCGATGCTCAAAGTGGACCTTCGCTTCCGCCTTGCGATCCGCTTGCCTGTCAAGCTGATTGCCGCGCTGCTGAATCTCTTCAAGAGGTAAGGCAGCTTGCAACACCTTCCGGCGTGTCAGACCCGCCGGAAGACAAAACAAGAATACCACCAAATCAGAGGCACATTAGTGCGCGTCTACCGCGACCAAATCAATATGCCGCCCCCTGTGGCCCCGGCACCCCGCCCGCGTTTCGTTGACCGGAGCAACGGGGGAATAGACCCCGGCTTAGAAGGGGTCGCTTCAGGAAACGGAAATTTGAGCACGGTAAGAAAATAGATATTCAGTAACGACGCAGCTTTGCGCAAGGCTTCTGTGGCATAATCCGTTGTTTTTCCTGTTCTCGAAAGTCGCCAATTCTGGTGCGGTGGTTCGAGAGCGGTTTTCGAGAATGGCATATGTAACACAACACGGGGTCTGAGGCGCAGTGGAACGGAAAACCGGGTTAAGAAACCCCATTTTGAGCCTCTGGGTATGACGGTAGAGGCATATTGACGGCGTTCAGGAGCCATTTTTCTACCGTCAGAGCACACCACGCCGGAAAAGTCGTCCGCCGAGGTTCCAAAACATAGCCAAGATGAGTGCACCTCAATTGGCTACTCCGAATCATGTAGCCAAGAACCGCGTATACGGACTCTATTTGGCCATCTGCCGTTTGGCTATTCATTCTGGCCAGGATTCGAGTACCGCTTAACCCGGTTTTCCGTTCCACTGCACCTTGAACCCCTTTCTTTAGCCGCTCGACTTCGGATTCTGGGATTCGTGCCATTTTCTGCCCTCCGCTGAAAAACCTGTCAAGAAAAACATCTGTTCCTTTGTAGATAACAGATATGATAGTTTAAGGTCAACACTTGAGTTGGGGGTTTCAGATGCTCGCTTACGCTAGTCTCGTGCCGATCAACCACAACTGGACCGTGAACTTCCCTGAGCATCTAGCCGCCCTGCGCAAGCAAAAGGGCATGACACAACAGCAACTCGCCGAGAAGATCGGCGTCCATGTCGTTCAACTGCGCCGCTATGAGGCAGGGACTTCCCAGCCCACGCTTGATGTGGTCCGCTGCATGGCCGTGGCTCTTGGAATCAGTGCAGATGCGTTACTTTTCGATAAGGATGAGCGCGGGCCGGATGCCTCTCTCAAGCTCCAGTTTGAGGCCGTCTCCCGCTTCGACCCGGAGACCAAAAAGGTCGTCCAGCAAGTCCTCGATTCGATGATTCTCCAGCAGGAAGCCCGCCGCTGGTCTGCCGGTCGGTAGCGCCTCCGAACACGGCTCGAACGGAAGCCGGACAACACCGAACGGCGTTCGATTTCCGCTCGATCTCCGTTCGACTCCGGGCCGCAACGCGGCCCCGCTAAGCCGTCAGGCTTAGGGATGGTGTCTACACTCCAACACGCCGCCCGATGCGCCACGGAACCCCGCCAACGCCCCGGCGCTGCACGCTTCATTGCCGGAACTCACCGCGCCGCCGATGGCCGGGAGCAGTCGCCCTGGTCATGTGGAACATGAGAAAAATACATTTTTCTCATTGCTGAAAAACACCCGCAGCGGAGGCATCAGTCAAGGCCGCGAAGCGCCGCCGCAGCGGGCGGAGCGAAGCGGAGAGCCTTTACGGATGCCGGAGCGGAGGGTACGGCGCGTGAGCGCGAAAAAGCCCGACTCCCCACGACTAAAGACGATAAAGCCAGATAAAGCCTCCTCGACCCCGCGCCGCCACGCAATGAGCCTTTGTGAGCCTTTTCCGCCCTGGCTGGACGGTTTGCATTGTGACGCACATGGACCCCGTTAAAGTACATCGGTGCGGCAAGATAACTCGCTCGAAAATAACAGGATACAAGAGCAAAACCCCTCAAGTGCGTCTGCGCTTTATGTTCCACTACTGCATTCCATCCCAACAGACAGCCAACCAGCCCCGCGCCTTTTTACCGGCGCTGCGACTCCTGAGCCAGTTCCAACGCTGCCGGGGCCTTGCGCTTCTTCGCCTCCGCAACGATGCCGTCGAAGGTCTTCTCGGTCATCGGCTGGCCTATCGCCACTGGCTTCAAAAGATTGATGAGCAGCAGCCGGACTGCCGTGATCTCGACCAGCTCCGCGCTCGGCTGAACCCCTCCGGCTTCCCGCGCTTCGGCAGCTTGGATTGCGGCCAGAATCAGCCCGCGAATCAGCTCGCCTTGCGTCTGGTTGCGCTTCGCCGCAAGAGCCTCGAAGGCTCGCAACTCGCTCTCGTTCAGCTTCGTCCCAACGTGATTCACGCGGTACGTTGCCCGCTTTGCCGCCTCTGCCGCAAGGTTCGCTTCGTCAAGGATCGCCAACGCTTCACACCCCTTTGGAGCCTGATTTCCGTGGGGTTCCCTGGGTTTCCCCTCGGAACCCCACGTGCCCTATCTCATAGACGCCGCTCACTCGGATTCAGGGTATCCCCAGGGTTCCTTGCATGACCCTCCGAGGGATGGAGTGTCGTAAATAGCTCGGTGCGAAGCACCTTCTACGATTCGGCTAATCATTGCGCGGGGCAAACGCCCGCCGATTGGCTATTCATTGCGCTCTCTATTGCGCTTTGATTCGCACATCGATGTGCGCTTTGATGCGCGGCGGAGGTGTCGTGTCCTACCCCTGCCCATGCGAAGCATGGCGCTTTTCGCTCGCCGCGCCGAGGATGCCGGATGGAGCCACTGAAGCAGCAAGCCGCCCCGAAGGACGGCTCGCGGTTGCTTATCTGGCTGCCGTTACCTCAGGATTCCATGCGAAGCTCATGCTAGAGGCGGCTATATGAATACTCGACAGCCAATCCAGAATGAAGAACGAGTACCTTTCGGAAATATTTGCAAGTCTCTTCTCGATTTCAGGAGAAAACGTACCAAGTTCGCTCCGTTCCATGCTAAATGACACATCTCCAGGGGAGAGAAATGCAGATGAAGCGTCAGGACTCTCGACTACGAATAACTTGACGCCGGAGAACGTAATAGTGGCAGCACGATACGCATCTCGCGCCTCAGGTGGATCTCCTGGTAAGCCAACCAGTACATTCAGATTCATGACCAAAGCGTCATTTTCCAAGTCGCGAGTAAATGCACGAATTTTCGCATCGTGCAGTCCATTCGGAAGTTCATGTTCCAACTGTTCCAAAGTCATCGAAGGTTTCCTTTTGAACACTTCTATCCCTGTTTTGTAATCATTTTCCGCCGTAGCCTGATAGACAGATGCACCCCATCCCGTATGTCACAGGACCACTTTCTATGGAACAACGAGAATCAGCGATGCTCCCCCCGTTTCCGGCGCAAGCAGAATTGCTCCAGTTACAACTGCTGCACCTATAAGTGCTCCTCTGTGCGACGATGCCCAGTTGCCAACTGCGCTAAATGGGCTGCTTGTAGCTCCGGGCTCGGGCGCATGCGCAGGTTCGGGTGCACCATCTGGACCGGGCATTGCTTCACCTGGCTCTAAATGACCATCCTTACGCTTTCCTGTTTCAGGATCGACTTCGTGCCAATGGTTATTTCCCGCCCACGTCTTAGACGAAGCATTCGGGTTAGCTGGATCGAACTCGATCTCTGTTCCCTTTGGACCTTGAAATCGCTTTGGAATCTTTGGATTCTTGCCGCCTTGAGGAGTGACGTCCTTCCATCCTTTGCCTAGTCCAGGTGGATCTTTGGGAAGTGTCTGCTGTTGGGCCGATAGTACCGGCAACTGCATCGTATGTGTATGCCAGTCACTACGGTATCGAGAAGAGCCGTGGCGTAATTACATTGTCTGGCCAGTATACCATGACCGCCCCGCCGCTTTGGCTCAGGACAGGCACCGGGCCAAGAGGTTCAACGATTGGACCGAACGGCTCAGAGCGATAGATTTGCCCTCCCGTTGCCTTATTCCACACTGCGAATCGCTGCTCCGTGACATCACGCCGACCTTCCAACCCGTTGCATAATCTGCATTCGTGATACTTGGTGATGGAGGCGGCAACAAACTTTCCATCCGCCGTAGTGCTGATCGGCCCGTCTACATCAAGATGGGCATCGGAGAAGCGCCTTTCTTCCTTCCCCGATTCAACATCCCACAGGCGGAGAACTTGCTTTGGAGGCGACCAACCGGCGGGCTGTTCTTGCACCGTAACAACTTCCGATTCCCACGCGAAAGCCAAGCCACGCGGAGCATCAGCAGTAGAGAAGCTACCGAGGAGTTTGAGTCCTTTTGTTTCACGAATCTCTACATTCGGACCCTTGGAAACTGTTCGATCATTACTTGCGAGCAGAACGGCGAGTTTTGAGCCACTCGGAGACAGGTCTATTGCGGATAACTCTTTCCCCGCTGAAGGTTCCTGTTTCAGTTCGGCAACCTTCTCACCCGTTGTGAGATCGAAAATCCTGATGAGACCGAACCCGAACCGGCCACCATAAGCACTCACCGCAACAGCGTTGCCACCCGCAGAACAGACCATCCTTATGCCGAGGACGGTACCTTGACTATCGCGCTCGCGCAAATTTCCTAGGCTGATTCGGGACTCAACTTGATACGAGCTGGCGTTCATTACGTACAGGGTACCGATGAGATCATACGCAACAAGATACTTGCCATTGTTGCAGTAGCTCACGAATCCATCTGTTGACGACAGCGGCGCGTCCTTGAGCAGCAACGCACTAGGGATAGCGATCTTAGCGACAACCTTCGAAGCGGCTGGCTGCAACACCTGTATGGATTCAGTACTACTCCAACTCCCGTCTGCATTTTGCCTGGAGCGCCCGGTGTTAATGGCAACATAGCGCCCATCAGGAGAAACAGCAGCGGAGGCCATCGGTTCGTCCAACCGTATCGTAGACAACTGCGGTTGTGCGCCGATTCTGTACATTCCGCAGCTCGAAGCAAAAAACAAACAGAACAAAATCAAAATCGAGTTTTTCCCGAACGATGCCAAGTTCCAATTCACTTTATGCACCTCAATCAAGACCAGCAGAGTGGCGGAAAAATACCGAGCCGATGAAGACATCAACAACAGCGTGACCAACCATAGGCCCTAGGCCGTTGTTCGGGTTGAACCGATCAATATGCGAAGTTACGGTCAGACGACCGGTAAGCGGGTCTAAGCGAGCTTTCTCCGCATGGAGTCCGCCATCAAGTCGGACGCCCGGACCAAATCCATTCTTCGAAACATCACCCGGAGCTAAACCTTTCCTGCTAGCTTCCGCCAGGAATTTAGCCTGATCCTCCGGCGTCTTGAACGTCAGGGCATCCGTCTCATTTTTGTGACCACCCTGGTCAAAGGGCTTGTCCGCCGTGGGAGTTACAGTCGCCACGCCTGGCACATCCTTTTGCAGCGCATTAACTATGGGATCGCTGGGTGTGCTGCTTGAAGTTGTTGCTTGTCCGTTCTGCTGTTGGGCCTTCTGCTGATCCGTATTACAGTCTTTTTGTCCTTCGGAACATCCAAAACGAATAGGTTCCGTATGCCCATCTGGATCAACCCGAGTCAATGGATTGTTTCCAACGTAGGCATA